>Ga0233444_10001393_pt1 | contig 27684 bp, 25 predicted proteins | sample SI_124_October20_6_FD_182792 | JGI IMG/M metagenome (GOLD analysis project Ga0233444, IMG submission 182792) | Seawater microbial communities from Saanich Inlet, British Columbia, Canada - SI_124_October2016_10_MG | ecosystem: Environmental > Aquatic > Marine > Inlet | place: Canada: British... | reverse complement strand
TCCTGAAACCACTACCGGCGGTAACGCCCTTAAGTTCTACGCTTCTGTACGTCTTGATATTCGTCGTATCGGCGCAATTAAGAAAGGTGACGAGATTTTAGGCAATGAAACCCGCGTTAAAGTCGTTAAAAATAAAGTTGCCCCCCCCTTCAAACAAGTCACCTTTGATATTCTGTATGGTGAAGGTATCTCACTCGAAGGTGAACTAATTGACCTTGGTGTCCAACATGACATCGTCGAGAAATCAGGCGCATGGTACAGCTACAACGGTACACGTATCGGTCAAGGTAAAGATAATGTCCGTGGCTACTTAAAAGAAAACCCTGAGATGGCTGATGAAATCAATGCCAAAATTCGCGCTATTATGATGCCCGCCAAGAAGACTGCTGCAGCAGAAACTGAAGTTGAGGATGACGTAAAGGCGTGACAGCACAATCGATCACAGCGCGCGCAGTAAACTTACTCTCGCGCCGTGAGCACAGTCAGGCAGAATTAAGAACCAAATTACGTAAAGCAGAGTTTGAACTCGATGAGATCAATATCACCATCGATAAATTGGCGGAAGCCGATATTCAAAGTGACGCCCGCTTTGCTGAAAATTACCTCCGCTATCGTTCACAGCGCGGCTTTGGTAGTCAAAAGATTAGATTAGAATTAAAAGAGCGCGGTGTTGATAGTGACACTATCGATACCGCCTTCAAACAAGCCGATGTCGATTGGTTTGAATTAGCAATAACCGTACGCAACAAGCGTTTTGGAGTACAGGCGCCCGATAACCTGAAAGACAGAGCTAAACAACAACGGTTCTTACAGTATCGTGGCTTTACGCACGAACAAATCAATGAAAGTTTGAATAGTTAACTAACATGAAAAATACCTCAGCAGAAATCAGACAACGCTTCCTGGATTTTTTCCAGCAAAAAGGTCATGACATTGTCGCCAGCAGCCCATTAGTTCCCGCTAATGATCCCACCCTGCTGTTTACCAATGCCGGTATGGTCCAGTTTAAAGAACTGTTCTTAGGTCAAGAAACACGCAGTTATACCCGCGCAGCCACATCACAACGCTGCGTTCGCGCAGGTGGTAAACATAATGACCTTGAAAATGTCGGTTACACCGCCCGCCACCATACTTTTTTTGAAATGTTGGGTAACTTTAGCTTTGGTGATTACTTCAAACGTGAAGCCATCCAATATGCTTGGGAATTCTTAACCGTCGAATTAGCCCTGCCCGCAGATAAATTATGGATCACTGTCTTCGAAGAAGATGATGATGCCGCCACGATTTGGATCGACGAAATAGGCGTTGATCCAAGTCGCATTTCTCGCATTGGCGCCAAAGACAATTTCTGGTCGATGGGTGACACTGGCCCCTGCGGCCCCTGCTCTGAAATATTCTACGACCACGGCGCAGATGTCCCTGGTGGCCCACCAGGCACACCCGAAGAAGATGGTGATCGATATATTGAGATTTGGAATCTCGTCTTTATGCAATACGACCGGGCAAACGATGGTACGTTAACATCACTACCCAAACCATCAGTCGATACAGGTATGGGCTTAGAACGACTTGCCGCTGTCCTACAAGATGTGCACAACAATTATGATATTGATTTATTCCAACACTTGATTAAATCAATCCAAAACCTGTCTGGCACACCAGATCCAACACACACCTCATTACGTGTTGTCGCAGATCATATTCGTTCTTGTGCCTTTATGATCACCGATGGCGTACAACCATCAAATGAAGGTCGCGGTTATGTTTTACGCCGGATTATTCGCCGTGCGATCCGACATGGTCACAAACTCGGCCTTAAAGATGCTTTCTTCTACAAACTCGTCAAACCACTGGTAGAAGAAATGGGCGAGGCTTTCCCAGAGTTAGCTAAAGCACAAGCCAATATTGAACGGGCTTTAAAACAAGAAGAAGCCCGTTTTGCCGATACTTTGGATAAAGGTCTTAAAATTTTAGACCAAGTTATTGCTAACATGTCCGATAAAGAAATCCCCGGCGAAACTGTCTTTTTACTCTATGACACATACGGTTTCCCTATCGACTTAACGGCTGATATTGCTCGCGAGCGCGACTTAACAATCGATATCGCTGGTTTTCAGCGGCAAATGGAAGCGCAACGAACAAGAGCACGGTCAGCCAACCAATTCTCAGGCGGTCTATCACAACAGGTCACTATTAATGGTGAAACAGAATTCTGCGGCTATGAGCAGCTTTACAACACCAGCAAAATTAGCCATATATTAGTGAATAACCTACAAGTTGAACAACTCCAAGCTGGTCAACACGGCGCTATCGTACTTGAGCAATCGGCTTTTTATGCTGAATCTGGTGGCCAAGCTGGTGATATCGGTCAAATCACCTCTGATAATGCTAGTTTCAATGTCACAGACACCCATAAGCAAGGCAAAGCTTTTGCCCATATTGGCCAACTTGAAAATGGCAATTTGCAAGTTGGGGATACAGTTACCGCCCATATCGACGAAGCAAACCGCATTGCAACTGCCTTAAACCACTCCGCTACCCACTTGCTCCATGCTGCCTTACAAAAAGAGTTGGGCGATCATGTTACTCAAAAGGGCTCTTTAGTTAATGCACATCGTCTGCGTTTTGATTTCTCACATTTTGAACCCGTTAATGATCAACAGCTTCACACAATAGAACGCATGGTCAACCAACAGATTCGTCTCAATCATGATGTTGAAACACAACTGATGGATTTAGAACAAGCCAAAACATCCGGTGCAATGGCCTTATTCGGCGAGAAATATGATGCCAAAGTCCGCGTACTAAGCATGGGTGAATTTTCAGTCGAATTATGTGGTGGTACACATGTGAATCGCACTGGTGATATTGGCTTATTAAAAATCACTTCAGAAGCAGGGATTGCATCCGGTGTACGTCGTATTGAAGCAGTAACAGGCGAAATCGCACTTGATTATATCGACGCGAATCAATCTAGCCTAAAAGCAGTTGCAACCGCAATCAAGGCAAAACCTGATAATGTCGAAGAAAAAACAGAGCAACTTGTCCAACGACACCGGCAATTAGAAAAAGATCTCGATGCCCTTAAAAGCAAGTTAGCTAATAGTGCAGGAAGCGACTTAGCAAGTTCCGCGCAAAACATTGCAGGCATTAATGTAATAGCGTCGCAACTCGAAGGTGCCGACACGAAAAGCCTACGTGACACTGTGGATCAACTTAAAAATAAACTCGCACCTGCAGCCATTGTTTTATCTACCGTTGACGGTGATAAAATCACCTTAATTGCGGGCGTTACTAAAGATGCGACAGATAAACTTAAAGCCGGTGATTTAGTAGCACACGTTGCAAACCAAGTGGGTGGAAAAGGTGGCGGCCGGCCCGATATGGCGCAAGGTGGCGGTAATCAACCTCAAAATTTAGACAACGCACTCAATTCAGTTAATGACTGGATCAGCGCACAGTTGGAAGACTAACATGGCATTAATAGTTCAAAAATTCGGCGGCACTTCTGTTGGTAGCGTTGACCGAATTAAAGAAGTTGCCAAAAAGCTCATTGAATTCCAACAACAAGGTCATAATCTCGTTGTCGTTGTTTCAGCCATGAGCGGTGAAACTAATCGCCTTCTTGGCCTCGCTAGCGAGCTCAACGACAACCCCCGTGGCCGCGAATTAGACGTCTTACTATCAACAGGCGAACAAGTCACCATCGCCCTACTTTGTATGGCGCTAGCACAGCAAGGTGTTCAGGCTAACTCCTATACTGGCAGTCAAGTCCGCATCTTGACCGACAAAACCCATAATAAAGCACGTATTATGGAGATCGATGATAAAAAAATTCGAGCTGACTTAGCCAAAGGACGTATCGTTGTCGTCGCAGGCTTCCAAGGTTGCGATGAGTTAGGCAATATCACCACACTAGGCCGTGGTGGTTCGGATACCACTGCCGTTGCCTTAGCTGCCGCTCTCGATGCAGAAGAGTGCCAAATTTATACCGATGTCGATGGTGTATACACGACTGACCCACGTGTCGTACCCGAAGCCCGCCGTCTAGATAAAATTACTTTCGAAGAAATGCTAGAGATGGCTAGCTTAGGTGCCAAAGTTTTACAAATTCGCAGCGTCGAATTCGCCAGCAAATATAATGTACCACTCCGTGTACTGTCATCATTCAAAGATGGCGGAGGCACACTGATCACCACCGAGGAAACAGAGATGGAACAAGCCTTAATATCAGGTATCGCCTTTAACCGTGACGAAGCAAAATTAACCATACTCGGTGTGCCAGACAGTCCGGGTATCGCATCACAAATATTAGGTCCTATTGCCCGACAAAATATCGAAGTCGATATGATCATTCAAAATACAGGTCATGATGGCACCACAGACTTCACCTTTACCGTCCACCGTAATGATTATCAAAATGCGATGGCGGTAATGGAAGCAACGGCTAAAGCGCTCGGCGCAAGAGAAGTCAGCGGTGATGATAAAATCACTAAAATATCCATTGTTGGTGTCGGTATGCGCTCTCATGCTGGTATCGCCAACACCATGTTTGAAGCGCTAGCCAGCGAAGGCATCAATATCAGTATGATTTCAACATCGGAAATTAAAATTTCTGTTGTTGTCGATGAAAAATACTTGGAGCTAGGTGTCAGGACATTACACAAGGCATTTGAACTTGAACAACAATAATTTGTCACATCCCTCAGCACACAGACCTATTTTTTTACATTAGCTTGTACATTTGCTAGAGCTTGTACAAAAGTGTAATATTTGCGTCATATAACTGACTTATACGTTACATGACTCAGTAATCAATATTCACCTGCGAAAGCAGAGTTAGGAAGTAAGGAGTACACAATGCTTATACTCACACGGCGTGTTGGAGAATCACTCATCATCGGAGACGATGTTGTTGTAAATATCCTTGGAGTCAAAGGTAATCAAGTCAGAATTGGTGTTGATGCACCGAAAGAAATCTCAGTTCATCGTGAAGAAATTTACGATAGAATCCAAGCTGAGAAAGATCAAGGCAACAGCTAAATATAAAAGTTTAAATTTTACTAGCCAATCAGGTCAGACCTGACTATAATTACCCGCTTTCGTGGAGAGCTGGCCGAGTGGCTGAAGGCGCGCCCCTGCTAAGGGCGTATAGGTTTACCCCTATCGAGGGTTCGAATCCCTCGCTCTCCGCCATTATTGTGATTAGCTAGCTAATCCCGTATAATTAATCGATTAAGCGCCCGTAGCTCAGCTGGATAGAGTACCTGGCTACGAACCAGGCGGTCACACGTTCGAATCGTGTCGGGCGCACCATTAATTTGGTACATAAACAAGCAGTTACCGTTAATTCGGTGACTGCTTTTTTATTTTATAGCCTTATGGTTTATTATTTTTTTCTTGTAAGTAACGGAACAAATACTAATATAACCTCACAGACTTATTTTTTCAGCGTCAAGCAAACCTTTAACACCCCATTTTTATAGATTCTCACCTACAACATCTTCTTTCTCATGGGTCGGTTATTGTTTGAGCTACAAATAGTGATATGGTGGATTATCTCCGGCTTATGGAGACAAAAAACAATCTATCCGTAATATTAGGAGTACTACACCATGGGTAATACATTAGTTTTTATTATCTTATTTGTCCTATTGGTACTTGGCTTTTGGCTGTATTCTCGTTCTAAACCTTCTCCTGCAACAGCGCAGAAAAATATTGAACTATTTCATGCTGTTTCTATTAAAGCATGTCCAAATGCTTGCGCTAGTGTTAAAAAATTAAAGGGTAAGTCATTTCTTGCCAATGAGGTCAGTCAGTTACCTCTAAGTGAATGTAACCATAAAGCCTGTACATGCAGTTATATACACCACAAAGATCGGCGAGACATTGAGGATAGGCGCTACCCCAGTAGCGTAATGTCGGGTATCTATATAGACAAAGAACAACGTCTTGCTGATGATGACCGACGCAAAAAAGGCTCAGTTTAGAAACGCTGTTACCTGATAGACTCTTATCCTATCTAGCTGCATACATTCCCAGCACCAAAACCTAGATTTTGCGATTATGATTGGAAAAGTGTCTAACTCAAAAAGTCGCTTTTCTGTGATATCAGAAAAGCGCAGCATAAAAGTGACCGCAATGAGTCATTTACTTTCAATAAGCGGGACATAGCACCTCTGTTTAGCGTTTAAAAAATAAGTCCTTAGCTAAAATATAAAAATAGGTCTGTGTTATACGAAACCAACTTCTTAGTTTTCTTAGTTTTCTTAGTCTTCTTAGTCTTCTTCCTTTGCTGCTAAGACTTCTTCTAATTTTAGTCCGGTCAAATCATGGATGGTGCGCCACAAATAATAGAATATACCCATCATCATTACCATAGTTGGGAGCGCAATCATCGGATAACTATATAAAGTCAGTTGGCCAAGTTCCTCATTAAACTCTGGCGTTCCTGCAGCGCTAGTTACAATCCATTTGGCAAGTATGTAATTCATTGTTGCAGAAAAGGCAAAGGACCCGGCAACAAGATAAGTCGCCTTAACTAAGCGGTTCTCAAATATAGCGGTACTATTATGCTCTTCAAGCCGTTGTTTTATTTTTTCAACATCCATAATTGCCGGATTGAAAAGCAAAGCTTTTACTAAAGGATAAGGCGTGAAGGTTGAGACTAAAACAGCAATCCCTATCACCGCTGGAATAGCCGCTTCTTTAATAGCTAACCATTTGGTGTCAAGTTCGAATAAACCAATACCACCCGTCAATAAAACACTGATTAAGCCCAACAAAGCAATAAAATTAAATTTTCTATATTTTATCAACTCAAAAAGCCCCCAGCCGAGAGGGAAAGCAAGCGCCACGATCAAGCCACCACTCGCACCCAAATCATTTTCCCCACTGAATTTCATTAGGATAATAGACGGTAAAATGATGCTGAACATAAGGTCAACCATCGGGCGTGGTTTATGTGTGGGGACGCTATTCATGATTATGTGGTTCCAGATTAAATTCGAATGGTTATGCTAATTATATAGAATGAATGTCAGATAGTATTTATACTTTTTAACTATATTAATGACTCAGCCTTCACTAATATTGCAAAAATACTCTGTCATTATGACGCTCCAACCTATCTAACGATTACTTATCCACATCGCTTGGTATGGTTCAAACGACAAGGCCGTAGACTCATCACTATTATCAAATACCTGACCACTAATCAAATCACGCCAAGCATCTGTCACGATTAAATTTAGATCTGACAAATGCAAAGACTGCGTCTGATCGCTCATATTGTATAAGCAAAATATACTCTGCCGTCGATCTAGACTTTGGCGCCAGAAACCAAATATCTGTTCACCCATATGCAAGGTAAATTGCGTTGCATTCGGATGAAAAGCAGCTTGCTGCTTACGAATCGCAATTAAATCGCTAATGCCTTCGTAACAAATCGCATGCTGACTTTGCTTATCGGCAAGAGCAGCCTCCAATGCCTCGTATTGCCATTGATGACGATTGATTGAACGTTTTCGACCCGTTTTAATAACATTCTCATGATCATTTCCTGTCGCAACCAAGCTATGTAAATACAGGCCAGGAATTCCTTCTAAAGCTAACATCAATGCATGCGCACATATAAATCGTTGTATGCCATATTCATCAGGCCCATCAACGGTGCCTTGCAAGGCATCAAACAAAGCGATATTTACCTCATAGGGTTTCTTAACCCCGTTATCACCCACACGCCATGAAATTTCACCCCCAAAATTTTGCATGGTCGAAATCAAAGTGGCGACTTCATTGTCAGATAATAAGCCTTCAGCAGGCCGTAAACCAATACCATCATGTGAAGCAATAAAGTTGAAATAAGTTGTGCCACGCTGAGCTGGCGGCATACTCATTAACCACTGTTTCAAATAACGGCAATTACCGGTAATTAAAGTATTAACCAATAAAGGAGGTAGGGAAAAGTTATAAATACAATGCGCTTCATTACCATTACCAAAATAACTTAAATTCTCTCGATTCGGAATATTAGTCTCAGTGATAATTAATGCATCCGGCACTGCATGCTCAATCAAAGTCCGAATCAATCTGACAACTTCATGCGTCTCAAGTAGGTTTAAACAATCTGTACCCATCTTTTTCCATAAAAAAGCCACGGCATCCAGCCTAAAAATACGGACGCCTTTATCTAAGTAATAACGAATAATCGTGACAAATTCTTTGAGCAATGCACTATTACTAAAATCAAAGTCAACTTGCTCATGGCTGAACGTACACCAAACATATTCAGTCCCGTTAACAGTCTCCGTTGGTCTTAACAAATCATTTGTTCGTGGACGAACAACCTGCGATACAGCTGCATCTTTATCCGCAGTATAAAAATAATTGTGTCCCTTGCCCTCTCCTTTCTTAAAGTTGGCAAACCATTCACTACTACTCGATCCATGATTGATCACCAAATCCGCCATTAAACGATAATCTTTTGCAATAGTTTTAATATCAACCCAGTCACCCAACACTTCATTCACCTGATAAAAATCAATCACGGCAAAACCGTCATCAGAACAGAAAGGGAAAAAAGGTAAAATATGTATGCTATTCGCGACATTTTGAACGTAATCATCCAAAAAACGCTTCAAGGTGATTAATGGTTTCTCTGCTTCGGTAACGACTGAATCACCATAAGTAATAAGTACGATATCTTGCTGATCCCAAAATTGATGATCCGCTTGTATCGCTTCGCACTGTTCCTCAAAGCGCATAATATCCATCAAGTCAGTACTCAACATCGCGCAGCCTTCAGGTGGCAACAAGCCCCCATAAACGACATTCAAATGATGTTCTATTTTTTGTTGCAATTGCCCTAAATCAACCGACGTCATCAAATCCACCTTAATTAAGCTTGGCCAAATTCAGCATGATCAGCCTCAACCGCTGCCAACAACCTCGGGAGAATGTCCGGTAAAGCATTTTGCACTCGGTTCCAGCTAGGTATGAAAGGCGTATCCATTGGGTTATTTAAAAACACCTCGCCGGCATCCATAATATTTTTAGCGAACATCTCGACTGCCGCTTCCTCTTGATGAATATCCACTTTAAGGCCATTCATAATGGCATCGTTACTGTAAGTTTCGACAAAGTCCAAAGCGATTCGGTAATACGTTGCTTTAATACTACGGAACATTTCAGGGGTAAAAACCTGGCCTTTAGTCGCCATTTTCCTAAATAAGGCCTTTGAAATATCAACCGACATTTTGGATAAACCGCCCTGTTGATCTTCCAACGACAAATCTTGGTGTTTATGATCATAAATTTTAGCAATATCGACCTGACATAAACGGTTATTAGCATAGTTACGGTGCATTTCAGATAACACACCGACCTCTAAACCCCAGTCACTTGGAATCCGAATATCACTCAATACGTCACGTCGGAATGAAAACTCCCCGGCTAACGGATAACGGTAGCTATCCATATAGTCCAAATAAGCTTGATTATCGCTATCAACCACTGTTTTCAAAGCACGTAACAATGGTGTCATTAGCAAGCGACTGACACGGCCTTTTAATTTGCCGTCCGCCACACGCGAATAAAACCCCTTACAAAATTCATAATTAAACATCGGATGTGCGACTGGGTAAATTAACCGGGCTAATAGTTCACTGTTATAAGTCACGATATCGCAATCGTGTAAGGCAATAGATTCAGCGCGACCAGATGCCAAGATATAACCCATGCAGTACCAAACATTTCGCCCCTTACCCGCTTCTTTTGGTGCCAAACCTAACGCTTGTAATTCAGCATCTATAGCACGAAGCCTTGGCCCATCATTCCACAGCACTCGATGATGTTGTGGTAATTCATCGAAAAAACCTAATGCATGCTGATACTGACTTTGATCTGCGCGATCTAAACCGATCACAATTTCAGATAAATAGGGCACAGACTTGAGGTGTTGCACGATATTAGGCAGCGCCTCGCCTTCCAACTCTGAAAATAAGGAAGGTAACAATAACCCCATCGGTCTTTGTGCACTGAAACGCACCAAATCTGTTTCAAGATCAGCTAAGTGTCGATCCGTTAAATTATGTAACGTCGTGATAATGCCGTTCTGATGAAAATCAGCCATGTTCATTTCCCTTCTTTGCGAATGAATGTCAGTAAATTTTTAACACCTTGATACCACCCTTGTGGTCCTTCTTTTTCCGTCATATTGAATCCTTCCGTCCTCTTTATTAATGGAGGATCATGTGTCGGCGATCGAATAATCAATGATTGATCAGCCACTTCTAACATCGCTATATCATTGCCACTGTCACCAATAGCAACCGTCTTAACCGACTTGTACAGATAGGCCGTTTGTAACTGATATTGACAGGCTAACCATTCCAATGCTTGGCCTTTATCACATTGACCTGAAACATGTAAAAAACGACCACCAATCAATACATTGGCACCCATTTGTCGTAAATCAGTAATAAATTGCAATCGCGCTTTATCGCTGCCACGCCATACGACAGGCTCACCATACTGTCGCTCAGCAGCAGCTTTTGCATCAGACAAATCTAAGCCTGTCAGCAAAGCGATCTCTTTAACATTCAATTCTGAAAATAACTTAAAGCACCCTTGATACCCATCCGTTATTTGACTAATCAAATATTGCCAATGCTGCCGCTGGGCCACGAAAGACTTAACCCAAAATTCCCCTCTCAGTTCACACCCGGTCGGTGCTTTATCAAAGTAATCAACAGGAATATAGACAGCAGCTCCATTTTCGATAATAAAGGGATGCTGATTGCCCATTTCAGGCCGAATTAATAATAATTCGGCTAAGGTTTTACTCGTGTTTAGAATAAGCGGGATGCCATCGCTTTCAAGCGCCTCTATCATTGGCCGTGCTGCTTCAAAATTGTAATCAAAATGGTCTAATAAACTCCCATCCAAATCACTGAAAACAAGCCATTGCTCGGGGCTGTTCATCTCAGTGTCACGGAGATAATAATGTTGAATTTTCCGAGCCTCATCCAGTACAAAAAGATGATCAACTTGACTAGGTAATTCGATCAATAATTGTTCTGTTATACGTTGGTAATGCTGAATAAAATTAGAAACCTGCTCACGGTTCATAATATGGTCTTGCTCATCCTCCCGACCAACATAGTGCTGTTCAAGCTTTTTTTCTTGTTCAAGTCGCCAATTAAAAACACAGTCAAAATCAGGGGCTTTAAGCATGATCATCTGATCAATCAAATCGAAGAGCTTGGTGTAATGCAGGGCCAGCTGTTGATTCACATATTGTCGCCACTCCGCCGTGGGATCACCCTCTTGTTCTAAAAGATTGATTGCCGTCAACAGATCATCGCCCCGTTGTGGATTAGCGCCCAAACACCAGCCTTCTAAAACGACAATATCAACATTAGAAACCACCGGCCATTCGGCTGCATGACACCGATCATCATGTGCTTTATCAAAACGCGGAATAGCAACATTACTTTGTTGCGCCTTAAGTTTTGTCAGCACATCAACAGCTAACTTAATGTCGTGGGTACCAGGTACCCCTCGCGTCTGCAACAAAGGGTGCACGCGTTTTGCTAATTGATGCCGTTCAGCGCGGGTATAATAAAAATCGTCTATTGAGAGTGCAACTGCAGATAAACCATATTGCTCAAACAGCAATACCATTAATTCTGATAAAGTACTTTTACCGCTACCCTGAGCGCCATTAATACCGACAACAAAGGCACCTTCAGCACCATTTTGGTGCAGAACTAATGTTTGCACCATTTTTGAAAACCACTTTTTAGCCTCGTCCAAATAGCCTGCTGACAATGCGTGTGTCTTAATAAACGCAGTTAAACGGGCATCAGTAATATCCATACATCTCCTTAAAAATTCTTCATCTTAAAGTGTCTTGAGCAACATGCGTGCCGTAAACTCTTTATTCGAAAACACGGTCACAAATATAATCTGAGGTACTAGGCTTAAATCGAAAAAATCCTATACAATAACAGCACATTCCTCATTATCAGTTGACTTAAGAATTATGCAACTCGAAGCTATTAATGTATCCAAACCCAAACTCCGCCGTTTTGGATTTAAGTTCTATACTACTGCCTTCCTAAAAAAAACCGTTCAAGGCCCTGTTTCCCTAACGCAGGACAATCTTAATGGTGATAAACAGGCCGACTTAATGAATCATGGTGGCAATGACAAAGCCGTCTATGGTTTTTCAACTGAACATCACGACTACTGGAAACAAAAGCTCGGTATCGATCATATCGATTTTGGCAAATTTGGTGAAAATCTCAGCATCTCAGGATTAAATGAGTCTGACATCGCCATCGGAGATCGCATACAAATTAATGACTGTATTCTCGAAGTCAGTCAACCACGCATCCCATGTTATAAAATCAGTTTCGAATTTAAAGAAATGAGCATGCTAAATAACTTTATTGCTTACGCTCACACCGGTGTCTATTTTCGCGTTATACAAACAGGCACAATGACAGCAAATAGTCCTGTTGAAGTCATCTATAAACACCCTGACAATATCACCATTAAAAACTTATTTAGAGCTTATTTTGACAGCCAATTTCCTGATCAAGAAAAGGTAATGAGAACCGCTATTGCGATCCCTGAATTAGCCGAGGCATGGCGTTCTAAAATGGTTCCGATTGTTCACAGAATCGATTTGTACCACCAACGGAAAAATAAAGGTAAAACCTAATATTTACATGTTAAATGCATATTTATCAAATAACTATAATAAATACTTAAAGTAAAATATACTTTCATCCCCGAGCTATAACCTTGTCTACCACCCATTCTCAATATGATGTCATCATCCTTGGCGCAGGCGCATCCGGCTTATTGTGTGCTATTACCGCGGCCCAAAAAGGCCGTCATGTCTTAGTGTTAGAACGCGCTAACAAGGTCGGGAAAAAAATCTTAATGTCCGGTGGTGGGCGCTGTAATTTCACCAACCAATTTGTCGATCCTGACAACTTCATTTCCCAAAATAAACATTTTAGTAAAGCGGCCTTAAAACGCTATACCCAATGGGATTTTATTGCGCTGGTAGAGGGTTACAATATTGATGTCGAACAGCGAAAACATAATCAGCTTTTTTGTCATAATTCAGCAAAAGATATTCTCAATATGTTGCTGGAAGAATGTAGCCAAGCTGGTGTCGAAATCAAAACCCATTGTGAAATCGAACATATCAACGCTTTTGATATCAAAGGCCATTCAGATAAACACCAACATCATGATGATCGACAACGATACCAAGTTCAATTTACCAATGACAAAAAGAATCATAAACTCAATTGCCAATCACTGGTTGTTGCTACTGGCGCCCTCTCTATACCCTCTCTAGGTGGGAGCGGTATTGGATATGACATAGCACAACAGTTTGGTTTGAAGCTCACTCCGAGGCAAGCTGGCCTCGTCCCCTTTATGTTTAGTGATGATATTAAGCCCGTTTGTGAACGGCTATCTGGCTTAGCGTTAGAAGTCACCGTCAGCTGTAACAAACAAAGCTTTACTGAAAATATGTTATTCACACATCGTGGCCTCAGTGGACCCGTGATGTTGCAAATTTCAAATTATTGGCAAGCGGGTGATACTATCGACATTGATTTATTACCAGGTCTGGATGCCGCACATTGGCTAATTGAATCAAAACAACAACACCCAAAAAACCAGCTTAAAACTATCTTAGCCCATCAATTAGCTAAGCCCCTTGTCAGTGAATTACAAGCACGGTGGTGGCCAGAACAAACACAATCTCCTCTAGCAGAATTGTCAGATAAACAACTCTTATCCATCGGGAATAAGTTAAATAAATGGTCTTTAAAGCCCTCAGCAACAGAGGGCTACCGTACAGCTGAAGTCACACTCGGTGGCATTGACACCGATGGCATCAGTTCTAAAACAATGGAAGCCAAACAACACCCTGGTCTCTATTTTATCGGTGAAGTGCTTGATGTGACCGGTCACCTTGGCGGCTTTAATTTTCAATGGGCTTGGTCTTCCGGTTACAGCGCTGGTTTATTTGTTTAAGTCTCTTAAAGCAGTCATGTTAGAATGCCGCCTCTGAACTTTCCCTCTCCCATAAGCGAAACCCATCATGTTACGACTTAATGAAATAAAATTGGCCCTTGATCATGACGATGATGCACTCGTAAAAGCCATTGTTGATAAATTAGCTATCGAGCGCGATGACTTGTTAAGTTTCACCATCTTTAAACGCAGTCATGATGCCCGTAAAAAAACCAATATCCTATTAATTTATCAATTAGATATCGTACTTAAAGACGCTGTCGAAGCAGCAGTTTTAGAACAGTTCTCACAACAAGGTTTTATTAAAACCAGCCCAGATACCAGCTACAAATTTGTCGCTCAGGCAGATGCTAATTTTCCTAATGAAAACCAACAACGTCCTATTATCGTTGGTTTTGGCCCCTGTGGTATTTTAGCCGCTTTGGTCTTGGCTCAAATGGGCTTAAAGCCGATTGTTTTAGATCGCGGTCAAGATGTTAGACAACGGACCAAAGACACATGGGATCTATGGAAAAATGGAAAGTTAAATCCCGAATCCAATGTCCAGTTTGGCGAAGGTGGCGCAGGAACATTCTCTGACGGCAAACTCTGGACACAAGTCAAAGACAAAAAATTCTTAGGCAGAAAAGTGATGACTGAATTTGTTAAGGCCGGTGCGCCCGAAGAAATTCTTATGGTCAGCAAGCCACATATTGGTACCTTTAAACTCGTTAGCATGGTCGAAAAAATGCGTGCCGAAATCATCGCTTTAGGCGGCGAAATTCGTTTTGGCCATAAAGTCGACACCATTCACCGTGAACACAACCCGGATGACAGTGGTCAAATCACCGGTTTATCACTCACTAATGGTGAAACTTTACATAGCCGGCACATTATTATGGCGATTGGCCATAGTGCCCGTGATACCTTTGAAATGTTATTGGAATACGGTGTTTATATCGAATCTAAGCCTTTTTCTATCGGCTTTCGTGTAGAACATCCCCAATCAGTTATTGATAAAGCCCAGTTTGGTGACAATGCCGGCAACGCAATTTTAGGTGCCGCGGAATATCATTTGGTCCATCACTGTAAAAATGGTCGCAGTGTTTATAGTTTTTGCATGTGTCCCGGGGGTACTGTCGTTGCTGCAGCTTCAGAAGAAGGTGGCGTCGTCACCAATGGCATGTCGCAATATTCACGTAATGAACGTAATGCCAACGCCGCTATCGTCGTCGGTATTGATCCAGAACAAGATTTTCCAGAACATGTCTTATCTGGCATCGATTTACAAAGAGATTTAGAAAAATTAGCCTACGAGTTAGGTGGCGGCGATTATAAAGCGCCAGCACAACTGATCGGTGACTTTTTAGAAGACAAACCATCAACAGAACTAGGCACAGTGTCACCATCTTACCAACCAGGTATAACATTAGGTGATTTATCCAAAGCGTTGCCTGATTTTGCTATCAAGGCCATACGAGAAGCAATCCCAGTCTTTAATAGAAAGATCGATGGTTACGCAATGAATGATGCCATTTTAACTGGCGTAGAAACTCGGACTTCAGCACCCATTTGCATCAGACGCGACAAGAGCTTCCAGAGTATTAATACGCAAGGCCTATACCCGGCTGGCGAAGGTGCAGGATATGCAGGTGGTATCTTATCAGCCGCAATTGATGGTATTAAAGCGGCCGAAGCCGTTGCAAAAAGTATTCTCAACGAAACAGATGCTGAAGTAACGGGATAAGTCTAGACAACATAATACTTATTCTTATTAACCAGAAAGCTAAGCGAACCATTATCTGAATAGTTATCGAAAGAACAACTTATTCCAAGCCAAAAAAGCCATCATTTAGCTTGTAACAATCTCGTACACTACTCGTCAATATAAACAACAATGACGAGGATAAGCCCATGAAGATTTCAGCATTAATTAGCTCAGCCATCATGATATGGGGAATGTCACAAGCGGCTTACGGCCAAGCCTTCAATAGCTCAGATAAGCAAGTTAATCTAATCGAGCTCTACACTTCCGAAGGCTGTAGCAGTTGTCCACCCGCCGATCACTGGCTAAGTGAGTTAAAAGGTAAACAGGGTCTATGGACAGACTTTATTCCCGTCGCTTTTCATGTCGATTACTGGGACTACATTGGCTGGCAGGATCCTTATGCTCATAGCCGTCATACCAAAAGACACTATCGCTATCAAGAAAATAACAATATCCGCTCGGTCTACACACCTGCTGTCGTTTTTAATGGAAGCGAATGGCCCTCGTGGCGTCGCAGTGACCTACCAGATCTAAAAAAGCCTAAAGCTGGCCAACTGAATATCGACATTAAGCAAGACCAGTTAACAGCGCAATACCAAACCAAACTGCCACGCAATCAATCGTTGGTACTCAATATCGCAATACTGGGCTTCGACCTTACATCAAAAGTAAAAAAAGGTGAAAATAAAGGACGTACGCTCAAACATGAATTTGTGGTACTTGGCTACGTTCAGTTGCTATGCAACCGAGTCAAGCTGGCAGCTTTGATGCCAACAATATTGCCTTACCAAAAACAGTCGTCAACAGTACCCGTACTGCCCTGGCAACTTGGGTTAGCACGCCCAAAGATCAAACACCATTACAAGCGACGGGAGGCTGGCTAAACTAAGGGTAATCTAACAGTAATACACAAACCACCAGATTCACGGTTCATCGCCTGAATTGTCCCTTTATGCAAAGCAATTGCCCTAGCAGCAATCGCCAGACCTAGTCCATAACCTGGAATATCGCTATTTTGCACATGGCCTATACGTACAAAGGGTAAAAACAATTGTGATAACTCGACTTCTTTTACACCGCTACCTTCATCACTGACCGTTAATATTAATTCTGTTGGCCTTTCTATAAGTGAAACTGATACCCGACTATTTTCAGCTGTATAAAACACCGCATTACGGATAATATTCTCAATCGCTCGGCGTAATAGCTCAATACTGCCTTTTAATAGACATTCCGATCCAGTGTCAAATGTCACTGACTTCCCTAATTCTTTTCCTTCAAATTCGGCATCACTACAAATAAGAGAAACTAACCCCATCACATCAAAATAGTCTTGCTCAATATTGTCTACAGCCGCTTCTAATCGGGATAAAGTCAATAATTCTCCAACTAAGGTATCTAGACGCTGACTTTCCTTCTCAACACGTCCCATCATATTCTCAAACTGTTCAGGCTGCTGCCGACCTAAGGCAACCGCCAACTGCAGTCTCGCCAAGGGTGAACGGAGCTCATGCGACACATCATTTAACAAACGTTGTTGACCCGCGATCAATTGCTGTACCTGCTCTGCCATTTGATCAAAGTCTGCTGCCAAATCGACGATTTCATCGCGCCGACCCGCCATCTTATCCATCACACGACTATCTAAGTCACCACCGGCAAAACGTTGCGTTGCATCCCTCAGGTGTTGCAATGGCCGCGTTAAATAAAAGGCCAGACCGGCACTAAAAAGTAAACTACCGAGCAATAGCACCAACAACGGTAACGCCGGCAAATCAGATGGAAATAACCGACCTCTTTGCATTACCGGGTGATCGCGTCGAGGAATGAAAACCAACAGTTTTTCACCTTCTGGCGTCACAACTTGTTTGATTGCCGAATGATCTGACTCTTTTAATGATTGATACACCCTTTCTAGCAACATCTTAGGAACAGGACGGCCTAAAAAGTCTTCATCCTGCTCATTGACTATAAACATCGGCAATGGATGCTTTCTACGCATTTCTCGTTTTGCCATAAATTGATCAAGGCCGTCTATCCCACGCTTCGTTAAAATCTGAGCGACCTTATTCAAATTCTGATCTGCCATCGGGTGATCGACTAAAATCTCTAAATGGGCGATATGGTCCTTAGCATGATGCCAAACTAACCAACCAGCAGTCGATCCCGTAATCAACAACGTTAACCAAAATCCAAAAAATATTTTCCAAAATAAACGGCCCATTTTAACCTTCTACCAACTGGTAACCTTGCCCACGTACAGTGACAATACTTAACGCCAAACCATATTCACTCAATTTTTTACGTAAATTACTCATATGCATATCAATACTACGATCATACTTCTCTAATGACCTGCCCATGGCACTCTGAGACAACATTTCCTTAGTCACAACATGACCTACTTGCCTTAGCAATAAATACAATAAATTAAACTCTGTACTGGTCACGTCCATCAATGCACCATTTGCATTAGCCAATCGCGTACGCATATCCATTTCCAAGCCCGCGACCAATAACGACTCATCCAACACTTCAGGTGCCGAAGGAGCAATACTACGCCGTAATACAGCCCTAACTCGCGCCAATAATTCTCTTGGGTTGAAAGGTTTCGACAAGTAATCATCAGCCCCCATCTCTAGCCCCACAATGCGGTCAACATCATCACCCTTCGCAGTGAGCATTAAAACAGGGACATCAGAATAGCTCCGTATATGACGCAACACACCAAAACCATCTAATTCAGGCATCATCACGTCTAGAATCAGCGCATCATACTGTTGTCCCTTAACTTTTTCTATTGCTGATAATCCATGGTATGCCGTATCAATATCAAAGCCTTCAGAACTCAAATATTCAACCAACATGGCAGATAGCTCTTTATCATCATCAACAATTAACAACCGCGTCATAGCACATTACCTGGCTTATTTTATGGATAGATTCTGACACAATTAGCGACCGCTGCCGACCCCTTTACCCTTCTTTACAAAGCTTTACATAACCCTGACACAAAATTGCATCCACACTAGGCATACTGGTCACCAAGTTAAGCAGTTAGTACCCAACATCATTTTCGTTAATTAAGAGGTTTATCCTATGAAAAAGCACACTAAAGTTATTGCACTCATCTTCGCTGGTACATTACTCGCTGTCGGCTCAATCCAAGCTGCAGATCATCACGGCAAAAAACAATGTGGTGGCAAAATGATGCACATGTTGGAAAAACTGGACCTAAGTGATACCCAACACACTGCAATAAAGACCATTAAAGAAGCACAGCATGCCATTAAAATGGCCCATAAAGAGCAAATGAAAACAATCCGAGAAGGGATGAGAAAGCAAGTCGAATCAGACACGATGGACATCTCAGAAGTCCGTAATCTAGCGCATCAAAAAGCCCTGTTAGTTGAAACAATGACTGTAATGAAAGCACAGTCAATGCATCAGATTCACCAGCAACTCACAGCGGATCAACGAGCAAAACTAAATAGAATGAAGGATAAAATGCATAAAAAAATGCAAGAGAAACAAGACCATAAACACTAAGACTCAGCCCTTCAACATAAAAAAGCCGCGATATTTTTTCGCGGCTTTTTTTTGTTTATGGCATTCAATAAATTGCCTACACTCGCTTTAACTCATTCTTATAACGCCAGCTATAGTCCGATTAGGATCATTAGCTGTCATTTTTTCCACTATTAGCAGTTAGTCTAGCTATAAGTACCAATGTAATAACAATCCAACCATAAGGATATGGAAAGTATCCGATGGAAAATGCTAACAATGTCGCTATAAGCAATGTAATCAGTAGAGTTGCAAGCCAATCAATTTTAATATTTGTCTCCTTTTGCCAAAAGCAGCCGTATTATTGAGTATTCCCTTTTAGCACATCCAGAATGACATTCGTCGACTCTATTACTCGCACAATGGTATCGTCAATTTGTCTGATGGTCGTGCCATCAGGATTATTTCGCAATTGCTCGAGAACATCTTGTGGTAAACCTTTTGATGCTAGGTATAGGTCTTTATCAAGCACTTCACCACAAGCAACTTTTTCTGCCAACCAGGGGGTAGTTGGCCTCCACGTTCAATTTTCTTTTTCAGTACAGGTGGCAAGGCTTTTTGCTTTTTAGCCTTTTTGTCTTTTTTGCCATGCTTATCGCCATCATCAGTTTCTTAATAACGTTTGTTTTCTCCTCTCTTACGAAGAAAGTCATTAAGTATAGTGCGTTCACCTTCTGTAAAAAGGTGATTTCCAATAATTGCCGTAGTTTCTACACCAATAGTTTGCTGCTCTTGAGATGGCCAGAATTTCCACCAAGAGCTTTCCCCTTCAGCAAAAGCGGGAAAAGCAACTAAAATAAAAAATATAGTGAAAAGTTGTTTAGCCATTTTTTTACATCTCCAAATTAGGTCTTATTTTGAGTATACCTGAACATGAAGGTTTTCTATGAGTGCTCTATAGTGTTCATAATCATTACGTGGCCATCTAGTTTGAGTCGAATAGCGACCTTTGAATGGTCTGTCGCTAGGGTGCCAAAAGCGGTCATTGAACCTAAATATGAGATTTTTAACCTATAGTTTTTTCACTGACCTTAAATATCCCAAACAGAGATATACTATAAAACACCTAAACTTTTCGAGATTTTGGCACAAAGATTTTTCATTGAAAGAATTTCTTAAAGAAATCATTTATATCTTTAGGCACTGGCAAATCCGAAGGATTTACCCAACTAAAAGCTGCAACTGTTGCAACATGTCCACCTGTTTCATAGACGATCGTCTGTACATTGCCATTCGCCTTTTCTATACCTGCCTTAAGTGCCTCTAAATTTCTAGGGTGGACGGTGTCATCTTCGCCAGTGTATATCAATAGCATGGGTGGCTCATCGCCCTCGATAAAGTTTGTTACCACCATATTAGGAAAGTTTTTAGGCGGGCCGAAAATTTCTCTTATGTCAGGTGCTTTTGGCACAAAATCATAAGGACCGGATAAACCAGCAAAAGCGTTTACAATATTAGGCTTGAGCTTGTGCGTTGCCAAATATGAATTATCGGCAATAATCAATGCCCCTATATGCGCACCTGATGAATGACCAGATATAAACAAATTTTGATTGCCTTTGTAGCGGGCTATGTTTTTGTGAACCCAAGCAACAGACTTTGCTGCATCTTCTGCAAACGTGGGGAATTTTACATCGGGATATAGGCGAGTATTAGGCACCACCACAACATAACCCATATTTGATAGTGTCATACCCACAAACGTGTACTGGTCTTTAGACCCATCTATCCAGCGGCCACCATGAAAAAAAACCACAACGGGAAACGTTTCTTGTTCAATATTGGGTACATAAATATCTAACTTTTGGCGCGGAAGTTGACCATAAGATACATCTTTTGAAATTTGGCCGTCGTAGGTCAGCGCAGGTGCATTGACTACTGCAAGTTGCAGTGGTGTGCAGGCAACAAGGAGCGCCATAAGGCAGAGTATAGTTAGTATTTTTTGCATGTAATAAATAGGCTTTAAAATTGCAAATGGATAAAGAATAATTAGGGTCAGCGTTAAAAACTGTTCAAGTATTTATACACTGACCTGAAATATCGTTTATTTCACTTGGCTCAATAAATTGAAATAGAATGTCTGCCATGTGCCATTAGGAGAACAAGGCATTTATTTGCATGCTGCGCCTTATATATTTGCACCAAAAGCACAAACACATGTCCCTGCCATTATATGGATGGGCCAATACTTTGATTATACAAGAACGCAATTATTACCATACCAAGATGTGGTATTAAGTCATGATGATTTATTTTGTAGTTTATTGGTGTCTTTTGAAATGGACACTAAAATTTGCAAAGCAAAAAAAGCCCTATTAATGGAAAATGCCGATATTAAATAACAAGATTACAAGGAACCTAAATACCAATACTTAACCTCTACGCCATGTGCAGCATTTAAGTAAGCGCTAGTCTCTTTTGGGACAATGGCCTTTATGTTCAGGTCTGAAAAAAATCTTAAGATCGAATTGTTGATCTGTTAATGAGGTTGAGATATCGACATTTATTTTTTCAGCCAGCTGCTTAATAATCTGAAGACCCTGAGTTTCTTTTTTATGTTCGATTGAATTAGGTAATGCTTTGAAGTTATTTTCAAATATCAAGGAATTCTCACATACCGTTATATTCGCCTCAGTATCACCATGAATAAAGATATTACGAATCACATTATCAATGAGAATGGTTAAAATATTTTTATCACTGTTAACGGTCAACTCATTGTTGATTTCCACTTTAATGTGAAGTCTTTTATTGTTATAGGTTGATTCATTTCGTTGTAAGTTATCGTTTAGCAAAGCAACGATATTGATAGATTGTTTTTCAAGCTCCATATCTTCCCGACTCAGACTTAGGAAAGTATTTATTAAGTTTTCCATTTCCAGCGTGGCACTTTCGATACGAAGCAGGTTTCTTTCACGCCGCGACTCCGTTTGATCTGGAAGCTTTAATACAGCTAAGGCATTTTTAAGCAAGGAAATGGGGGTGCGGAACTCATGGCTGACATATTTAGTGAATTTTTTCTCACGTGTAACAAAGCTTTCTAAGCGTAGCACTAGACTCCCAAACGCACGACTTAAAGCACCGATTTCATCGTGACGTTGATTACCAAAGAAAACATTCTGTTTCTTAAAGTTATCTAGTTCAACATCTTGAGTTAATAATTGAATCGGTCTAGCAATTTGCTTACTAAAAAACAATCCAATTAATAAGCCGATAAACGTAATTACCACTCCAAACATCGTTAATATTACTATTAGTGGAATAAACTCATTTTCCAGATTAGAGGATTCTTCTTCACTTAAAACGAGGTATAACCTTTCACCAGTGTCTAATAGTTCGAAGACACCGACATGGACTTCTTTATCGTGTAACTCTCTCTCACCTAGCGGTTGGTCTTTTAACCAAATTGGCAGATCAGGTGATGTTGAAAGATAGCTGTTTAGGCCAGGCGCTGTAGGAAGTAAAGCTGTTGAACCTCCCAGTTGCCGATTCTGAATGTATGCATCGAATTCTAGGTAAATTCGTCTCGTTAAAATATCATCTTCGGTGTATTTCATGGCATTGAATACTAAAAAACCATATAAAACACTGATAATTAAAGTCGTAGCAATAAAAGCTAAAATGAGTTTATGTTTAATTTTATTCATCAATATCCAATTGATAACCTTTCGCGTGAATGTTTTTAATAATAGGCTTAGCAAAAGGTTTATCTAATACACCTCTGAGTCTGAATATATGGGTTCTCAGTGAATCACTATCGGGTGGTGAATCTCCCCAGAGCGTTCTTTCAATAGCTTCCTTAGAGACTATATTGGGATGATGCTGGATTAACAACTTAAGAATATCGAATTGTGTTTTATGGAGAGTAAGTCGTTGACCTTCACGTACAACTTGTCGATTGGCATGGTTAATTGTGATTGGCCCCAGTTCTTGCTGGCCAAGATCTCGACGTGGTCCTCGATTAACTAAAGATTCGATACGACAAAATAACTCTTCAGGTGCAAAAGGTTTAACCAAATAATCATCACATCCTGATTTATAGCCCTCTAGTTTATCTTCTAAGGTATCGCGTGCGGTTAGAAAAATAAGCGGCGTTGATATTTGGAGATGCTGTCGGACTTGTATGCAGGCTTCTAACCCAGACATACCTGACATGGCAATATCAAACACCAGAACATCATACTGGTTATGCGCAATCAAGTTTAAACAAGACTGTGCCGTATATGCATAATCAAGATAGCACCCACGCCCTTCCAAATATTCACCGATGGATTCGGCTAATTGGATATTATCTTCTAATAGTAAAATATTCATTTTTTAGTCAGTGAATATCAATTCTTTAAGGGTTGGTTGGTCATTATTATGACGTATTAAGCTTAAGACAACATTAAGTTTAAAGTAACATTTGATTCACATAAGGACATTTAAAATCATAATCATTAGGCAGTGTTCTATGCCGTTTTTTGCGATGACAGGATTTTAAATAATATGGCTAAACCACAAGAAAAAGTTGTTACTTTAGATTTTTCAAGAAAATATAATCGTGCACAGTCAATGCGGTATTTTGAAAAACATGATTTTGGCTTCCGACGCAAAATAACGACTTGGCGTGAAATCAGCATTGCTAAAAAAGCATTAAAAATTGCTGGCAACCCAACTTCTGTTCTCGACTTACCTTGTGGTGCAGGACGATTTTGGAAAATGCTGGCTAAAGCGCCAAGAGCTTGGTTATTTGCAGCAGACCTTAGTGAGGATATGCTAGAGGTTGCTGAAACGTACCAAGAACCTGAAATTGTTAATCGCTTTCAGCTATTTCAGTCCTCTGCTTTTGATATAAAAATGTCAGATAATAGTGTCGATAATATTCTTTGTATGCGATTGTTACATCATATTTCTGATTCTGAAAATCGCTTGAGAATATTACGAGAACTTCATCGTGTTACCAATGATACTCTAATTTTATCGATGTGGGTCGATGGTAACTTACAGGCGAAAAACCGACAGAAATTAGAGAACAAACGAGGAAAATCACGGTCGATAAATCGTCTTGCTATCTCACAAGAACAGGCAGAACTGGAATGTCGTGATGCTGGGTTTAAGATTGTAAAGCATATTGATTTACTGCCCAAAATATCAATGTGGCGTTTTATATTTTAAGAAAAATATAACCCTGTTAATAACAACATCTAAGATGTTGTGGCTGTCCGCTTCGGGTCGAAATCAGTCTAAATATCTCTAGATTAGAAGTTGAATCAATAAGTAATGTAAATAGAGTTCATCATCACCTTTTCATGATGTCGCAAAAAATAATTACAGTATTTGTCAATATGGGAGCTTGTTATGTACTCAGGCGTCAACCTCATCCCACGCCGACGGGTTTCCCTTTTTCTTAAGCTTTTTGGCGTCACTTCTCTCTGCTTTTTCTACACGCTTTTTCTTCTTACGCTCATTTTTCTCAGTTACGATCTTAATTGCATCAGGTTTCGTTAAATTAGGGTGTTTAGCGAGCAACGCATCGATCTTGTCATCAGTTTTTGTCATGGGTGAACCTTATAATGTGTAAATTCAGATATTACATGTATTCGTCTACTACCTACGGGCCAGTAACAGCCGCTTAATCATCGCTCTAATTAATACTCTGCCCTCCCACACTACGGGTTGTTATGAGGCATAGACAATAATTTAACGATAAAAGGCTTCAACCGTTCCTTTTAGCTTCATCAGCATGGGTTGCCCGCGACGGTCCAACGCCTTAGTAGAAGCGATTTTCACCCACCCTTCACTGATGCAATATTCCTCGACATCGAAACGTTCTTTTCCATTCAGTCGAATACCAATGTCATGCTCGAAAATCTCTGCCACATGATGTGGGCTAGAGGGGGTGATCGAAAGGCGATCCGGTAAAGTGGGTTGCGATTTTGTCTCGCTCATGTTCGTGACCTGATAAATAAATAAACTGCATTATTGTAGTCAATATAGACCTAACGCTCAAGAACATAAATATCGTTAAGAAGCCTTGAAATCGGATGTTCAAACTGTTTGGTTTTTCGATGGACTATAACAGTGCTACTCTGGCAGTGATGTTCTGATTTTTGGCTGTCTGCTTTGAGTCGGAAGTTGCCGTATGAAACTCAGCTTAGTTCAATTCGTCGCTAGCGGCCAGTGGTTTACGTCACTGACAATAATTAGCCTAATGTTTTTCGATGAAAATTATTCCTGAGTTAGCTTTTCAGCCACCGCACTCAAGTTCCATCATTCATAAACATTCCAAGTCTAAGTTTCATGTTCGAAACTAGCGATAATAGGCTTCAATTACTGATCTATTTTCTATCACTAAAATAATACATTAGTCGATAAATTGCAGGTAGAACCAGTAAAGTCAGCAATGTTGATGAAATGATACCTCCAATAACAACTGTCGCTAACGGACGCTGTACTTCAGCGCCGGCACCCGAATTAATTGCCATTGGCACAAAACCTAAACTGGCTACCAAAGCAGTCATCAATACCGGACGTAAACGTTGGCTAGCACCCTCTTTAATTGCAACTAATAATGTTTCGCCCTTTTCTCGTAATTCACGAATAAATGACAACATCACCATACCATTTAATACAGCAACTCCCGATAAGGCGATAAAGCCAACAATAGCTGAAATAGACAATGACATATCTCTATACATCAATGCCATTACACCTCCAGTTAATGCCAGAGGAACACCTGTAAATACAACTAAGGTGTCACGTAATGACTTAAAGGCACTATAGAGCAATATCAAAATCAGTAATAAAGTCAACGGAACTAAGATACGCAAACGTTGGCTGGCTGATTGGAGCTGTTCAAAAGTACCACCATAACTTAACTATAAAAAGCGGCTGCTTTCTCAACATCAGGAACAGATATACCAATATGTGAAAACGTTCTTGGGTATGTACTCATGTTTATTCCTTTTTAAAAAGTTAACTTTTTATTACGGGAATAAAAAACCCTGTAATACCTATCCAAACCATAGTGTGTGCCTATGTCAATAATATAGGTAAAACAGGGCGCTATGTATCCATCGGTTATTTAGATCTTTAAATTAACCTAAGTCTAGTTGCTTTGATTGACTATCTATCTAAGATCCTGCCGGAACAAAATAACCCTAAAGACTAAACCTCCGCCGCCTTCTCGATACTAGCACTTGTTATTTCCAGCTGTTGGCGGGCATGCTCGGCGAAACCAGCACCTGCTTCAGCGTAGAAATTAAAACTGGCGTGAACCCCCGCAGCCTCGAGAGAAGCCCGATCATCGTCATATTTGGTCACCGCAGCAATAGTACCCTTATAGCCCGAATCGTTAAGAAATTTAACCGCTTCTTGCATGTCACTGATGCTAGGCATTGCCAACATAATCAAATGTAGTTTACTGACATCAACATCGTGCCAGAAATCAATATCTTCGGCATCGCCCAAGATCACGTTATTTCCTGAACGTTGATGACTGTTGACCTGATCAATATCAGCATCAATACCACATACTTTATCGGCATAGGTTTCTCTCATCGCCAAATAAGCACCACTACCTACCCTGCCCATACCAACCACTAAAATTTCTGCCTCTCCAAGATCCGGTTTGATATAACTTGCTTGTCGCTGTTCGGTCTCAAAAGTATGTAGATAATGCTCAAAAGACGCATACAAACTATGGGCATGGGCATTCACAATCGAACCAATGACAAAACTGAAAGACAAGGCGATAGCAATAATCATTAGCCATTGCTGATCAATCCAGCCTGCCCCAGCACCGACCGCAGCCACAATCATGCCAAACTCGCTATAGTTCGCCAAACTGGCCGTACTGAGATAAGCCGTGCGTGCGCGTATGCGAAAACGCGTCAAGATACCAAAGAATAAAACTGTCTTAATCGGCAACACTAACAACACTAACCCAACTGCAATGGCTATATCTGACATCGTCGGCAATGCGTTGATGCCTATCGAGAGGAAAAAACCAATCAAAAACAAATCTTTAAAATTTAATAAACTGCGTGATAGTTCATCTGACTTACGTTGACCACTCAGCATGATACCGATAATAAGTGCGCCTAAATCCGCCTTCATGCCCACTAGATTAAATAATTCACCACCACCGATAGCCATGAACATGCCAAACAATATCAATACTTCGCCATGGCCACTCCGTTCAATAAAGTGGTTAAGTAACGGCCGAAAAAAGGGCAAGCTTAATAATGCCAGCGCCCAGAGTGTCGGAGATTTATCAGTTGCGAATGTCAGGAATATGACCGCAATAATATCTTGAATAA
>Ga0233444_10001392_pt1 | contig 27700 bp, 25 predicted proteins | sample SI_124_October20_6_FD_182792 | JGI IMG/M metagenome (GOLD analysis project Ga0233444, IMG submission 182792) | Seawater microbial communities from Saanich Inlet, British Columbia, Canada - SI_124_October2016_10_MG | ecosystem: Environmental > Aquatic > Marine > Inlet | place: Canada: British... | reverse complement strand
ATAACGCCGCGTTCACGTTCGATTTCATCTTCGGGCAAGGTCGAACAGGTCAGAATATCAACCAAAATATCGATGCCAAGATCAAGATGTTCAGGCAATATTCGAATGTAATAGGCCGTTTCTTCACGGCTGGTATGGGCATTCATGAAGCCACCAACATCTTCGACTTCGGTTGCAATCGCCAAAGCATCACGGTTGCTTGTGCCTTTAAACGCCATATGTTCGAGCATATGGGCTATGCCCTGTTCGTTTTGCCGCTCGTCGCGCGCGCCAGCCTGCACCCAAATACCAATCGAGATGGTTTGACTATGCGGCATAGCTCGCGTCGCAACACCCAGCCCATTGGCAAGTCTGGTCAGCCTTGCGGCACTCATATGCTTCGCTTTTCCTGTAAAACCAGTGCTTTTACAGCGTCTGGTGTCGCGTTGGCAAATAGCTGTTTTTCAGACCGTGACATCAGATCCGACAAATGCGCAGGTAATGCAGGTATTTCGCCTGTTGCCGAGGCGACAGCATCCTGAAACTTTGCTGGATGCGCACAAGCCAAAGATATGATCGGCACACCCGCCGGAATAGTGCCATCAGCCAGCGCCATGCGCGCCGCGCCAACACCAACCGCACTATGTGGGTCTAGCACCATATGGTCGTTCGTCGCGCTTTGACGTATTTCAGCAAGCGTTGCCGCATCATCGAGCCGATAACCAGCAAACATATTATGCGCCTTTTCCAGTACCGATGCGGCTACATCAAAACGTCCGGTCTTGGCAAATGTAGCCATAGCCGTATTCACCGCAGTGCCATCACGCCCAAGCAATTCAAACAGTAACCGTTCAAAATTGCTTGAAACCTGAATATCCATTGATGGGCTATGTGATGGGGCAACAGCTTCACGCTGCATCGTTCCACTCTCAAAAAAGCGGGTCAGAATATCATTCTGGTTCGACGCCACGATCAACCGTTCAATCGGCAAGCCCATCTGGGCGGCAACATAACCTGCAAACACATTACCAAAATTACCTGTCGGCACCGAAAAAGCGACCTTTCTATCCGGCGCGCCAAGCGCAAGTGCTGATGAAAAATAATATACAATCTGGGGCATTAAACGCGCCCAGTTTATTGAATTAACCGCCGAAAGATTTACCGCGTCGCGGAAATCATGTTCGTTGAACAGTGTTTTGACAATATCCTGACAGGCATCAAAATCGCTAGGTACCGCAACCGCATGCACGCCTGGCGCATCAACCGATGTCATCTGGCGTTGCTGAACAGGTGAAACGCGGCCTTCGGGAAATAGAATGAATACGTCAACCGCATCACGCCCCTGAAAAGCCTCTAACGCCGCCGAACCTGTATCGCCGCTTGTTGCCCCCAAAATAACTGCCTGTCTGCCATGCGCTTGCAATGCACGGTCAAAGGCACGTGCCAGAAATTGCATCGCATAATCTTTAAAAGCAATCGTCGGACCGTGAAACAATTCCAATACATGAATATCGTCATTCAGCTTTACCAAAGGGGCAATCGCCGGATCGTCAAACCCAGAATAAGCATCACGTGCCATATCGGTGAGTTCAGCTTGATCAATCTCACCTTCACAAAAAGGTGCCATGATCCGACCTGCAAGCTCGACATAGGAAAGTCCCTGCATCGCCCGGATTTCATCGATAGAGAAGCGTGGCCATGCAGTTGGCAAATAGAGACCGCCATCGCGCGCAAGTCCGCTTAGAAGCGCATCTTCAAACCCTAATGGTCCGTCATTCCCGCGGGTGCTGATATATTGCATTATGCCTCTCCGTCATCTTGCTTTGCAGAAGCGTTTAAGAATGTCAGACGGCCAGCCTGATGATGAAACGCCAAATAAACCGCCAGCAAACCAAGGGCAATGCCATACCATGTCATAGCATAACTAAGATGTGCATTGCGCAAATTCAGTTCAGTTTTGGCAGCTATCGGCAAAGTTACAACATCACTGGTGCGCAAACTATCGGCATAAAAGGCAGTAATGCCATTATCAGCCAAATCCAGATGCGTTATCATCTGGGCTGGATTCATAGTAAACCAAAACCCGTTGTCAGGTTCGTTTTCAGGGACGAAATACCCCTTTTTGCCAGGCATTCGTAAAATCGCATCAACCGTCACCTCACCTGATACAAGTGAAAATGCTCTTTTCGTTGGATCGCGGTAATCTTCGGATACCCAGCCCCGATTGATCATAATGATACGACCATCGATCAATGTCATGGGGGAGACGACATGAAAGCCTGCATTACCTTCATAGGTCTTGCCCGTCATATATAGTTCTTTGTCATGGGCAAAAATGCCTGTGAGAGCTAAACGCCGGAATTCATAATCGTCGGTCAGCGCATCAACGCTAGGCGGTGCAATGGCGGCGGCAAGTGAACGTGCCTCGAAACTGTTAATCAGATCAGTTTTCCATTGCAGACGTTGAAGCTGCCACGTACCAAGCATCAGCAAAACGGCAAAAGCCGGAATTGCAACAACACTAAGCCAAAGAAAGGGCCGGAATTTAATCATATAAATCTGTTACCACTTATGCGTTTTGTATCTGCCCGACTATAAAGGCCGCTTTCCCCAAGCCGTGCAATAAAAAAGGAGCGCTATAGATTAAGCGCTCCTGTTAATTTTTCAAGAAACGAAGATTACCCGCCCCACCAATAGATAGCGGCAAACAGGAACAACCATACGACGTCAACAAAATGCCAATACCATGCGGCAGCTTCGAAACCAAAATGCTGTTTTGGTGTGAAATGACCAGCCGCACCGCGGAACCAGCATACAGCCAGAAACAATGTACCGACGATCACATGAAAACCATGAAAGCCTGTTGCCATGTAGAATACAGATGGATAGACGCCGTCTGTAAAGCCAAATGGCGCATGCGCATATTCCAATGCCTGTAATGCGGTAAAGCTGATGCCAAGCAGAACGGTCAGGCCAAGACCATTCATGAAATCCTTGCGGTTGCCATGCTGCATAGCATGATGCGCCCAGGTGACGGTACAACCCGACAAAAGCAGAACCAGGGTGTTGATAAGAGGCAGATCAAACGGATCAAAAGTAGTGATTCCTTCAGGCGGCCAAATGCCATCATTCGGAAATAAGGCACGGTCAAAGAACGCCCAAAAGAAAGCCACAAAGAACATGATTTCTGAGGCGATAAACAGCATCATTCCGTAGCGCATGCCGATTTGAACGATCGGGGTATGATGCCCTTGATATTCAGCTTCACGAATAATATCGCGCCACCACATGAACATAGTCAGCAATACCAAAGCAAAGCCAACGCCCAAGAGGGCTGTGCCATACGCAACTTCATGCATATACATCACGGCACCCATTGCCATCGTAAAGGCCGCCGCCGACCCCACTGCTGGCCATGGGCTGGCTTCTACAAGATGGTACGGGTGTTTGTTTGCACCGCTCATTTTAGTCTCCTTATAATCTGGCATCTACCTGTTTCAGGCAAAGCCACCTCACCACGACTATTCTAGTCTTTAAACAATCAACCTTCTAGGGCTGGAAAGAAAGTGTATGATAAAATAATCTCTTTCACATCCAACGCATTTTCATCTTTTGCAATATCGGGATCGACAAAAAACCGAACGGGCATATCAACTGACTCGCCAGGCTGTAATGTCTGTTCGATAAAGCAAAAACAATCAAGCTTCATAAAATACTGTCCAGCTTTGACTGGTGTAACATTAAATGTCGAAGTGCCTGTTGTTGGCGTATCAGCTAGATTTGTTGCGCGATAATTGATTACAACTTCTTCGCCCGGATTCAGTGTCACCGGCTTGTCAACAGGCACAAATGACCAGTTCAGCGCCGGATTCACATTTGCATCAAAACGGACTTTCACCGGATGGTCATACACAATATCTTCATTCACATTTTCGGCAATTTGCGTGGTGCCACCATAGCCTGTCACCCGGCAGAATAGATCATAAAGCGGTACCGAAGCATAAGCCAAGCCAACCATGCCCGCGACCAATAAACCAAGCCACATTAGCAAGCGCTTGTTGCCATTGGCAGTGGATGTCGCAGGTACAGTCTGGATATTCATGATGATGCACCGCCAACTTTAACCAGCGTCAGCACATAGAACAACACAACCAGCCCAACAATGATGCCTAGTAAAGCCAGATTACGACCTCTTCGCATACGCTGCATCTCTTCAGCTGTTTTCGGGATCGGAGCTTGTTTGTCTAGTTCACTCATAGCACCATACCCGCAACGAATTGATCAAGAACCAAAGCCAGAAATATAAGAAACAGATACAGGATCGAATAAGCAAACAGGCGCATTGCCAACACATTGCTTTTGCTTGCCCAGATACGCCATGACATAGCAACAAAGATCGCACCAGCAACCGATGCAAACCCACCATAAATCCATGATGCCATCCCGATAAAGGATGGTACCACAGCCAGAGGTGCCAGAATCAACGCATAGATTAATATCTGTTTGCGGGTTTCATCGTGCCCAGCAACCACCGGCAGCATAGGCACGCCAGCGGCTTTGTAATCGTCATTTTTAACCAAAGCCAGCGCCCAGAAATGGGGAGGTGTCCATATGAAAATGATACCAAATAGCAAAAGCGGCTCTATTGAAATACCGCCAGTAACAGCGGCCCAGCCAATCAGAGGAGGCAAGGCACCAGCTGCACCACCGATGACAATATTTTGCGGCGTGCTACGCTTTAGCCAGATTGTGTATATGACCGCATAGAAAAAGATTGTGAAAGCAAGCAGACCCGCCGCAAGCCAGTTGGCCGCAAGTCCAAGCAGTAAAACCGATAAAGCCGATATGACCAATCCCATTGTGAGGGCTTCGGCAGGTATCATGACACCAGCTGGAATCGGACGATTCTTTGTGCGTGTCATGACAGCATCAATATCGCGGTCATACCATTGATTTATGGCACCCGACGCACCTGCACCTGCGGCAATGGCAAATAATGAAACAGCAAAAACTAGAGGATGTAATGAACCAGGCGCCAGATACATGCCCGCAAAACCAGTGAAAATAACCAAACTCATCACCCGAGGCTTTAACAATGCCCAGAAGTCGCCAACCGACGGCCCGCTAAAGCCGTCGGTAGGTGACGCGATTTGATGATCCGATGTGACTGACATCACGTTTTCCTCTTTTGTCATGACAAGCTTAATAGCTTGCCATGAAAGGGTTATTTGACCTTTGGAAGCTCATCAAAGGTATGATACGGCGGCGGTGACGCAACCTGCCATTCCAGCGTTGTCGCGCCTTCGCCATATGGATTATCAGCAGAACGACGCTTTGCATAAAAGGCCTCGGCAATGACGAACAGGAACAAAATCGCACCAAACGCACCGATAAATGAACCGATTGACGCGACCATATTCCAGCCAGCAAACGCATCCGGATAATCGATGTAACGACGCGGCATACCTGCCAGACCCAGAAAATGCATTGGGAAAAAGGTCAGGTTCACACCAATGAAGGTGATCCAGAAATGCAACTTGCCAAGTGTTTCCGAATATTCATAACCAGTCATTTTCGGGAACCAGTAATAGAAACCAGCAAACAAACCAAACACAGCACCAAGCGAGAGCACATAATGGAAATGGGCGATCACGTAATAGGTGTTATGCAGAACCACATCAAGACCCGCATTCGACAGAACCACACCTGTCACCCCACCAAGGGTGAACAAGAAGATAAAGCCAATTGCCCATAGCATAGGCGTGCGGAATGAAATCGACCCGCCCCACATTGTTGCAATCCATGAAAAGATCTTAACGCCTGTAGGCACCGCTATGACCATAGTAGCGGCCGTGAAATAGGCGCGCGTATCAACGCTCATACCGACTGTGTACATATGGTGTGCCCAAACGATAAAGCCGACAAAGCCAATCGAAACCATGGCATAGGCCATCCCCAGATAGCCGAAAACAGGCTTCTTTGAAAATGTCGATACGATATGACTGACAATACCAAAGGCTGGCAAAATCATGATGTAAACTTCAGGATGACCAAAGAACCAGAACAAATGCAGGAACAAGATTGGATCACCACCACCCTCAGGGATGAAGAAGGTTGTGCCAAAATTACGATCCGTCAACAGCATGGTGATTGCACCAGCCAGAACCGGAACCGCCAATAATAGCAAAAACGCAGTGATCAACATTGACCATGCAAACAAAGGCATCTTGTGCAATGTCATGCCTGGTGTACGCATATTGAAGATCGTTGTGATGAAGTTCGCGGCACCCAGAATTGATGATGCACCTGCTAGATGAAGTGAGAAAATCGCCAGATCCATCGACATGCCTGGCGTACCAGAAGATGAAGATAAAGGCGGATAAATCGTCCAGCCAACACCCGCACCACCATCCATGACAGCTGACAGCAATAGCAAAATAAATGACGGCGGAAGCAACCAGAAGCTGATGTTATTCATCCGAGGGAAAGCCATGTCCGGCGCCCCAATCATGATGGGCACAAACCAGTTACCAAAACCACCAATCAACCCAGGCATGACAACAAAAAACACCATGATAAGGCCATGCGCGGTGGTGAACACGTTCCATACATGCCCATCAGCCATATATTGAACGCCAGGTTCCATCAATTCCATACGCATATAGACCGAAAGGCCACCACCGATAAAGGCAGCAAGAATTGAGAACACCAGATACATAGTACCGATGTCTTTGTGGTTTGTTGAATAAAGCCAACGGCGCACAAAACTTGAAGGGGCACCGTGATCAGCGTGGGCGTGGGCTTGCGCACTCATATTAATTTCCTCTTCGATTGCGTTATTTGGCTAACGCTACAACAGTTGTTTCAGATGCAAGGTTTCCAATTGACGGTATGACAGCATCAGCGCTTGCAAATTCTTGCTTGGCGTTCGCCAGCCATGCCGCATATTCATCCTTTGGCAATGACTTCACTTCGATCGGCATATAGGCATGGTTAATGCCACAAATCTGATTACACTGACCATAATAGGTGTTGGCGCCAACTGGCACATCGATCCATGCTTCGTTGGTACGGCCGATAAAGGCGTACATCTGAACAGCTAGTGATGGCACAAAGAACGAATGCATCACATCATTACCCGTAATAAGCAGTTTGATCCGCGTATTTTCAGGCACGACAAGGGGATTATCAACAGAAAGCATTCGTATCTGGCCCGGCTGAAGATCAGCTTCTTCGACTAGATAGCTATCAAAAGCGACACCATCATCCGGATATTCATAGTTCCAGTACCATTGGTTGCCCGTTACCTTGATCACCATATCGGTTTCATTAGTGCGGTCCATATAATAAAGAAGGCGAAATGACGGAATGGCGATACCAACAAGAATAAGTACCGGAATAACAGTCCACAGAACTTCGATTACAGCATTATGCGATGTCCGCGAAGGAACAGGATTGGCCTTGGCGCGGAATTTGACGCCAACATAAAGCAACAAGCCAAGCACAAAAAGTGTAATGGCCGTAATCACCACCAGTAGAAGATTATGAAGATCCGTCGCCATTTCGGCGATGCTGCCAGCAGGCGGCTGCAAGTCCATTTGCCAGGGCTGGGGTACAGCTGCATGTGCCATGTTGCTAGTAGCAACAACAATTCCAACAAAGCTGCTCATCGCAACGGCAAAGGGCGCTAGACAAGCGCGGCGCGAACCAGTTTTTAGATCCAACAAGATGTTAGACAAAGACGGCATGGATTTTTCTCCCACAAATATCGAGATCCATATAAGATCAATAAGCATGTTCGCAGATCATAAATGATTACCAGAACATCGTTTATTTAGACTGTTTCAACACAAGATGATAGCCCCGTGCGGCAGCCTGTCGCTATAATTTTTATCTTTTTTTCAGTTTTTGGCTTTTTTGCTAAATTATGCAGGTGCATCCAGCAATATAGTCCATGGCTTTCCCTTGAAATTTGATGGTTTCTGCCCCATTCTCTAGACACATCCTTAGATCACCGATTCGAACAACATATTGAAATGCTTGGACACACAATGGATATGCTTGCACAAACAAATGACATCTTTTTTACCCGCACCGGGCTTGATCCTGATCAGGCTGAAGCCGTTGTGCGAGATGCGCTGTCTGGCGCCGATGATGGTGAGCTTTTCATGGAAATGCGCCATGCCGAGACATTATTATTTGATGATGGTCGTTTGAAATCTGCCAGTTATGACCAGTCAAGCGGCTTTGGTTTGCGCGCGATCGCTGGGGAAGCGCATGGCTATGCCCATGCAGGTGAGTTGAGCGAAGATGCTTTGCGCCGCGCCGCTGCCAGTGTCAAAGCTGTCACCAGCGGTTATAACGGCACCTTGTCTGTTGGTCCTGCGGCTGGCGCTAACCAACCTCTATATTCTGACGCCAACCCGCTCAATCACACGCCGTTTGAAGACAAAATTGCACTTTTGCAGGAAATGGATGCCTATGCGCGCGCTGCCGACCCGCGCGTTGTTCAGGTAAGCGCCAGCCTTGCCGGTTCATGGCAAGCTGTCCAAATCATGCGCAGCGATGGCATGCGGGTTGCCGATATCCGCCCGCTTGTGCGTCTGGGCGTTAATGTCGTTGTCGAACAGAATGGCCGCATGGAATCAGGTGGCACAGGTGCTGGTGGCCGGGTAATGTTTACCGATTATATGCAACCCGCGATCTGGAAAGCGCAAATTGACGAAGCCTTGCGTATGGCAGTGCTCAATCTTGATTCGATTGCCGCACCAGCTGGCGAAATGGAAGTAGTGCTGGGATCGGGCTGGCCAGGCGTGATGTTGCATGAAGCTGTTGGCCATGGTCTGGAAGGCGATTTCAATCGCAAAGGCACATCCGTATTTAGTGGCCGTGTTGGCGAACAGGTTGCGTCCAAAGGTGTTACTGTTATCGATGATGGCACAATTGCTGATCGCCGAGGTTCGATCACGGTAGATGATGAAGGCACACCAAGCAAACGCAACGTTCTGATCGAAGATGGTATTCTAAAAGGATATATGCAGGATCGACAGAATGCGCGGCTTATGGGCGTAGATGCAACTGGCAATGGTCGTCGCGAATCCTACGAACACGCCCCCATGCCACGGATGACAAACACCTACATGGAAAACGGTAAAGATGATCCGCAAGAGATTGTCGCCTCAATCAAAAAGGGTATATATGCGGTGAATTTTGGCGGGGGTCAGGTTGATATTACATCAGGGAAATTTGTGTTTTCTGCGGCCGAGGCCTATCTGGTTGAAAACGGAAAAATCGGCGCCCCAGTCAAGGGTGCAACCCTGATCGGCAATGGTCCTGACGCTATGTCAAAGATCAGCATGATCGGCAATGATACCGCACTTGATAGTGGCATCGGCACATGTGGCAAATCAGGCCAGAGCGTTCCCGTAGGCGTTGGCCAGCCAACTGTCAAGATGGGTGGAATTACTGTTGGGGGAACCGAAGCGGCCTAGTTGGTTTGTGAACGGTTTGGGCGCACTAGCTGTGTAACAAGGGCAAGCAATAAAATTGTCACAATTGTGCCAACACCAAAGGAATAATGCGCACCACCAAGCTCGTATAATGGCCCTGCAATGACAAGGCCAAATACCTGTCCTAATGATCCAAAACCCTGAACGGTGCCAAGCGACCCACCCATCACATTCCTATCAGCAATATTGCTGACGGCGGCAGTCAGGGACGGGTTGCTAAGCGCATAACCAAAACAGACCGCCGTTGTTGCCAGAAGTATCTGTGCAAGCGGGAACGCATTCCCAAAAAACATATCCAAAGACATCAGCACGATCATGCCTTGGCCTGTTGCCAGCAGAATGGCACCAATCGCAATGGTACCCACCTCGCCAAATTTACGCACAACCGGATTAATTAAACCTGCCTGAATCATTACAATACAGACGCCCACATAGGTAAAGAGCCAGCCTGTCGCACGCGCATCAAAATCAAGATAGTCTTTCAGCAAAAGCACAAAGGACGCTTCAACCTGAGCAAAGGCCAAGTTAAGACAGAAATAGGCAATCGCATAAAGCGCCAGCGGGCTTGCCAGGATATCACCAATACGGCGCGTTAAAGGCGTTTTAGTTTGAGGCGCATTATTGACAGGCGCGGCAATGGTTGTCTCGCTAAGACGAAGCGCCAGACCGAACGCAATCACCGAAAATATAGCCGCCACAAGGAATGGTGCCTGATGAAGCGGGCCACCACCAAGGCCGCTGAGGATACCACCAAGCGCTGGACCAGCGACAAAACCAGTGCCAATCGCCGCACCAAGAAGTCCCATATATTTGGCGCGGTCTTCCGATTTAACCCGGTCGGCAATAATGGCTTGAATGACCCCTGTATTGCCAGCAGCCAGACCCGCTAGAATTCGTGCGGCAAACATATGAATAATGTCAGTCGAAAAGGCGAACCAGACATGTGCCAATGCGCCAATAAATAGCGACACAACAAGTACCGAACGCCGCCCAATCCTGTCAGATAACCAGCCAAGTATAGGATTGGCCACAAACATCGCCAAGGCAAAGGATGCTAGCAATGCTGTCATCACCGTTGCCGATTGGCCAAGCGTATCAACAACGGTAAAGGGCAATATAGGAATCAAGGCGCCAATACCGACAAAATTAATAAAAACAACAAGCAGAAGCGCAAACATGTTTGTCAGTAAACTTTCTGGCCGGATATTATATTCTTTGTTTATATGGGGGCTGATATGTTGCCGGAATAGAGGGCTGTTAATAAATATGCTCAATAAAGGCCGGATCAACAGATTGATTCCATGCCCCATGATAGCGGATCAGCATTTCATCTGCATAAGTCTTGCGCGTACGCAGAATATTCTGCAACGGACTCAAAAATCCAGTTTCATCATTGCCGCCACTATCAAGAATACCGCGCCGATGCAGCCCAGCACGGGCAATATCAACAAGCTGGGTCGCCAGATCATACACATCATAATGCGCCAGTTTTCCGTTCAATCCGTCACGCGCAACAGAAAGCCTTGCTTCCATAACATCATTGGCAGTGATCGGCGCTGCAAGTGCCTCGGCGGCGGCCAAGGCATCAGCATCATATAACAACCCGACCCAGAAAGCAGGCAAGGCACAGATATTGCCCCATGAACCACCATCGGCACCACGCATTTCAATGAATTGCTTTAGTCGCACTTCAGGGAATGCTGTGGTGACGTGATCTTCAAAATCGCCCATTGTTGGGGTTTGCCCCTCAAATCCCGCAAGCGTTCCGGCCATGAAGTCACGAAATGATTTGCCCGCAACATCCAGATAATCATCACCGCGATGCAAGAAATACATGGGAACATCAAGAATATAATCAATCCATTGTTCATAGCCAAACGCCGGATCAAATACACAAGCAGGCACACCACAACGCGCATTATCAGTATCAGTCCAAACATGCGCGCGCGTCGAAACCAATCCGGATGGGGCACCATCTTTGAATGGAGAATTGGCAAATAATGCCGTAGCCACCGGTTGTAAGGCCAGTGATGTACGAAATTTGCGCCGCATGTCTTCTTCGTCAGCATAATCAAGATTGACCTGAACGGTACATGACCGCAACATCATATCAAGGCCAAGTGAGCCGACTTTTGGCATATAGTCACGCATGATTTTGTAGCGCCCCTTGGGCATCCAGTTAATATCATCACGTCCCCATTTGGGGTTAAAACCAAGGCTTAGCATACCAATACCAAGCGCATCGCACACCGCGCGCATATGTTTGAGATGCCGCCCTGTTTCTGCACATGTCTGATGCAGGTTTTCCAGCGGCGCACCTGAGAGTTCCAACTGACCTCCAGGTTCCAGCGTTACCGAGCCACCCATGCCATCCGTAATGCCGATGATGTTGCCATGCTCCATGATTGGCTGTGCTTTTTCGCCAAGACGCGCACGAAGGTTATTCAGCATAACGCGAACACCATTTTCACCGTCATACGTAACCGGACGCAGATCATCGCGGTAAAACAGGAATTTTTCATGCTCGGTTCCAATACGCCATGTATCGGCAGGCCCAGCACCTTTGGCAACCCAGTCTATCATCTGTTGTTTGTCCGAAAGCGGCACGCCATTATTGGTCATAATCTTGTCCTCGATTCGGTCTAAAAGTCATCTGGATTATCATATCTAACGCCAGTCACCACAAATTGCCTGATAGCAAGCCAGTGCCGCAATGGCCGCTGTGTCCGCGCGTAAAATACGTGGACCTAATGAAGCTGTTAGACAATTATCTATTTGCGTCAAGATTTTACGTTCGGCAGGCGAAAATCCACCTTCAGGCCCAATCAGAATGGCCGCCTTTTTTGGCGCGTCAATCGCCGCTAAAGCGGTGGTGATATTGTGTTTTGCCACCCCAGCGTTTGCTTCGTCACACCAGATCAATAGACGATCATCTTCGAGGTCGGAAAGTACCGTGGTTAATTTGTCAAAATTCATGATTCTGGCAATATCAAGTCGTTCGGTTTGTTCAGCGGCTTCGATGGCATTTGCCGCTAGACGTTCATCCTTTACCCGCGAAATCTGGCAAAAATCAGTGCGAACTGGCCAAATCCGGCTCACGCCAAGCTCACTTGCTTTTTGCGCAATAAAATCAAGACGTGCCTTTTTCACTGGTGCAAAAAGGAGCCATAAATCAGGACTGTTCGTTTGTGGTCGTGATTGATGGGTTAATTCAATCTGTGCGCCCTGTTTACCAAGCGTGGCGATCACACCATGCCATTCACCATCCTGTCCGTTAAACAGAGCAATTTTTGCCCCCATCGGCAAGCGCATGACATTACCCAGATAATGTGCCTGTTCCTTGCTAACAGTGACCAAATCGCCTGTGCGCAATGGCGCGTCAACATATAGGCGTGCTTTGGGTATTTGATTTTCCTGAGTCGGCTTCATAGGCAGTAAGTAGCCACCTTGATGAAACAATTCAATATGTCAATTTCAATATGCTAATTAGGTAGATGCAATCAGTGGGTGCTTGATTAGTGCGCGCGAAGCCAATAATGGTAAATCATGAGCAAAGCACAAACAAATTCACCACAAGGCCAGCCTAGCCATACCGATATACAGCTTCTTGGCTGGTGGCAAAGCCTTCCAAAAGGATGGCATCCCTATATCTATCTGGCACGGTTAGATCGGCCTATTGGATGGTGGCTTTTGCTGTTACCTGCATGGTGGGTAATTCCCGTTGCCGTTAATGATATAGGGCAGATGGGCTTGTTAATGGTGCTGTTCATGATTGGGGCGATTACCATGCGCGCGGCTGGTTGCGTTATCAATGACATGTGGGACAGAGATATCGACATTAAAATTGAACGCACACAGTCACGCCCGCTTGCCGCTGGCACTATCAGTATGGGCATGGCGTTTATGTTTCTTGTTTGCCTTGGATGTATCGGACTTGCGGTGCTTGTGCAATTACCACCGATGGCCATTTTCATTGGCATTGGATCATTACCGCTGGTCGCATTATATCCACTTGCCAAACGGGTGACATGGTTTCCACAATTTGTCCTTGGGCTGACTTTTGCTTGGGGGGTGCCACTTGGCGTTGCGGCGGCAACTAATCACGCGCCAGCACTAGCATTCTGGATTATCTATGCCGGAAGCGTCGCGTGGGTGTTTGGCTATGATACAATTTATGCCGTTCAAGATATGGTCGATGATCGCTTAAGCGGCGTTAAATCATCTGCCCTTGGGTTAGGCGAAAATCTGCATAAAGGGGTAGGTATCGCCTATGCAATTGCCATTTTATTGCTATCAAGCGGGTTTTATTTGGCAACTGGATTTGGGTTATGGTTTGCAGGAGTCAGCCTGATGGGATTGCATCTGGCGCATCAATTACGCCAGCTTGATGCACATGATCCAGCTATGGCATTACGTCTGTTCAAATCAAATCGTAATGCCGGGCTGATTTTGACTGTCTTTACCGTTGCCGATCATGTAATGCGAGTAGGCCTATAGAAACGCGTCCAGATCGTCGCATTCAATATCGATCACTGACCAAGGCGAATTTGTTGCAAAAAGAGCATGAGCCGACAGCACTTCACGAATGGTATCACGCGCCAGTTTATCTACCCGCATATCGGCAACAAATGAGGCGTGATCGCGCGCATCATTATGTTGGCATAACCGCCGGACAAAGGTTGCCGCCTCGGCTTGGGTAAAGGCTGAAAACCAGCGCCCTTCAGATGTAATAGTGGGCAACGCTGCTGGCATACCGTTGCCTATATCAAGAACGCCTGCACGGGCGTTATAGCCAAAAAGAGGTGTATCGGCAGAAACAACATAACCATTGGCTTCGGGAATCTGCAAATGCGTGACAGCATCTTTGGAAAAGCGGACATAATCATAAGCTATACCAACAGCCTCGGTGCGATGCATTTCAGCTAATTGATCAGCATCAAGCCACGCTACGTTCAAGCGCACATGGCATCCTAGTGAAGGAAAGGCTGTACATGGCACCGCCCCGTAATAGCCCAACATGGCGACATGAACGATATCACAATCATGCAGGGTGGCAGGCGTGACAGGCACAACAGCATCTTTGCCAAACTTTCGGAGAAGTTGCACAGGTGCCCGATTCGACCCCACCGATAAAACCGCAGTTCGCCCAGTCAGTATCCCAGCATCATGCAATGGACGCAAATGCCCACAATCAAGCACAAAAGCACCTGTTGGCGCGTCATATGGATAGCGCAATGCACGATCAATTTCGGTTTGTTGCGGCAAATAAAGCGCGGCATCAAGCTGTTTGACTTGATTAGAAGGATGGCCAGATTGCCGTGCGTTATCAGACAAGAGCGGTATCTTCCGCAATGCCAAGCGCGATGTTCATATTCTGGACAGCCGCACCCGACGCGCCTTTTCCAAGATTATCAAGCCGCGCTGTAAGCCAGAACTGGCTTTCGTCCTTATTGGCAAAAACAAACAATTCCATATTGTTCTGCCCTGCCAAACTATCAGCGGCCATAGAGGTCTGGCCACCAAGATCATTGGCACGATCCGCACCCATAGCCACAAGGGCACTATCTGCATACCAGTCACGTAGTAGATTATAGAGTGACGATGCGGTTGGTGGCGTGCTGAATTGATGTGCGTGAAGCGGCAAATGTACCAGCATGCCAGCATAGAAATTACCAACCGATGGCATAAATAATGGTGCTTTATCAAGGCCGGCATATAGCTGCATTTCGGGCACATGCTTATGCGCTAAATCCGTGGCATAGGCCAGATGTGGAGCTAGATCTCCAGCTTCGTGCATCGCTATCATGGCGTTGCCACCCCCGCTATAACCACTGACAGCGGGAACCGTTATATCTGCATCAGGTGGGATTATTCCCGAATTTATCAAAGGCCGAAGCAAGGCAATCAAACCTGTTGGATAACATCCGGGGTTTGATATGCGTTTTGATGATGCCAACGCATGACGTTGTTCAGCATCCATTTCGGCAAAACCGTATGCCCAATCAGGGTTAGTCCGGTGCGCTGTTGACGCATCGATCAGACAAACATCCATAGTGCTGGCGGCTTTAGCAACGTCTATTGCGGCGGCATCAGGCAAACATAGGATTGCCACATCGGCTTTGGCCATCATGTCAAGGCGCGCTGACATATCCTTGCGCACAGCAGCATCAAGATGCAGCACATGCACATGCGGATGCGACGCCAACCGAGACGCCACTTTCAAGCCGGTGGTGCCAGCTTCACCATCGATAAAAATGTTATAGATCATGCGGCAGTCATAAACGGAAAATGAAAAAGCTTCAACTGATTCAATTTTTAAGACCCGCTTTACGCTGGACAGTTGAAAACTGAACGCGGGCGGGTTATCTGATAAGACATGAAAACACATGAACAAAATCTAATTTCCGAACTTCTTGATGCCGCTAAAGCCGCAGGCGCCGATGGAGCTGACGCCACACTAGCGCGAGGTGAAGGCAATAGTGTCGATATCCGCCTTGGCAAAGTCGAAGCCGCCGAACGATCCGAAGATTATGATGTCGGCATGCGCGTCTTTGTGGGGCAACGCACAGCATCGATTTCAACCAGCCAGCTTGATAGCGATACCATAAAGCAGCTGGCAGAACGTGCCGTAGCCATGGCCAAGCTGGCACCTGAAGACCCCTACGTACGGCTTGCCAAAGCTGAGGAACTGGCATCGGATATTCCTGAACTCGATATGTTTGATGCGACCGAAACCAGTGTTGAAACATTAACCGAGCGTGCCAAGCAGGCTGAAGATGCCGCCTTATCACATAAAGGCATCACCAATTCCGATGGCGCTTCTGCCAGTTTTGGTGTGGTCAATGTGCTGATCGCTACCAGCAACGGGTTTTCAGCAAGCTATAAACGGTCTTCATCTGGCGTTTCAGCCGTTGTGATTGCCGAAAAAGACGGTCAGATGGAGCGTGATTACGACTATAGCGCCGCCGTATTTGCCGAAGATCTGGACGCCCCAGATGCCATTGGACATAGTGCAGCAAAACGTACATTGTCGCGTCTTGGTGCCAGCAAGCCAAAAACAGGACAATTTCCGGTTATCTATGATCAACGTGTTTCGTCATCAATTGTCAGCACTCTGGCAGGTGCCATTAATGGTGCGGCAATCGCGCGCGGCACCAGCTTTCTTAAAGACAGCCTTGGTGAGCAGATAGCCAGCAAAGGGTTGAATTTCATTGATGATCCTCTGCGTTCGCGCGGGATGGGGTCACGTTTGTTTGACGGCGAAGGTTTATCTGTCAGCAGACGTCTTATGGTCAAAGATGGCGTTTTGACAGGCTGGTTCCTTGATCTGGCATCAGCCGCCAAGCTGGAGATGATACCTACAGGAAACGCACGCCGGTCAATGGGCGGTGCACCATCCCCATCCGCCAGCAACTTTTTTCTGGAGAACGGCACTTTATCGCGCGCTGATATGATTGCCGACATCAAGGAAGGTTTTCTGGTCACCGAAATGATGGGTAGCTCGGTTGACATGATCACGGGTGACTATAGTCGTGGTGCAGGTGGTTTCTGGATTGTTGATGGCAACATCACTGGCCCTGTCACCGAAGCTACCATTGCTGGTAATCTTAAAGACATGCTGATGGCCATAACAACGGCGGATGATATTGATATGCGTGACAGCATCGCCGCCCCGTCCCTGCGGATTGATGGCATGATGGTTGCTGGATCATGAAGTGGCTTGCCCCGCCGGTAAAGCGGCGTGGTGCCGCCGACTGGATTGATCTAATCTTAAAAGATCACGGATTTTTGCGGCTTTTCTGGCATAATCGGCATGAAATAGCCCCCGGCATGTGGCGTGGCAATCAGCCTGGCCCAGTCGAGGTAGGTAGAATAGCTGCTAGCGGGATCAAAACGATCATAAATTTACGCGGGCCACGAGATGATGGCGTCTGGCAGCTTGAAGCTGAAGCCTGTGCCAAAGCGGGCATTACCTTGCTGGATTTTACCGCCCGTTCGCGTGCCGCACCGGATAAGGCCATGTTGCATGATGCCAAAGCCATTTTCACCGCTATAGAAAAACCAGCCTTGATGCATTGCAAATCAGGTGCTGACCGCGCTGGATTGATGTCTGCTTTATATATGCTGGTTGCAGAAAAACGTCCTGCCCGTGAAGCCGCCAAGCAACTGGCGTGGAAATATGGACATGTGAAACAAGCCAAAACCGGCCTGCTTGACGTCTTTTTCAAAGCCTATTTCCCTTATGAAGATCAAGGGATGGCATTTTATGATTGGGTCGATAATATCTATGACCCTGAAGCCATGCTGGCTGAATTCCGTTCGCAAGGCTGGGCAGACCGCCTTATCGACAGCGTATTACGCCGCGAATAAGCATATCCATATTGTCTATTTATCGGCAAAGAACTGTAGCTTGCATAAGCGTGCATAAAGGCCGTCTTTGGCAATCAGATCATCATGCGTGCCGGTTTCGGTAATGCCGCCATCTTCCATCACCAGAATCATGTCGGCATTGCGCACAGTCGCCAACCGGTGCGCAACCACCAATGTGGTACGTCCCTTTTGCAACCGTTCAAGTGCGGTTTGCACCTGTTTTTCCGACGCGGCATCAAGCGCGGCTGTGGCCTCATCAAGAAGCAGAATGGGTGCATCTTTCAGCATGGCTCTGGCAATCGAAATGCGTTGCCTTTGCCCCCCCGATAGACGATTACCCATGGCACCAACCTGAGTCTGATAGCCATCTGGCAGTGCCATTATAAAATCATGTGCGGCGGCATTTTTGGCAGCGGTCATAATGTCGTCATTAGTGGCATCAGGCCGACCAAAAGCAATATTTGCTGCTACCGTATCTTCGAACAGAACCGCTTCCTGGCTTACCAAAGCTATATTTGCCCGCAGACTTTCGATTGTCAGATCACGGATATCCTGTCCATTAATTGAAATCATACCCGCATCAACATCATAGAATCGCGGCAATAGATTGATAATTGTTGTCTTGCCAGCCCCGCTTGGCCCAACCAAAGCCACGGTCTGGCCTGATGATGCGTTAAAACTCACATCACCAAGAGCGGTTTCTTTGCCATAGGTAAAGCCGACCTTGTCAAAGCGAATATCACCCTTGTCGCCTTTGCCAATTTTTAATGTACGGGCATCCGGAGCATCGATTATCAGTTTAGGAATGTCCAGCAATGACAGAATTCGTTCCGCCGCCGCCAAGGCTTCCTGTGTCACCGCATTCAACGTGCCAATACCCCGCACGGGTTGCACGAGCATGATTAAGGTGGTGATAAAGGCGATAACATCGCCCACCTGCATATCGCCATTGGCAACACGCCAACCTGCCAGCGCAACAACACCGCCAACAGCTAAACCGCCAATAACCTCAAGAATAGGGTCAATCATCGCGCGTCCAGTAAGCAAGGCAACAAGCCGCGTGAACAAACCATCAAAGGCAGTTGCAGTACGCTTGGTTTCTGACGCTTCCATCTGATAGGCCTTGACCATCCGCACGCCTTGTAGCGTTTCGGCCAGAAGCGACGTCACGCCTTCCATATGCGATTGCAGACTACCCGAAGCCTTGCGTTGGCGATTGCCAATACGAATGATCGGCTGAATAGCGATTGGATAGACAGCCATGACAATCAGTGTCATCAGCCAGTCAAGATAGATCATCGCGCCGATAAGCACGATCACAGTCAGCGCATCACGCACCAGATTATTAGCTAGTCGGACAAAGGCTTCGCGCACCAGATTCAGATCATTCATGATACGTGACATGAATGTGCCAGCTGGTTCGCGCGTGACCACCGATAGATCCGCCTCGATCAGGCTTTTTGCCATGTCTTTTTGCAAATCGGTTGTCACCCGCAAAGCCAATTTATTGACCTGAACCGTTTGGGCAAACAAAGCACCGCCTTTTAGCAAGGCTAGCAGAATAATAACAGGTGGCGCATATAGAATGACCTCGCCAGCGCGGCCATCAGCAAGGGCGTTAAAAATATATTTGGTTAAAAGTGGATAAGCCGCCGCCGTTGCCGCAACAAAAGCCATCAAAGCGACTGTACCTGCTAACTGGCCACGATAGCGCCGCACCCAACCTTGCCACATGCGATTAAAAATCTGGCGGTTTGCTCCGCGCTTATCAAGGGTCTTAGACATTAGCTCTATCCAGCATGCTGTGGCGGCAGAAGGTCGGCAATTGCCGCTGCCACGCTTTCAGGCATGATCGTATCAATTTGTCCCGGAATGCCAATTTTTTCCTCATCAACACATACAGCCAGAATATTCGGACTGTAAGTCAAAGGGCGGGACTGTGCAAATAGGCCAATTGATGGTGTCCCCGCCACCGCCGACAAATTCAACAGGCTGGTATCATTGCCAGCATAGCAAATCGAACGGACAAACAGGGCAATAGCGACATCCAGCTTGTTGGTACAACTAATCACACCAGTCACATCAGCAAGATATGAAAACACATCGTCTATAATCGGCTGTTCCGAAGGCGCACCCATCAAACCAATGTAAATGTCAGGCCGGTCTTGGCGCATCTGTGTTACAAGTCTGGCAAAATTTTCAGCTGACCAGCGCCGATCAGGGTGCATGGCCCCTACCCCCATGATGATGAACGGGCTTTTGCCATTATCATCAACACCGATTTGATGCGCCGCCAGAAATTTATCCGCTTCGTCAAAAGCAAAATCGGTTGGTGTGATATGCCACGTGTTTGTTACAGGGGCAAACCCATTAATATCAGCAAAGATCGCCATTTTGCTGGTTGGATGTTGGTGGCGCGCTGACTTTGGCAGGAAGTAACCACGATTCAACCAGTATGACTGACTGCCAATGCCATATCCAAAACGAGCGGGAATGCCCGCCAGCCAAGCGGCAATGGCATAGGTGGAACTGTGATGCATGATGACGACCTGATCAACGGCTGTGTGCCGAAAGCGTCGAGCTAGCCGCCATAGACCCATAAAGCCGTCATGCTGGCCACGCTGGCCGCGCTGTGACCTGTCTATATCTAGAATCTCGACAACGCCGGGGGTGTTGGCGAATAATACTGATGCCTGCACGGTTGGTTTGGTAGCCAGAATGACATCATAAAAATCGGCAAGATGATCGATCCACGGTTTATGCCAGACCATATCACCAATACCAACAAGCGGCTGAATAACAAGTAAACGGCGGCGTGGCATCCCCTCTTCGGGGGTTTCAAGTCGTAAGAAAGACGTCATAGATATCTAAAACCAATCCCAATTCGGCGCCTGCTTATCTGGTAATGTCAAAGTTTCGCAAATTTACTATAAATAACAGTACCGCAGACAGCTCTTAATAGGCTATTTCTATATTTATTCCTAGCTATTTGCCATCCGGCTTTCTGCTTGCAACAACTTTATGGCCCGAACCAGACACGCTTATGTTCAAACGCTTTATCCGAAACAAATTTGTTATATGGTGCCTAAGCTGGGTTGTTGCTGGTATTATTGCGTCGATCATGATTACTACGCGCTGGAAAACGGTGAATCGTCAGCATGCTGACCAAATATTAAACAATCATAATGGTTTTGTGCTGATTTTATGGCATGAGCGCATTTTTGCCGTGCCATGGCTATGGCCGCGGCGACATCCGATGTATGTTCTGCAATCACCACATGCTGATGGACAGCTTATGTCCTACACTGTTAACCGCATGGGTATCCGAACAGTCTGGGGCAGTTCAAACCGCAATGCCATTTCCGGTTTGCGCGGGATGAAGCGTGTTCTTGACCGCGGCCAGATTGCAACCATCACACCCGATGGCCCGCGTGGCCCCGCCCGAAAGCTGGCCGTTGGCCCCGTAGCGCTAGCTGCGATGGCTGGCAAACCTGTTGTGCCTATATGCTGGGCTGTTGACCGTTATTGGCGTGCGCCAGGGTGGGACGGCACAATCATTCCCAAGCCATTTGCCCGTGGTCGGTTTATCTGGGGCGAGCCAATCGATGTGCCAAAAGGGGATCGTGACACGATGGAGGCAAGCCGGCTAAAGATTGAAGTGGCGATGAATGATCTTGCTGATAAAGCTGATCGGTTATTTGCCGAGGAGGATGCCCAGCGTTGATGTCATTACGCCTATATAATTTTTTATGGACATGCCTGTACCCTTTTACTGGCCTTGTGATGGCACGGCGCGCCCATGCGGGAAAGGAAGACAAAACCCGCCTTGACGAACGTTATGGGCGCTATAGCACAATATATAAGGCGGGGGGCATATGGCTTCATGCGGTCAGTGTTGGCGAAGCGATTGCCGCTTTGGCACTGGCCGAAGCCATTCATGATGAAGACAAGGATAGCCCGATCATCATCACCACCAATACGATTACGGCGGCAGAAATGATCGCCCGTGCAAAAACAAGTGCCAACATCACACATATCTATCAGCCGCTTGATCACCCTGCCTTTGTTGATCGCTTTCTGGATATGTTTGCACCAAAGGTTGCCATTTTTCTGGAGTCCGATTTTTGGCCAAATCTTGTCACACGCACCGCCGCCCGTCATATCCCAGTCATATTTGCGTCAGCACAATTATCACAAAAGGCTGTTGCATCTTGGCAGAAACGCCCCACGGTCGCCCGCCAGCTATTTGGTTGCACTGACCTGATCCTGGCGGTTGATGCCGATCAGCAACAAAATTTTATCAATCTGGGTGCAAAAGCCGCTGACGTGCATGTAGGTGGGTCATTAAAAATGACCGCAGCAACCCTGTCGATTGATGTTGGCTTGCAGGCGTTGATCCGCAAAGCCAGCGGTAACCGTGCGATCTTTCTGGCAGCTTCAACGCATGAAGGTGAGGATGAAGCGGCCATTACCGTGGCACGCCAGCATGCTGATAAAATTCTGACAATCATTGCGCCACGTCATCCCGAACGCGCCGATGCCATTGCCGATATAGCGGATAAGGCGCTGGATCAGACCATCCCGCGACGAAGCAAAGATCAAAAACCAGACAGCAAAACAGCGCTTTACATCCTTGACAGCCTGGGCGAAATGGGTAGCGTTTTTGACCTTGCCGATGTTGTATTTTTAGGTGGATCACTGGTTCCAAAAGGCGGGCATAACCCGCTAGAGCCAGCCAGCTTTGGGGTGCCTATTATCACCGGCCCGCATATTTTTAAAAATGAAAATGAATTTGGCGCGCTGTCTAGCTGTGATATTATACATTTAATTGATAAGCCAGATGATCTGGGCGCAATGGTTACTTCTGTGCTAGCGTTTGATTCTCGAAAAAAACAACAGCACGCCAAGGCGGCCAAAACCTATGTTGAAAGCGCCCGCCAACGCCCGCGAGAAGCCGCAAGAATGATTTTTGCATTGGTCAATGCCAAGACAGTAGATAGATGATTAAAACGCCTGAATTCTGGAATCATAAAGGGATCACATCTACGGCCCTGTTACCGCTTGCCGCCCTATGGTCACTGGCAACGCATTTGCGTGACCATCTTGCCAAGCAAACCAGCGTTGCCTTACCTGTGATATGCATTGGCAATCTGAGCGCTGGCGGCACGGGCAAAACACCCCTTGTATCACTGCTATATGATCGGCTTGTTGATGCGGGGATGAACCCTGTCATTTTGAGCCGTGGGTATGGTGGATCACAAAAAGGCCCGCTGTGGGTGGATGGCACAATCCATACTGCCGCCGATTGCGGGGATGAGCCGCTGATGCTAGCCGAAGGTCGTGACGTGATTATCGGACGTGATCGGATCGTGGCCGCCCAAACCATTATAAATCGCGGCATTCATAATATCATTTTGATGGATGACGGCTTGCAGAACCCCTATTTGAACAAAGATATGGCGGTTGGTGTTTTTGATGGCACCGCCGGTATCGGCAATGGAAGACTATTACCCGCAGGGCCGATGCGCGTTACTTTTGATGCTGGCCTTGCCAGCCTTGATTTTGCCTTTATCAATGGTGAGGACGAGCATGAGCTGGCAAAGGCAATCGATGGACGTGTGCCTATCATGACTGGTACCGTTGTTGCCGATCAGACAATCATTACCGATCTAGGAGATGCACCGTTGTTAGCATTCGCTGGCATTGGTCGCCCGCAACGCTTTTTCCGCACCATCGAGAAAGTAGGCGGGACTATTGTGCAAAGCTTGGCATTTGCTGATCATCATCTCTATACGCAAAGTGACCTATCACGGTTACAGGAAGATTCGATTCGCCTTGGCGCCAACCTGATTACAACACAAAAAGACTGGATACGCCTGCCTAGCGAATGGCGCGAACGGATTTCATTTCTGCCTATCACAATGCAGACTGATGCGATTGATGAATTGTTAGGGCATATCATGGCGATTGCCGATCAAAAAGCGAGTCACGGCATCAATGTCTGATCCCCTACCCAAAGTCATAGTAAGGCTGATACGTCAAACTATCTTCTGGCCATTAGAGGCATTACTGGTATTCATCCTGTTTGGGATTGCCTGGATTCTGCCTGTAGCTATTGCCAGTGTCTTTATGGGGCTGGTGATGTCGATATTGGGCCCACTAACCCCGTGGCATAAACGTGCACGACGCAACCTAGCTTATGCCATGCCGCATTTGTCGCACGCCCAACAAAGCCAGATTTTACGCGGCATGTGGATGAATCTGGGGCGTGTGATTGGCGAATATCCGCACATAAACAAGCTTGTCGATACAGGCTATGTTGAATTTGTCGGACAAGAACATATTCGCGATATTGAAACGGGTGGTTTCCTGATCAGCGCGCATATGAGCAATTGGGAATTAGGCCCCTTTGCCGCGCGGAGTGTTGGTAAAAAAGTTGCGGCCATTTATCGCCCGCTCAATAATCCGTTTCTGTCGGGGTTGCTGGCACGCCGACAGCGTACCTTTGGCGGCGAAATGTTCCCAAAAGGTCGTGAAGCCGCATTGGGCATGATTAGCGCCATTCGAAAAAACCAGTTCATGTGCCTGCTTATCGATCAGAAATTACGCGAAGGCATGGCAGTTCCATTTTTTGGACATCCAGCCAATACGCCAATCGGCCATATCAAAGTCGCCATCAAAAAAAATGTGCCTATCTTCTATGTGCAGATGGTACGGGTATCAGGATGCCATTTCAAATTGACGATCTCACCCGCAATCGATCTACCAGATCATGATGATGATGAAAGTGTTCTTGACGCGGCAACGGCAATTAACAAGACCATCGAGGGCTGGATAACCCAGCATCCCGAACAATGGTTCTGGCCGCATCGGCGCTGGACGAAAGATGTTTAGATCGGGGGATGTCTAGAACAGACTGTCCTGCTTTGTATCTTTGGTGACAGACAGTTTGGTGGTGGCTTTTTTGGCTGGTTTTGGTGCTTTATGGGCAGTGCCATCCGGGTCAAGCAATGCCTGGCGGCTGGCATCAGCAAAGCGTAATGTGACTTCGGCACCCTGCGGCGCATCAATGGCACGTTTTAGCGGCGTACCTTCGGCATTGGTGACTAGAGCAAATCCACGATCAAGAACACGTTCAAATGAATTGGCTTGCAGTAATTTTCCCGCAGAATTTACAGCCTGCTCATGCCGCTCAAGCATCTGTCCAAATACATTGGCAAGGCGATCCGATAGCCGGATGAAATGGCCACTCATTTCGGCAAGCCTTGTCTCAGGTGGACGTAACCGTCCAGCCAGACCAGATAAATCAAGCCGCCTTTTAGCCAGCACACGTTCCAGTGACGTGTTCAGCCCAGCCAGCGCATAATCAAGCATCTGCCCTCGACGGGCAATCATTTCAGCTGGATCAAGTAAACCGCGCGCGGCTATACGTAGCATCTGGTCTGTTGTTTCCAGCCGTTGGCTGATGCTGCGTTTCAAGCGTGCTTCGGTCTCGCTTATATGCGCGGCAAGGTCAGCACGTACTGGCACTGCCAATTCAGCCGCCGCGGTTGGCGTTGGCGCACGCAGATCGGCTGCAAAATCAATTAATGTTGTATCGGTTTCATGACCAATTGCCGAAATTACCGGCAAAGAACAATCAGCTACAGCGCGGACAACTTCTTCTTCATTAAATGCCCATAAATCTTCCAGCGCGCCGCCACCACGCGCAACAATCAACATATCAGGGCGCGGAATTGCACCATCTGAAGGCATCGCATCAAATCCGCGAATAGCCGCGGCAACCTGTCCTGCTGCGCTTTTGCCTTGAACAAGCGTGCCCCAAACCAGAACATGCACGCCAAACCGCGCATCAAGACGATGTAAAATATCACGTATAACAGCGCCCGTCGGGCTGGTAATCACGCCAATAGTCGTTGGCATTTCGGGAATTGGTCGTTTTCGACCAGGGTCAAAAAGTCCCTCAGCCGCCAGCATACGGCGGCGTTCCTCGAGCATTTTCAGCATCGCGCCTTCGCCAGCCATTTCCATCTGATTGACAACAATCTGATATTTAGACTGACCGGGATATGTGGTCAGCTTGCCTGAACAGATTACCTCTAGCCCTTCTTCAGGCTGTACCTGCAAATTACCCGCTACCGTTTTCCAGCAAACCGCGGCCAGAGTAGAGCGGTCATCTTTCAACGTGAAATAGACATGACCAGATGGCGCGCGGGTTGGCCGCGAAATTTCTGCCCGCACCCTTACATAATCAAACGCCCCTTCGACAGTGGCCTTGACGCGTTTGGACAATTCGCCAATCGTCATATAGGGTGCGTTATCACCTGCTGAGGTGGCGCTGTTCTGGCTGTTATAAGTATCGTCTGTTTCGGTCATCAGGGTCTCTTTCATAAGGTACCCATTCTATGGCATATTGGCGTTGCCGCAACTCCAAAGGAAGTAAAGCAAGATGAAAATTCTACTGATCGGTGGTGGCGGGCGCGAACATGCACTTGCCCGATCAATTGCCGACTCACCGCTGACCTCGGATTTACGAATCGCGCCTGGTAACCCGGGTATGGAAGGGCTTGGCACATTGATACAGATCAAGGCGGATGATTATGACGCATTATTCGATTATGCCGTAGAAGAAACGGTTGATCTGGTTGTAATCGGCCCTGAAGCCCCGCTTGTTGCCGGACTGGCTGATCGGTTGGATGCCGCTGGTATTCGTGCCTTTGGTCCCTCAGCGGCGGCGGCACAGCTTGAAGGATCAAAAGCCTTTGCCCGTGATTTCTGCACCCGTCACAATATCCCCCAACCTAGATTTTTTGCCGCCCAAGACAAAGACACTGCATATCGGCATATTGACGCGTTGAACGGATTTTGCGTGGTCAAGGCCGATGGCCTTGCTGCAGGAAAAGGCGTTGTTGTTGCTGATACAGGCGATGACGCCAAAGCCGCCGCCGATGCTATGCTTGGCGGTCGGTTTGGCGATGCCAGCAAGACCATTCTGATCGAAGAACGTATTTTGGGGCCCGAAGCCTCGCTTTTCGCTTTGCTTGATGGTAATGACGCGCTTTATATGGCCAGCGCACAAGATCACAAACGTGCCTTTGATGGTGATAAAGGCCCAAACACTGGTGGCATGGGCGCTATTTCACCATCACCCCGACTTGATGATACTTTGATTGAACAGGTGATGGATAGCATTGTCCGCCCGCTGGCGCGCGGTATGACTGTGGAAGGCACCCCTTATCGGGGTGTTCTTTATGTAGGGTTGATGCTGACCACACATGGCCCGCAGGTTATCGAATTCAACTGCCGCTTTGGTGATCCCGAAGCACAGGTCATTCTGCCACGACTGAAAACCGATGTCGTCAGTGCGATGCTGGCAGCAACAGATGGCGGTCTAGGCCATTTTGACATGCGCTGGGACGACGCCAATGCCGTGACCATAGTGATGGCAACTAAAGGCTATCCGGGGGACTATGACAAAGGTAGCACCATCAATATCAGTGAAAATAACGACCCAGATTGTATTGTTTTTCACGCAGGTACAGCACGTGATAAACATGGACAGCTTATTGCCTCAGGTGGCCGTGTTCTGGCCGTAACGGGCATGGGCAATGATGCGCATTCAGCCCGCCAAAAGGCGTATGACGCAGTTGCCAAAATCGACTGGCCAGACGGGTTTTATCGCACTGATATTGCGGCTGATAGCTAGCGTTTCGTCGCAAAAAAATCTGACAGCATAGCGCTGGCAGCCTGTTCAGACAGGCCGCCATAAATTTCTGGATGATGATGGCAACTTGGATGGTCAAAAAAGCGGATTCCTGACTCAACTGCCCCGGCCTTTATAT
>Ga0233444_10001390_pt1 | contig 27803 bp, 31 predicted proteins | sample SI_124_October20_6_FD_182792 | JGI IMG/M metagenome (GOLD analysis project Ga0233444, IMG submission 182792) | Seawater microbial communities from Saanich Inlet, British Columbia, Canada - SI_124_October2016_10_MG | ecosystem: Environmental > Aquatic > Marine > Inlet | place: Canada: British... | reverse complement strand
TATCCAATATTAGACATTATCACGCCATTGATGACATGAGTCATCAAAGATGCTTGTGGCTTCCTCTGGTCCCCATGTGCCGGCTTCATATTTGTGTACGAAGTCTTTTTCTTTTGACCATTTTTCAATAATAGGATCGACGACCTTCCAGGCTAAATCAACTTCATCCGCCCGTAAAAATAGAGAACGGTCGCCTGCGATAGCACTGAGGATCATCGCTTCATAGGCATCTAATTTATGCTTAGTATCTTCTGTTTCAACCGTTTCCATGCCAACACTATGAGAAGACAGTTCAAGCCCTGGTTTTTTCGCTTGTATTTCGATTCTAAGGGTGTTTTCAGGCTGTAACCCCATGACAATCCAATTAGCATGACTGTTACCGATGTCGGTATCCTTAAAGAGCTCTTGTGGTGGCTTTTTAAAACGAATGGCAATGGTGGCACGTGATTCAGGCATGCATTTACCGGTGCGAAGATAAAAGGGCACATCTTTCCAGCGCCAGTTGTCGATATAGACTTTCATTGCAGCATAAGTTTCTGTGACGCTATTTTCTGGTGCATCATCTTCTTCTAGGTAGCCTTTGACTTTTTCGCCATTTACTGTCCCAGCAGCGTACTGACCACGAAAAGCATGATCATCAACAGTATCTTCGGTGATAGGACGAATAGATTTAAGCACTTTTACTTTTTCATCACGCAAGGATTCATCCGCTAAATCTGCTGGTGGTTCCATAGCAATTAAGGTCATCACTTGTAATAAGTGACTTTGAATCATGTCACGCATAGCACCTGAGCCATCATAGTAGCCGGCACGTCCACCCACACCTTGTTGCTCGGCGTGAGTGATTTGAACATGATCAATGTATCTACGGTTCCAAAGTGGTTCCATTAATAAGTTGGCAAAACGGAAAACTAAAATGTTTTGTACTGCGCCTTTACCTAAGTAATGATCAATACGGTAAGTCTGTTTTTCATTAAAGTTACGTCCTAGGACTTCTTCAAGATCATGAGCACTTTTTTGATTATAACCAAATGGTTTTTCAACAACTAGACGTCGCCAGCCTGCATCTTCTTTATTTAAGCCAATGGCGGAGAGTTCATCACCGACCACATCAAATAGAGAAGGAGCAATTGATAAGTAAAAAACGATATTTTTTGAGAAATTATACTCAGGGTTATCTAGGATTTTTTTCAGTTCCGTATAGGTTTCAGCTTCATTGATATCACAATGAAAGTAACTTATTTTGGTAAGAAAATTAGTCAAGATGTCATTATCAACTCCACCACGCGCTCTAGGGCTAACGTAGTCGACGACTTTGTCCTTCCAGTCTTTTTGATCCATGGGTCTACGGCCCATACAAATTACTTTGGTGTTTTCTGTTAAGCGGTTTTCTGCATTAAGATGATACAGTGCGGGTAGCAATTTTTTTTGAGACAAGTCTCCAGTGGCGCCGAAGATGATAATTGTACAATCTTGCATGTTTTCTCCTATTGCTAGCTGTGACTACAGTTGTGAGCGTATATACTTATGCTGAATTGTACATTTTTTAGGAGCAAAAGGTGAGAAAAATTCTGTTTGCGAGTAGCGAGGTCCATCCTCTAGTGAAAACAGGTGGACTGGCTGACGTCTCAGCGAGCCTACCGTTGGCGTTACATGAACAAGGACAGGATGTACGCATTGTGATGCCGGCTTATCGGGTATGTTTAATGGCCTTAGAAGGGGCTGTCAAAGTCGCTTCGATAAAATTAGATGGGTATTTATTGCCGATTGAGATTTTAGAATCGCGGCTGCCTAATAGTGATCTTGTGCTGTGGCTGGTGAATTCGCCTTACCATTTTGATCGTGATGGTGGACCTTATAGTCAGCCTGATGGGGATGATTGGCTCGATAATGCGGCACGTTTTGCGTTGTTTTCACGTGCTATTGCTGCGATAGCAATGAATGAAGCTGGCTTGGATTGGCAGCCAGATATTCTGCATTGTAATGATTGGCAGACAGGGTTAGCACCGGCATTAATTGCTGAGAAGCCTGATCGTCCTGCGACCTTATTCACGATTCATAACTTGGCTTACCAGGGCGTGTATTCTCGCGATGAGTTTGATGCTTTGGATTTAGCTGAATCATTCTGGGATATCGATGGCCTGGAGTTTTACTCACAATTGTCATTTATTAAAGGTGGGTTAGTTTTTGCTGATAAAGTCACGACAGTCAGTCCCAGTTATGCAAAAGAGATTTGTACAGTTGAGTATGGCGCTGGTCTAGAGGGCTTATTGTCTTATCGCTCGGAACAAGGGCATTTAGTCGGCATTTTGAATGGGATTGACCATGATGAGTGGAATCCAAAACGTGATCGTTATATCTTGACAACGTATTCGGCTAAAACCATTCATAAAAAAGCGGAGAATAAGGCGGCATTACAGCAGTTATTTTCTCTGCCTAATGAACCAAAAGCATTACTATTGGGCTTTATTAGTCGTTTAGTTTCCCAGAAAGGCATTGATTTGACGATCGCCGCAGTACGTCAATTATTGGATGAAGGGGCAGCTGTTCAGCTCATTTGTTTAGGGAGCGGCGATGCTGACTACGAGCGTGACTTACAAGTTTTGCGTGCCCGTTTTCCTGAGCGAGTGGGCGTGACGATTGGTTATGATGAAGCGTTATCTCACCAGATTGAGGCTGGCGTTGATGCTTTTGTGATGCCATCACGTTTTGAACCTTGTGGCTTAAATCAGCTCTATAGCTTGCGTTACGGTACTTTGCCAATTGTCAGAACGACGGGTGGGTTAGCTGATTCGGTGGAAGATTCAGATGGACTCGGTGGCGGAACCGGTTTTCAATTTGAACTTGCGACGTCGGATGCCATGTTGGTGGCGCTCAAGCGAGCGGAGACTGTCTTCAAACAACCGGCGTTGTGGCAGCAGATGCAGGTAACTGCGATGAAGCGTGATTTCAGTTGGCAGAATAGTGCTTCAGATTATTTGGCTTTATATGATGATTTAATGGCTTAAGCCATCTTTTGTTGTTGAATTTTCTGTTGCTAGTAGGCTAACGACTTGTTGGGTGGCGAACATAATTAACAGTACAGCTGTGCCAAAAATATAGAGCCCTGGATGAATTTCAATACTGGCCAATGCACCCAATTTGACAGTGACGATGAGAACGGCAACGACCATCACATCTAGCATCGCCCACCGACCATACTCGTGCATTAAGTGTAATAGTTTTTTACGGCGACCAGGTGCAGCGCTACCGGGGTGTAATAGGTTGAAGAGTAGGACTATCTTCATGATGGGCAGGACTATACTGAAAGCTGAGACCAGTACAAATAGGAAAAAATGGCCTTCTTGTAACAATTGCCAAACGCCAGTCACGATCGAGAATGAATGACTAATAACGAGCAATTTGGTTAGTGTGAGCATGGGAATAAAAAAGCCAGCCACGAGTAAAATACTGCTTAGTAGTAGTAACCAGCGTAATGCTTGCGCTGAGAGTAGAGCTTTAGTCATCGACAACCTTTTCTGCTTTTAACCGATCTTTTTTTGCAATGTAGCGAGGCTTGTCGCTATTTTTATTTTTGGTTTTCTTTTTTGCTGATTGTGGTTCTAGACCTTTTATTTTGCCAATAGGCAACGGTTTTTTCAGATGGTATTCAATTCGTTCTAGTTGTTTTCTATCATGGTGTTCGACCAAATTGATCGCGATGCCTGTTTGGTCTGCACGACCTGTTCTACCGATGCGGTGTATATAAATATCACCGCGAAACGGTAAATTATAATTAATGACATGGCTGATGTTACTGAGATCTAGCCCTCGTGCAGCAACATCTGTTGCGACCATCACTTTAATTTGGCTTTGTCGAAATTTACGGGTTTTATCGCGTCGTATTGCTTGGCTAAAGTCACCATGCATGACTTGGGCTGAAATATTGCGTGATTGTAACCACTCTGCGACATCATTAGCCTGTTCTTTTTTGTTGCAGAAAACGAGGGCTGTTTGGCAGTCTTTCGAGCTAACGATAGCTTCTAATAAAGCTTGTTTATGCGTTCTGTTATCAGCAAAATAAACGTATTGTGAGATTTGTTCGGAATGTTGATTGGCGGCATCAATTTGAATAATTTCAGCATCAGAAAGTAATTCTTCAGCGAAGATGTCAACCCCACTGCCTGCTAGCGTCGCCGAGAAAAGACAAGCCTGAAAGCCGTTAGCAATCGTAGCCAATAAAGATAAGACATCTGGCCCTTGGCCCATGTCGAGCATGCGGTCGGCTTCATCAATAATGACGGAGTCTATATCGGATAAATCTAATACTTCGTCGGAAACAAGGTTAAGCAGTCGACCTGGGGTGCCAATAATGATGTCGCACTTTTGCGAAATAAACTCAGTTTGTTTTGCGGGTGAAAAGCCACCGGTAATGATGGCCGTGTTGATATCAAGGCCGTATGCAAGTTGTTTGACGACATGCTGGATTTGGAAAGCGAGCTCTCGTGTAGGCGCAAGAATTAGAACAGTGGCATGGTCGCTGTGATTAGGTTCATCGATAAGTTGTTGCAGGATAGGTAAGACGAAAGCAGCGGTTTTGCCTGTTCCAGTTGCTGCGCCAGCGAGGACATCTTTTCTTTCTAAAATGACGGGGATGACCGCTTCTTGGATCGCTGTTGGGGTTTTGAAGTCCAGTTTTGCAAGCGATTTTAAGAGTTGGTCATCAAGGAAAAGGTCTTCAAAAGTCATGGCGGCGGTGTATATCGGTCGGATTATTGGCTGTCTATGATAACAGTCAAGGGGGCAAAAATCTTGTTATAGACGCTGTTTATTAAGCCTTCAACACGAGAAGGCTACCCAGTATCATGATGAGACAAGCGACTAATCGTTGTCGTATGTTCTGTTCTTTAAAGATGCGATAGCCAAGAAAAACCTGAAGTACCATACTGAGTTGGAATAACGCTAAAGAATAGGCGATAAGAGTACTTTCAAGCACAAGCATTGTGGTGTATTGCATTAAAAACATGAGGCTGCCAAGAGTCAAGATTTGTGGCAAAGCTGTTTCAAGTTGTTTTGATGTGGACATCGGCTTAGTCGACCATAAGCGATAACTTATGATAGCTAAGGGAAAACCGAATAGGCACCAAAATACGGTTGTTGCGAGCGCTTGGCCCTCGATTACGGCATTTTTCAAAGGTAAAGTGCCAACAGAAAAGAATAGGATTGATAAGAAGCGATGTTGTACTCCTTTGTCTGTGAATAGTTGTGTTAAAGGTGTTTGTTGATTGTGCGGTTTTTTGGCTGGGAGCAGGAAAAAACTGCCAGTAATGATAATTGCGATGCCGGTAAGGCCTTGCATATTCGGTATTTCGTTGAGAAATAGGAATGCTAATATTGCTGAAACAACGACTTTATAGGCATTAAGTGGGCCGAAAACAGATAAATCAGTCGTTGAGAGTGATTTGACTAAAAAAAGCGTGCCAGCCATATCGAGTAGTGCTGCTAGTAGGCTATTTAGCCAAAACTTAGCGCTGAGGTCGGAGATAGGAATAAACAGCAATAAGGGCAGGCAGATAGCGGATAAAACGGCATACGATACCATCACAATTAGTAGAGGGTGATGGTGTTGGCTTAGTTGTTTCTGGTAGACATTGGAGAAAGAGGCGAAGAAAACGCGCCCAAGGACGATAAGTATTTCCACAATGTGTTTAACGCATGATTAAAAAGCGGCGCTTTGGTTTCGCCCTGAAGATTTTGCTTTGTAAAGCGCTTGGTCAGCCATTTTAAATAGTTTATCCGGATTAGAGTCACTTGAAGGGATCAGTGTAGCAAATCCCGAGCTGACGGTAATGTGGTTAGCGATTTTCGAATGGAGATGTGGAACGAGTAAAGATTCGATTTTTTCACGGCAGAGCTCGGCTAAGATAAAACCATCTGACGTATTAGGCGCAATTATGGCAAATTCTTCGCCGCCATAACGCGCAAGGAGATCACTTGAGCGACGTAGTGTGCTTTGAAGACCTTTTGCGACACGTTTGATACAGTCATCACCGGCGAGATGACCATAGTTATCATTGAATTGTTTGAAAAAATCAATGTCGATGGCAATCAGGGTGAGTGGGGTTTGCTCGCGTTGACCGCGTTTCCACTCTTTCATGAAATAATCATCAAAATGGCGACGATTAGGGATACCGGTCATGTCATCGAGTAACGCAATTCGTTCTATGGCCTCTTTCGCAGCTTTGAGTTCTATGGTGCGTTGTTCGACCGCTTTTTCGGTGATATCCGCGTGTTTATGTAACCTGAAGATATAGATAAGTGATGAACTAAGGAATGTTAACGCTAATATAAAAATAATAAAGGGGCTAGCGCTTCGCTTTTGGATGATGTAATTATCGGAAGGCGATGCTTCAACATGCCAGTTACGACTACCTATTAAGCCTAAAGGCAGGTCAAATTTCATGGTTTTGTTATGTGGTATTTCTGGGTGAGTGGTGTGTAATTTATCGACTTTATCGGTTGTTCTATCTTCTAATGTCAGACTGATATCTCGGTCAATGGTATTTTTTAGCGCATTGGCGATCAGTTGGTCGACGGGAAAGACGGCGGTGATAAAACCTTCAATATTTTGGGTATCAGGATGGTCTTTATAAACAGGGAGTACAGCTAGAAAGCTCTTCGGTGAGCTTCCCGCTTGAACAAGTTTGACGCTAGCCGTGATGGTCACTTTCCCTGTTTTCTTAGCTAAAGCCATTGCTTTTAAACGGTCTGGATTAGAATTGAGATCATACCCAAGTGCATCTTCATTATCTACGAGTGGTTCGATATAAGTGACAGGAAAATAGAGATGGCGTTTTAGGGCTGGGATGAGTTTTTGACTTTCATTTCGTTCTATTATTTGAAGTTTTTTCCCGAAATAGACTTGCTCAGTCTCATAACGAGACCGTTCTGATTCGTTGATTTTGGGGACCCAGGAAAGTGCCGATATGTCAGGGTGCGTTTCTAGAAGCGATGAGGCGTAGTGTTTGAATTCTTCAGAGTCAACATGTTGTGAATTATCAAAGAAATTTTTAAGTGATTGGAGCGCATAGAAATTCAGCGCAATTTCGCGTTCAAGAGCTAAGCTTTCAGTCCTGACATCTTGTTCAAATTCTGTGCTGATGAATCGCGTTTCATTAGAATAAATATGACGACCGAGTAGAACGGAAATAATCAATCCGATAAGTAAGGCGAGTAATAACTTGGGCGCGGTGTTTATTTTCAATTTTATCCTGGACATTTCTTAAGGGTGCTATGTCTCTTAAGATTTAATATAACTTACTGGTTAGTCACAAACTGTCGAAGAGTCGAGATTACTGGTTATAAAAGCAGGCTACTTAATATTTGATTAGAGGTACTCAACCAGTAGGTTTATGTCCGGATTATGTTGCTCTACCTTTTGAATGATGTTGAGAGTTACTTTTTCATCGCCCGGTTTAACCCATTGTTCGAGAATATGGGTGTCGACTCTCGCTTTGTTTAATGTGTCTAATTGCGCTGTATTGAGGATATTTGGGTTTATCCAAAGCGCTGTTGTAGACGCACTTAGCAATGCTTCTTTAGCTTCAATAAAACCGACTTCAGTAAAAATTAGATAACCTGTTTTTTCCATTAATTACGGAATTGCTAAATAGGCATTTTCAGAGATGTCCGACCAAGCATCATTTTTTTGTCTAAAAGCTTGATAGGCATCAAATATATGTTTGAATTTAGGATCTTTAGCTGCTTCCTCCTGTAATGTTTCATCAGTCAGTGTTTTGAGCTTTTGTAGTACGTCATCAGGGAAGCGATGGATTTGTATGTCTTTACGTTGCTTTAATTCAGCTAAAGCGGAGAGATTCTTTTGTTCCATTTCGGACAGCATCCGAACGTTCTCAGCTTGTGCCGCAGTCGTGATTATGGCTTGGAGGTCAGCGGGAAGTGAGTTCCAAGCACGCTCATTGACGGTGAGTTCAAGCACGGTGCCGGGCTCATGCCAGCCAGGATAATAATAATGCTTTGCGGCACGATAGAGTCCGAGGCGCTGATCGTGATAAGGCCCGATCCATTCTGTTGCATCAATGGTGTTGCGTTCCAATGCAGTATAGACTTCGCTGCCGGCTAACAGAATGGGGTTGCCACCGGCTTTGGCAAAGACTTTTCCTCCCAAGCCTGGGATACGCATTTTAAGACCTTTAATGTCGGCGAGTGAGTTAATTTCTTTGTTAAACCAGCCGCCCATTTGAACACCGGTGTTACCAAGTGGGAAAGGAATAACGTGGAAAGGTTTGTATACTTCACGCCAGAGTTCTAAGCCGCCGCCATCATATAGCCATGCATTCATGCCGCGTGCGGTCATGCCGAAGGGTACGGTTGAGAAAAACTGAGCGTCTGGGACTTTACCTGCCCAGTAGTAAGCACTGCCATGACCCATTTCGACTGTGCCTTGTGAAACAGCATCGAATGTTTGCAAAGGTGGGATAAGCTCACCACCCGCATAAACTTTAATATTGAGCCGGCCGTTACTCATCGTTTTGATATTGTCTGCGAAGCGCTCAGCCCCTTCCTGTAAGACAGGGAAACCGGGAGGCCAAGTGGTGACCATTTTCCAGCGATAACTTTTGGCTTTTTCTACGGTCTGATTATCACTACTGTTATCACTTTGTTCGCTGCAAGCCGTCAACCAGCCGATGCTTAGAGTGAGGAGCAGTGTTTTTAGCCAAGTGCGCATGGTCATATTGGATGAATCCTTACGATGATATTCTTTCTAATTTAGCATAAGCGAGTACTAGCCACTTACTACCGGCATGTTTGAAATTGACTTGTATTCTACTGCTTTTACCGGCCCCTTCGGTATCAATGACTGTACCTGGCCCAAATTTTTGGTGATGCACTTGTTCGCCAGGCAGAAAGCCAGTTTCATTGAGTGTCATTGTGTGTTTCGGGGCCATGTGATTGTAGCCACTATGACCACTAGAGATGGCATTTTTTCTAGCTCGAATTTCTTCTACGTGCTCGGCGGGAATTTCGCTTAGGAAACGTGATGGCATGGGTGACATTTCTTGGCCATAGAGGAAGCGTGACTCGGTGTGTAGCAAGTATAAGGTTTGACGAGCCCGTGTCATTCCGACATAGCAAAGACGACGCTCTTCGGCTAAACGACTAGGGTCATCGCTGCTTTTTTGGCCAGGGAAAAGGCCTTCTTCCATGCCCACCATAAAGACAACTGGAAACTCGAGTCCTTTGGCAGAATGCAGTGTCATTAATTGGACACAGTCTTCCCAAGCACCGCCTTGGTTTTCGCCGGCTTCTAATGCTGCATGTGAGAGGAAGGCATCAAGCAAAGTCATTTCTTCAGCGTCTTCTGGCTGGTTAAATTGTTTGCTCGCGCTGATCAGTTCATCTAAGTTTTCAATTCGGCCTTGGCCTTTTTCAGTTTTGTCTTTGGCATGATGGGTTCTAAGGCCACTTTCATCGATGGTGAGGCTAGTGAGTTCGTGCAAAGACAGTTCTTGTTCTGGTGTGAGGGAATCAATGAGTGTTAAAAAACCATTCAAGGCATTACCCGCTCGGGCAGTAAAGAATTTGGCATCAAGTAATGCCAATGTTGCCTGCCATAGGGTTTGACTCTGTTCTCTGGCATATTGGCGTAATTGCGTTAATGTCGCAGCACCAATACCGCGAGTGGGCGTGTTAACGATACGTTCAAAGGCTGCATCATCATTGCGATTAGAGATCAACCTTAAGTAAGCGAGAACATCTTTGATTTCTGCGCGTTCGAAGAAGCGTAAGCCACCATAAACCCGGTAAGGCATATTGGCTTGTAATAGCGCTTCCTCAATAGCACGTGATTGGGCATTGGAACGATAAAGGACAGCATTGTCAGCGCGACTACCGCCTTTGTCGACGGATATTTTGATTTGTTCTACTAGGTAACTGGCTTCATCGCGTTCGTTATAAGCATGATATTGCTGAATAAGATCACCGTCATCATCTTCAGTCCAAAGTTCTTTTCCTAAACGTTCGCTGTTATTGGCAATAACGGCATTGGCAGCTCCCAATATATTGCCTGTTGAGCGATAATTTTGTTCTAAACTGATGGTGGCTGCGTCGGCATAATCTTGATGAAATTTTTGGATATTTTCAATCTTAGCGCCACGCCATCCATAAATAGATTGGTCATCATCACCGACAATGAATAAGTTACCTGTCTCACCAGCTAATAACCTTAGCCAAGCATATTGAATGGTATTGGTATCTTGGAACTCATCAACTAGAATTTGGCTAAAGCGCTGTTGGTAGTTTGCGAGAATATCTGGACGTTTGCGCCAGAGTTCATGAGACCGTAATAAAATTTCGCCAAAATCGATAACGCCGGCACGCTGACAAGCTTGCTCATAAGCTTGGTAAATAGCGAGCATTTTTTGTGAATACGGATCGTGTCCCGCTTGGATATGGCTGGCTCTTAGGCCCTCATCCTTTTGTGCATTGATATACCACTGGGCTTGTTTAGCAGGCCACTGTGATTCATCTAATTCCATTGTCCGAATCAAACGTTTTAACATACGCTGTTGATCGTCGCTATCGAGAATTTGAAAGCTTTGTGGTAAGTCTGCTTCTTTCCAATGAGCACGCAATAGGCGATGTGCTAAACCATGAAAGGTGCCAACCCACATACCGCCGATGGGGTAACCAAGCATATCTTCAATACGACCACGCATTTCGGCAGCGGCTTTGTTGGTGAAGGTGACGGCAAGGATATTGGCTGGAGACAGAGCTTCAGCTTGTATGAGCCAAGCAATACGATGAACAAGCACTCGCGTTTTACCACTGCCTGCACCAGCTAAGATGCGAGCATGGCCTAATGGGGCTGCGACGGCGTCACGTTGCGGCTTATTGAGATCGTCAAGTAGTTCGGAAACGTCCATTACAGGTCTGTGCTGGTGAAATTGGATGAAAAGCACAGGGTCAATCGTTTGATTAACCCTGTGTTTAAAATTGTGCAGTGTAGCAAACTCGTGATTGTTTATTTCACGATTTGCAGGCTGGCATTAAAGCCTTTGTAGCGCGTTTAGATATTGCTATCTAAGAAGGCTGCAAGTTGAGACTTGGTTAATGCACCTACTTTTGTCGCTTGAACTTCGCCGGCTTTGAATAACATCAATGTTGGGATGCCACGAATACCGTAACGAGGCGGTGTTTCTGAGTTTTCATCAATGTTGAGTTTGCAGACAGTTAATTTGCCGACATATTCAGCACCAATTTCTTCTAGGATTGGGGCAATCATTTTGCAAGGACCACACCATTCAGCCCAGTAATCAACTAAGACAGGTAAGTCAGACTGTAGTACTAGGCTTTCAAAATCGCCATCAGTCACGTTGGTGACATTTTCACTCATGTTTTTTCTCCAGTGGTATATAAGCTATCGGAGGACTATACTCGTGCACTCCGACACAAGTGACATTTTTTCCTATCATTAAAGGTAATGCAAGTATTTCTATGAGTGCACATTTAACAGAGCTGGCTTTTAAGTCGTTGGCGTTGCATGAATCTCTCCAAAATGGTCTTGAAAGTGCAGGTTTTGAGTTTTGCACCCCAATTCAAGCGCAGTCGTTACCGATATTATTGGCAGGCCGCGATGTGGCTGGGCAAGCGCAGACTGGGACGGGTAAGACAATTGCTTTTTTATTGGCCGCTTTTCAACGGTTATTAGAGGATGAACCCTTTAAAAACTGGGATGGAAAACAACCTCGCGCTTTTATTTTGGCACCCACAAGAGAGTTGGCAATTCAAATTGCCAATGATGCACATTTGCTGAATAAATCAGCGGGTTTGCGCATTGTTGTTGCGCATGGCGGTAAAGATTACGAAAAACAGAAATCGGCAATTTTGGCCGGTGTTGATATTTTGATCGGGACGCCGGGTCGTCTATTGGATTATCAAAAACAAGGTGTGTTTAACCTTAAGCAAGTGCAAGTCGTGATTTTAGATGAAGCAGACCGGATGTTTGATTTGGGCTTTATTAAAGATGTACGTTATTTCTTGCGCCGTGTGCCTAAGCCGAGCGAGCGCCTAGGTATGTTGTTCTCAGCGACCATGAGTTACAAAGTTCTTGAGTTAGCTTATGAACATATGAATAATCCACAAAAGATCCAGATTGAGCCTGAGAAAGTATCAGGTGACCGAATTGAAGAATCAGTGTATTACCCGGCCAATGATGAAAAAATTCCCTTATTGCTGGCGTTGATTAAACGGCTGGAACCAAAACGCAGTATCGTTTTTGTGAATACCAAACATGTGGCAGATAAAGTCTGGGGTTATTTAGAAGGCAATGGTTATCAATCGGCTTTATTGTCGGGTGATGTGCCGCAGAAAAAACGCGAAAGTTTATTAAAGCATTTTCAGGATGGCGAGTTTCATTTCATGGTGGCGACCGATGTTGCTGCACGTGGTTTACATATTGATCAGGTCAGTCATGTCTTTAATTATGATTTGCCGCAAGATAATGAAGATTACGTCCATAGGATAGGTCGGACTGCACGGGCTGGTGCCAGTGGTGTCGCGATTAGTTTTGCCTGTGAAGACTATGCTTTTTCGTTGCCTGATATCGAAATTTATATTAAACATAAATTGCCGGTAGTAGCGACGTCAATCGAGGTGTTAGAAACACCTAAGCCAGCTAAAAGACCTGAGAAAAGACCACCGCTGGCACGTCATAAAAGAAACGATGGTGGTAAGCCAAACCACTCAAGAAGACCACACAAACCGAGAAAATAATGGTATAAAACGTCATTATGCAGATTAATCGCTCATCCCTATCGATCGCTTTTGCTCCTCGCTCTAATGAGGCGAGGGAGCCTGTTCGGCCGCCAATCATCATTGATGCTGAGCCTAGGGCGCGATCAGCAAGGCTTTTATTACCGGCGACAACAGAGACATCGTCTTTTCAAACGGCGCTAACCGTTGATGATGGGCAGCAAGAACGGTTCATACGCTTATTTTCTGAAAATAGTGAGCCAGATTCTGAGGCACCTTCTCAGAATGATGCGCTACCACGTGGTGTACAGCAATATTTACAGATCGCCAGTATAGAAACTGAACCGCAACAAAGGCTATTTGATGAGATTGTCTAGGTTTGTTGTTGCTTCTTTTCTTTTCTTTATTCTCTCTGCCTGCTTCCAAACTCCTTACAAAGATAAAATGGCTGCGGCTGATTTACGCGATGCCGGTATGTCACGATTGGCGAAAAGTGATATTGATGAAGTGATTGAGTTACATCAACATGCTGTGATGAAAGATTTAAAGCAGTTGATGATAAAACTCTATCAACGTAATCCCAGTCAGCGTTTTGACAAGAAGAAACGGTCGATAATAACCAGTGTCGATTTAGTGTTTAAACGGCCATACTATTATGGTTATAAGCACTGGGAAGGCATGGAGGGCACTGACATTATCCGTTTGGCATTAGATCCCGATTATCATGTTAATGATCGTATTTTGCCATTGATTGTTGGACTTAGAAAAATGTTGATGGCTTCATATGAAAATGAAACACAGTTCTATTATTTAACGGATTTGAATGAACAAAAGCTCTACAATAGTGCACGTAATATTGAAATGGCGGCTTGGTTGTTGTCGGAGAAGAAGGATCAACAGGGACGCTTATTGGTAATGAGTGATAGCCTCGAGCAGGAGTCACGCAATTTGAGTTTTCAGCGTTTGATTGGCAAGTTGATTGCAACGCAAGATAACTTAGCGAGCATTATTTCTTTTAAGGAAGGCCGTGTGGTTAAAACAGTGGTGATCAAAGCCGCTTCAATGGCTTTTTTACCGATCTAAAACCGGAGTTTAGTTAGCGCTGGATTTGCGAAGCGTTGTCCTGAGGCTTGCTGCATAAAACAACGTTTTAATAATTCACTGTTGTTAACAAATTTAAAGCCAGACTGTCTCGCAATACGTACAGCAGGATTGTCACTGCCAAAGACACGCTTAAAGGCATCCATAGCCAGTTGAATTGCAAGATTATCCCCTTTACGTTGACGTTGGTATTTTGCCAGTGTGTGATGACTGCCTATTTGACGGCCTTTTTGGTGGGCATTGATAACGATTTCGGCGAGTGTGGCGGCATCTAGGAATCCAATATTGACACCTTGGCCTGCAAGCGGATGGATTGTATGAGCAGCATCGCCAACTAGGGCAAAACCTTGTTCTACATAATGGCTTGCATGACGACATTTAAGCGGAAAACTTGCTCGAGGCCCAACATTTGTGATCTCACCTAATTGATGTTCTAAGGCTTTGGCTAAGGTGTCTTTGAATTCATCATCAGTTAATTGTTTTAGGCGCTCTGCTTCTTTAATGCTGTTTGTCCACACAATTGAACATTGGTGAGGGGCAGCTAAAGGTAGGAACGCAAGTGGTCCGCCAGGTAAGAAGCGTTGTCTTGCGGTTTGCTGATGAGGCTGTTCTGTGGTGACGGTGCAAACTAAACCGTGCTGTTCATAGTCCCATCCTTTACTTTCGATACCGGTCCAGTCGCGTAAGGGGGATTGGGCACCATCTGCTGCAACGATTAAATCAGCAGTGACGACTTTCCCGCTGTCGAGTGTCAGCGCATTACCTTCTTTAGAGACTGGTTTATCTGGGCAGAGGAATGTGACATTACTTTTTTGTCGGCATTCGCTAAGGCTGGCCTGTTGAATATGACGGTTTTCTATGAGATGGCCTAGATGCGGCTCACCAACATCGGCACTGTCAAAATGGATCTTACTGGCCTGTGTTTCCCACACTGTCATATCAGTGAACGGGCTGAGTCGGCTTGATATAAGATGCGACCATATGTTGAGATTCTTCAATAATTGCTCGCTGGCTTGGCTGATAGCACTGACGCGTATATCTGCTGGGTCAGAATCGGTCATTGTTTTTAATTCAAAAGGCTCAATTAGTGCAATATTGAGGTTTTTTTCTGTACTTAAAGCGACAGCGAGGGTGGTACCGACCATACCAGCACCGACAATGATGACATCATAGTGCTGGTTCATAAGGTAATGCCTCTGGCTAAACGGGGTTGTTTTTTCCCTAAGCCCATACTTTTTTTCGCTAACCAATGTTTAACAGGCGGCATGAGATCGAGTGCGATTAAGCCGACACTGCGACCATGGCCTATCATTGAATTATCATTACTAAATAATCGGACGAGTAGGTTTGTGGCCTTAATGACATGATCTTGATCGCGCTGTTGCCATTGTTGATAATCATGCAAGTGTTTGGGGGCACCACAGTCCTGGACTTCATCGATGAGTACGTCGGCCAAGGCGATGACATCACGGAGGCCTAGGTTAAAGCCTTGGCCCGCTATTGGGTGAAGGTTATGTGCAGCATTGCCAACAAAGACGATACGGTCTTGAATAGGTTGATCAGTCTGGGTGAGTTTGAGCGGATAATGGCTTCTCCTGCCAACTTGGGTAAGTTTGCCAAGTCGATAGCCAAACTCAGTTTGAAGCCGGGCTAAAAAGGCATCATCATCGAGTTCATTAATCGCAGTTTCGTCACCGGTTTTCACTGTCCAGATTAAACTGCAACGGTTATCTGGCATGGGTAGGAGTGCGATGGGCCCAAACTCTGTGAAACGTTCGAAGGCCCGATGGTTATGTGGCCGTTCTGTACTAATATTGGCAGTAATAGCGGTTTGTTGGTAATCCTGTTCGGTGATAGACAGATCCAATAAGTAACGAATTGTTGAGTTTGCGCCATCTGCAGCAACGATGAGTTTGCTGGTGATGGTTCTGTCATCATCGAGCATCAGTGCTATGTGATGAGGCTGTTTGTTTAATGCAATGACTTTATTGGGGCATAGGATATCTAACGTTTTGTTTTCTGACATGGCTTGGTTGAGCACTTTACCCATGGCTCGGGCTAAAACGACCTGACCTAAAGCTGGCACATTTTCTTTTTGTGCCGATAACCGTGTTGCACCAAAGTGTCCACGGTCAGAAATATGAATATCGCTAATGGCGGTAGTATGTGGGGCTAGTTGTTGCCATAAGCCCATGGTATTGAAAATGCGTTGTGAACCATAGGATAGTGCAATGCCACGGTCATCATAGCTGGGTTGTTGGTTTGTCTTGAAGTCAAAGGCTTCAATTAATGCGATTTTATGACTGCTGCTTTTTAAAGCGATGGCCAGGCTGGCCCCCACCATGCCACCACCCACAATAATGATGTCGTAGTCTGTCTCGGTCATTGTCTTTAGTGTGCTGCCGCCATGAGCGCTTCGATGTCATCGATTTCTTTTGGGGCCGCTGCGGACAGAACTTCATGGCCTGTTTTTGTGACGAGGACGTCATCTTCAATGCGAATACCAATGAAATGCCATTTTTTAGGGACATGTTCCAAATCGCGAATGTAAAGACCGGGCTCTACTGTGAGCACCATGCCAGGTTCTAAAACACGCCATTCCCCGCCCACTTTGTAGTCACCGACGTCATGGACATCCATACCGAGCCAGTGGCCAGTTCGATGCATATAAAAATCACGATACGCTTGGTCTTCAATCAGTTTATCGCGTTTCCCTTTTAATAAGCCTATTTCTAATAAGCCTTCGGTGAGAACGCGGACGGCTTCTTCATGAGGTTCATTCCAATGATTGCCAGGTTGGACAGCAGCGATGGCTGCTTTTTGTGCTTTTAAAACAATACTGTATAGGCTTTTTTGCGCTGGAGTGAATTTCCCATTCACAGGGAATGTTCTGGTGATGTCACCCGCATAATAGTCGTATTCTGCGCCGGCATCGATCAGTAATAAATCATTGGTTTTTAATTTACTGTTATTTTCGATGTAATGGAGAATACAGCCGTTTTCGCCACCGCCGACAATTGATGGATAGGCAGGGGAGCGACAGTCATTTTTCATGAATTCATGAATAATTTCAGATTCGACTTGGTATTCCCATTTGCCGGGTTGGGTAAATTGCATTGCTCGAATGTGGGCATGTGCAGAAATTTCTGCAGCTTGGCGCATGGCTTTGATTTCTGCGCTACTTTTGAAAAGTCGTAGTTCGTTGAGGCAATGATCGAGTTCGATGATTTCGGTTGGTGAGTTTTTACCTTGGCGTGAGGCATTGCGAAGGTGATTTAAAAAACCGACCATACGTTGATCAAAGCTTGGGATATTACCCATGGTGTAATAGACTTTTTCACGGCCTTCTAATAAGCCGGGCAGAATATCATCGAGATCAGAGATAGGGTAAGAATCATCTGCATCAAAGTTGGCTATAGCACCTTCTTGTCCTGCACGATAACCATCCCAGATTTCTTTTTCTAAATCGCGTTCACGGCAGAATAAAAGGTATTCTCCATGTGGTCTACCTGGGACAATAACGAGGACAGCTTCGGGTTCATCAAAGCCGCTAAGGTAATGAAAATTACTGTTACTGCGATAAGGGTAATCAACATCACGGTTGCGATTGGCCACTTCGGCATTGGGTAAAACAGCGATGCTGTCTGGGCCCATAATGTCCATTAATTGCTGACGACGTTTGATGAATTCTTTTTTAATCATATTTTTATTAGTTAGGTGTCTTTAATGTTCTGTTTGATCTGTTGTGGGGTCGACAGGTTGCAGTTCACTGTATAACACAAACAACCCCATTCTTAAGTATTCAACTAGTTCTTCAAAGTTAGTTTCTTCTTCGTTAGAGTCTTCGAGGACTTCATCGCTGATTTGACTTATTTTGACGGCATCAGCGATATATTCTTGGCAATCTTCTGATAACTCGGTGTCATCTGTTAGGCCTGACGAACCTAAGCCGTAGACTAAACCCTGACACCAATCTGACATGGCTAAAATGCGCGATGGCAGTGGTGCATTGTCATCGGGTAGCGTCAGTTGTAAATCAAAATCGAGGCTATTAAGTGATTGAACTGTTTGATCAAATAGCGCAGTCAGGTCTAAAATTTCTTGGTCATCTGGTGCGATATCGTCATATAAACTTTTATACCAGTCTATGCGGTTTGCTTGGGAATCCAGACAGAGCAAGCCACATAGCGCACCTTGTAGCTCGGCTGCATTCGCGGGGCCATCACCCGTGTTGTTTTCTGGTGAGAGGGATGGAAAGTATAATTCTGACATCGTGATAGGGCTCAAAGTTAAAAAACATATTATGACAGTTGTTGACCCAGTTGGCGGGGCACGTCTATAGTTAGTGCTTATTTTTATCGTTCAAGAATGCATAGTAATGGAAAAAGACGATCTGCAACAATTAGAACAGCAAATAGATGACTTACTTAGGGTCAGTCGCCGAACGCGTGAAGAAAATATGTTGTTGAAATCACAACAGTCTGCTTGGGTCACTGAGCGCGCGAAATTAGTAGAGCGGACGGAACTTGCTCGTAGCCGTATTGATAAAATGGTTGAACGTTTAAAAGAGTTGGATAACGAATTATGAGTTCACCTGTTGTTGTTAATATTCTTGGCAAGGAATATCAAATTGCTTGTCCTGAAGAAGAGAAACCTGCGCTGATAGCTTCTGCACAGATGTTACATGACAGCATGGAAAAGATTCGCGGTACTGGAAAAGTCGTCGGATTGGATCGCATTGCGGTGATGGCAGCACTGAATATTGCGCATGAATTGATTGGATTGCAGGGTCGAGAGGGTGAAGCAGATCCTGAGGCAATAGGAAAACTTTTGCTGATGAAAGATAAAGTTACCGCTTTTTTACAAGAAGAACGCCAGCTCGATCTCTAAAAAGTCCTTTGCATCGCTGTAAATGAGCGTATGATCTTTTCTTATGTTCTGCGGTGTTCGATAGCGACAAGTGTGTCTTGAGCCGATAAGAAAATGCTACGGAAACTGATATTGATGAGGCGTGCAGGCTCGCAAGACGAGAAGCCCAATTGTTAATAAAGGTCTCCACTTGAACCTCCTGGTTCAAGAACCCGTTCGTACCGGCACTGTGGGACTGTTTTATTGCTTCTTTATCTACGCACTAGGTAAAACCTCAGTATTTCTCTTCATGGCGTTGTCTGTTTTAATGAACAGTGCATTTGCACACTTTAGGAAATATGATGTTTAAGCCTTTCCTCACCTGTTTTAGCCTTTTTTTATTGTCGTTATCGCCCTTAGTTTATGCGGATGCTTCTTCTGAGCGCGTCAAGCACTTATTAAACGAAGTGGATGATTTATGGCGTGGCGAATCTTCTTATGCCGTGACATCGATGCATGTTAAGACTGCACACTATGAGCGGACAATGAAAATGGAGGGCTGGTCGAAAGGTAAGGAGAAAACCTTATTTCGGATCATGCAACCATTGCGTGAGAAAGGGACATCGACACTCAAGTCTGATAACCATATCTATACTTACCTTCCTAAAACAGATCGGACTATCAAACTGACCAGTGGCATGATGATGGGATCATGGATGGGTAGCCATTTAACCAATGATGATTTGGTGAAAGAAGCGCGACTGGAAGAAGACTACACGGCTGAAATAAGTTTTGAAGGTGTGCGAGACGACCAGAATATTATTGAGTTCACCTTGATTCCTAAAATCGATGCAGCAGTGGTCTGGGGCAAGTTGACGCTGACGATTTTAGCTGACAGTCATATTCCGCTGGTGGAATATTATTATGATGAAGATATGGCATTGGCTCGTACCATTCGTTTTACCAATATCCAACAGTTAGGTGGGCGACAACGCCCAGCGGTATTGCGTGTTGTACCCGCTGATAAGCCAGAAGAATATACCGAGTTCGTTTATGAAGAATTGTCTTTAAATGTGGCGCTAAAAGATAGCCTGTTCTCTCTATCTAGTTTGAAGAAACGCTAAGCGAACATTATGAATTTATTTACTTTGGCAGCACGTAACGTTTACCGACATCGTCACCGAAGTTTAGTGACAACGTTAGCGATGGCATTTGCCTGCACGATGATGATCGTTTTTGCTGCGCTAATGGAAGGGTTTGCTATTGGCAGTGAACGTAATGTTGTGTCAATGAACACAGGCGACATCCAAATTCATCAATTGGGGTATCGGGATGACCCTGATATTTATAGTTTAATCACTGATTCAAGTGTTTTATTGTCTTCTTTCAGAATAGCTGATTTCTTTGCGACAGAGCGGCTATTTGCCTATGGCTTGATGGCGAGTGACCTTGGCTCTTCAGGGGTGCAATTACGTGGTGTTGACTTAGAGTCTGAGCCTACGGTTACTGATATTGATCAGCATGTTATGGCCGGCCAATGGCTATCGGGTAATGAGCCCCAAGGTGTGGTTATTGGTAAAAAGTTATCTAAGCTGTTGGATGTCGAATTAGGCGATGAATTGATTTTTGTCGGCCAAACAGCAGATGGTTATATGGCCAATGATCGTTTTCAGGTGAAAGGTATTTTAAAGTCAGTTTCAGCGGGTATTGATAATGGCGGGGTGTTTATGAGCAACACGATGTTGCGAGAGCTGATTAGTCTACCTGCGGGCGCGCATGAAATTGTGTTGATGCGTCAGGATAGGTCAACTGATTTACTAGAAGCAACACGGGTCGTAAAAGAAAAATCAGGTGCTGATTTAGAGGTGATGAATTGGCAGCAATTAATGCCCATTATTAATCGTTTTTTAGAAACAGCCGATCTACAAACTTTGATTATGATGATTTTCACTTATATTGCTGTTGGGTCGGTGGTATTGAATGCGATGTTGATGAGCGTATTTGAACGGATTCACGAGTTTGGCATAATGAAAGCAATTGGTGTGAAGCCTTGGCAATTAATTCGTCTGATTTATTGTGAAATGCTTATTCAGACTTGTTTGGCTGTTGTTTTAGCTTTGCTGTTTGGGAGCGGCTTGGCTTGGCTTATTCAAGAGCATGGCATTGATATGTCGTCCTTGGCAGATGGCATTTCCTTTGCGGGTATTGCATTTGATCCAATTTGGTATGCGGCGTTGACGGCCGATGCCTTAATAAGACCGACCTTCTTCTTATTTGTGATCGCAGCGATTGCAGTGATTTATCCAGCGATTAAAGTCGCTGTTCTCCATCCTGTTGAAGCGATTCATCACCAATGAAGTTAAATACACTAGCTTGGCGCAACTTGTGGCGGCACAAACGTCGTACTTTGATTACCGCCTCTTCAATTGCTTTTGGAGTGCTACTCGCTGTGACGTTTACAGGTGCTGGCGATTATTTTTATACGCGCATGATCGATGCTGGCGCTAAAATGGGTATGGGGCACTTGACGATTTCTGCACCGGATTATAATCGCGCGCCAAGTAGCCAAAAACGTTTGCAGGGGACTGATCAGTTACAAATAGCATTGGCTGATTTACCTGAAGTGAGCTCAGTGATTGCACGCATTCAAGGGCAAGCGATGTTTGCCAGTGCGAGAAAAAGTGTCGGTGGTACATTTATCGCGATTGACCCTGCTAAGGAAACAGCCAGTAATAATCTCTTTATTCAGGCCCTAGTTGAAGGAGCGATGTTAGAGACTATTTCGAGTAAAGGCATCGTTATGGGTGTCGATTTAGCACGTAAATTACAAGTTAGTTTAGGTAAAAAAGTGGTGTATACCACGACCGATGCCAATGGTGATATTGTCAGCGCAATTGCACGTGTTAAAGGATTGTTTCGAACCGGGGTGTCTGAAGTCGATGGTGGACTGGCTTTGTTGCCATTGCAGAGTGTCCAAACCGTACTAGGTTATGAGCCGGGTGAGGTGAGTTTTCTTGCAGTTAACTTGCATGACCAAAGAGCAAGTCATCTCTTGCGAGATCACCTGCAAAATCAGCCGGGATTTAGCGCTGTTGAAGTCCTTAATTGGCAACAAACTCAGCCTGATTTAGCGGGCATGATTGCAGTGGATAAAAGTGCGAATCGGATTAGCCAGTTGTTGATTGCTTTGTTAATTTCAGCGGGTATTTTGAACACGATGCTGATGAGCGTTCTGGAACGGATGCGTGAGTTTGGTGTGATGATGGCTTTGGGCATGTCACCACGGCGTTTATCTAGTCTCGTTATGTTGGAGTCTTTTTGGCTGGCGGTATTGGGCTTAATCATTGGTATTATTATTACCATTCCTTGGTATCTCTATATGGCTGAGACGGGGATTGATTTAACATCGGCTTATGGTGATGATTTCAGTTTTGGCGGCGTATTACTCGATACAGTGTTTAAGATTCGCTTATTCAAAGAAAGTATCGTCGGCATTTTGATAGGCCTGTTTAGTTTGGCTTTAATTGCCGGTGCTTATCCGGCATGGCGGGCAGGTCGTATTCCACCTGTGGAGAGTTTAAAAGCATTATGACGAGTATTGTAGAACTAAAGCATCTTCACAAACATTATCAGCAAGGTGAGCTTGAAGTAAAAGCAGTCGATGATGTGTCATTGATAATTAAGAAAGGTGACTTTGCTGCTTTATGTGGGCCATCAGGTTCTGGCAAAACCAGTATTTTGAACTTAATTGGTGGCTTAGATTCGGTGACCTCAGGGCAAGTTATATTAGAAAACGTCGACTTAGCAGAGCTTGATAATTCGGCATTAGCAGAAGTTCGTAAAAACCGAATTGGCTTTGTATTTCAAGCTTATAACTTGATTCCCGTAATGACTGCTTATGAGAACGCTGCCTTTGTCTTGGACTTGCAAGGCGTAGATGAGAAGACAAAGCATGAACGTGTTATGAAAACGTTGGCGGATGTTGGTTTAGCAGGCTTGGAAGATCGCCGGCCTGATCAAATGTCGGGCGGTCAACAACAACGGGTGGCGATAGCGCGTGCCATTGTGACAGCACCCGCGATTGTGTTGGCAGATGAACCGACAGCCAGTGTGGATTCTAAAACAGCAGAATCATTATTAGATTTGATGGAGACATTAAATCGAGAACAAGGTGTGACCTTTTTATTTTCGACTCATGATCAACATGTCATGGATCGGGCAAAGCGGATTATTCATATTTTGGATGGTCAAGTTGAGTCTGATGAATTGAAAGCAGGGTAATAGTCAGGGTGACCCGATTTCATTACGTCTGTTTGTTATTTGCTCTGTGTTTGCCTTTCAATTCAAACGCTTTTTATCAGTGGCAAGATGAGACGACAGAAGTCGAATTGCGCGGCTTTGCACGGGGTATTGGATTAGCGGCTAATAACCCCAACGATGATTTTTTATTTGAGCAAGATGAGGTGTTAGGTGCAGGTGTATTTGGTCGTTTGATGATGGATATTGAACAGGCTGCATTTAGTGCCGAAATGCATGTGGTGCAAAGTGTTTTAGGCGATGAACTACGCACAGGGGGTAGCCGCTTTGCAGCATTGATTGATGCGCAGCGTAGCGATGGACTGCATTGGCGTTATGGGAATGGTAAAGCTGACTTGTTTATAGACCGCCTTAATATTCAATACCAAAGTGATGACTTACGTTTTAAACTAGGCAGGCAGCCAATAAATTCTGCGACCACTTTCTATTTTACCCCCAATGATTTCTTTGCCCCTTTTGCTGCGCAAGCCTTTTTTAGGACTTATAAACCCGGTGTTGATGCAGCGCGATTAGATTGGCAATGGAGTGACTACTCTCAATTATCGTTAGTTAGTGTGTTAGATTATGAATTAGATTTGAAACAACCGACGGGCTGGCAGACATCACCGGATTGGTCAGAGACCGCTTATTTACTGCGAGCATCGACACTGACAGATAATTTTGAGTTTGGGTTAGTGGCTGCTACCATTTCTGGCGATGATATTATTGGCTTTGATTTTCAGGGCGAAGTGTTTGATTGGTTTGGCTTGCGAGGGGAAGGGCACCTGCGTTTTGCCGATGAAGCCAATATAGACCGTGATGCCCAGTTTTCTTTAGCGATTGATAAACGTTGGCAAAATACATTGACGTTGCGACTAGAGCATTTTTATCAACGCTCAGGAGCCAAGAATAGTGATGACTATCAGCTTATCTCTTTAGCTGGCAGAAATAATTTTTATTTGGCGAGAAATTATACCGCCGTCGGTGCCAATTATGAATTCACGCCATTATGGTTTGGAGATGCGGTTTGGCTGTTTAATCACCAAGATACATCTAAACTATTAGCGTTGTATTCAACGTATTCATTATCTGATGAATCTGAGTTATCGATGGGGATTAATATTCCAATTGGAAAGCAGCCAGAATTTGGACGGTTAAAGACTGAGTTTGGTAGTTTCCCTCATTCAGTGACGATGGAATATCGGGTTTATTTTTGATTCGGAAAAATTCGAATGCTAAGTTTAAATTTGTTGGCGGGTAGGAATCATTTTTAGTTAATAGATTAAGGATGATAATGGCAGTAGAAAAAAGGATTATGGGATTGTATTTTTAATATTTATTATGGAGTTGGTTCAGTCAACCTGGGCGATTTTTTTTAGGACAAGTTTTTCAGGACAATGTGCTGCTGGTTGAACAACAATGGAGAGTAGTTTAATTTTTTTGCGTTTGTTCTAGTGTCAATAGACCTTGTTTAGCCTGTAATCCCCCTGCATAACCGACAAGCTTTCCATTAGAGCCAATAATGCGATGGCATGGAATAATAATTGAGAGGGCGTTGGCGGCGTTGGCATTGGCAACTGCTCTTACTGCACTGTCTTGGCCTAATTTTTTGGCAAGATCTAGATAGCTTATAGATTGACCATATGGAATCGTTTTGAGCGTGTGCCAGACTTGTTTTTGGAACTCTGTACCTGCCAAGATAATAGGGATTTTAAATTCAGTTCTATGTCCGCTGAAATATTCATCGAGTTGTTTTGCTGTCGTGTGTAAGAGGCTATTGCTACTCTTAGAATAGGATCCTTTTAAATGTTTGTTCAGTCGTCTTTCAACAGCGGCTTTGTTCTTTTTGTCCCGCCAGTTACACAAGCAGAGCTGATTATTGAATGATCCTAGAATCAGGTCTCCGACAGGTGAATGGTAAAGTTGCGTAGTAATCATTGTCATGGCGTTGACGATAACATTTAGTGATTGTTTTGGTCAGTTAACATTACTTATAATGTGGTTTTATATTTCAACGGGATGATGATGGAAGTCACAGCGGTGCCTTTTGCCGAACATAATGGTATTGTCGTTGATAGTGCTGGTGGATTGTCTTTACCCTTTCAAGGTACGGTACAAAATCACCTTTCGCGTGTGCATGCCGGGGCGCAATTCTTATTAGCCGAGAGTGCGGGCGGCTATTATTTGTTGACTGCTTTTCCAGATTTGGCTGGACGAGTGTTGCCTTTGTTGCGTGAATCGAAAATTAAGTATATTCAGCAAGCGGAAGGAGATTTGTTTTCAAAAGTCGTTGTGCTTGATGCGGCAGTGGATAAATTTCTACAGACTTTGAGGAAACGCGGTCGTGCGGTGATTAATGTGGCTGTTGAGGTGATGGACGTGAGTAATGAGGTCACGTGTCGTGGCCAGTTTAAATGGTTCGTGCAGTTAATGGATTAAATAATCTAGATCATATCAAACATGACTTGATGGCCTGCTTTGAAATGTTTTTTAGCATATTCTGCGAGCCAGTTAAGATCAACGGTTTTGCTCTTCACCGTTTGAGATTTTGCATGATAGTAAGCGAACATGAATGTTTCATCTTCAGTTTGTAACCATTTTTCTGTTTTTGTTTGGACAGGGATAGATTCGCGTCGGAAAACCTCTTCAAAGACACCATCGACAATTAGATCGAAACTGTTTTCATCGATTTTATTTGTTATGGCGTAACCTCGGCATGAACCTAAAATAGCGCCTGTTATCTCATGGCTGGTTTGCATGCCAACAGGTACGTTGCCGAGCTCGTCTTTTAATGTCTTAAAGCAATTTGAAAAAGCGTTAAGTAAATAGTGTTTATGTTGATTGTTTCTGAAAAATTTAAACATGGCTCTCTATTATGTAGTGTGGCGTACCTCAAAAGCGGCATCAAAATGTGCCTTTGCATAAGTTTGTAGCCATGCCAGATCAATGTCGCGCGAGGCTTTCTCTTTTGCTTGGTAATATGATTCCATAAATACGGCATCGGCTTCCGTTAACCAGGTCTCAGTTCTGGTTTGAACGTCTATAGAGTCTTGTCGAAAAATCTCTTCAAACACAGCATCTACGATACTGGCAAAACCTTTTTCGGAGAGCTTGACTGTTTCAGCATAGCCGCGACATGTACCTAGAATGGCACCATTAACATAGCGATCCTTTTGCATCGGGATAGGGACGTTATCGAAAATGCTTTTGAGCGGGTCGAAGCAGTCTGAAAATGCTTGTTTTAATTTTCCTTTATGCACCATGACTTCAAACATAAGTGCTGTCCTCTCTAGATTTTAATATCAGTTATAGGTGTTGGCCAAGTGTACTGGCTTTTTCAAAATGCGTCTGTACATATTGACTAAGCCAATCTAGATTTAGTTCAACTTCGGCTATTGCTTTTGCATGATAGTATGCGGCCATAAAGTCGGCGTCTTCATTATTCAACCATGCTTGTGCTGTGGTTTGCATATCGAGAGATTCGCTACGAAATACTTCTTCAAAGGCATTGTCGATGAGTTTGTTGACGACACTTTCTCTGAGCTTATGCTTAATCGCATAGCCTCGGCATGTACCTAGAATCGCCCCGGAAATATAGGGGCTTTGACGGGCGTCTGGGTGGATATTTCCTAAGTCGCTTCTTATAGGGTCTAAGCAAACAGAAAAGGCTTCTAAAAGTATGGGTTTATGTATGGCAGCTGTGAACATATTTAATATTTAAAGCATTAGGCCCGTGGCTTGTTCGAAGTTGTCTTTAGCAAAGTCAGTTAACCAAGTAAGATTAAGTTCTGTAGATGTTTTATCTTTTGCATTGGCATAAGCTTGGTTGAAGGCTTCGTTATTTTCATTTTTCCAAGTATCAACACGATTCTGGACGTTGATCGATTCTAATCGATAAATTTCTTCGAAGACAGCGTCGGCAATCAGTAAAAGGTCACTGGGTTTTGTTACATTTTGAGATTGTGAATAGGTGTTGCAGACGCCTAGAATTGCGCCGTTGATAGCCGGATCAGTCTGCATTGGAATAGGCACATTGCCTAATTCGTCGATAAGTGGCCAAAAACAAGTTGCAAATGCTTGTTCTAGTTTCTTTTTATGTTTCCCAAGACCTATGCCAAACATATGTGTCCTCTTTCGTATTCATTTGTTATTGATGGAGTAAGAATATACACCAGTCATTGAAGAATTAAAGTGTTTTTTATATTTGATGTTATTGTTTAGCTGTCAAAGGTTTTACTGCGAAGAGACTTGGTTTTACTACGATGTTGTTTATTGTCTAAGCGTTTTTTGATGGCACTTTTACGTGGTTTTGTGGCTCGCCTTATCTTATTAATTTTGGTATGTTTTAGAATAAGTTGTTGAAGTCGTGCTATAGCATCCTGGCGGTTCTTTTCTTGGGTTCTCCATTGTTGGGCCTTGATAACAATACAGCCTTCTTTGGTAATACGGGTATCAGACGACGCTAAGAGACGCTGTTTGATGTGTTCAGGCAAAGATGCTTTTTTTATGTCAAAACGAAGGTGTATGGCTGAGGATACTTTATTGACATTTTGGCCGCCAGCACCTTGTGCACGAATTGCTGTTAGGCTGATCTCATGGTCTGGGATAATGATGTTTTGGCTAATTGTTAGCATGTTGGGATTCCTGGTGACAGTGTCACACTACTGGCATCGATCATACGTGATATAGCAAAAAAATTGTCTAGGTGATTGTGCTTAGTGCAGATCTTTGCAATGTCATACACAAGACCTGTTTTAGCTCTAAAATAAAAAGCAAAATTACATTTTAAAAATGTTGGGAAATAA
>Ga0233444_10001389_pt1 | contig 27840 bp, 23 predicted proteins | sample SI_124_October20_6_FD_182792 | JGI IMG/M metagenome (GOLD analysis project Ga0233444, IMG submission 182792) | Seawater microbial communities from Saanich Inlet, British Columbia, Canada - SI_124_October2016_10_MG | ecosystem: Environmental > Aquatic > Marine > Inlet | place: Canada: British... | reverse complement strand
TTGCTTTTTTAGGTCTTCGCCAAAATCTGGATGCACAGTAGATCGATCTGTAAAAGTGTTGATTAATTGTTCTTGTTTAAAAGAAAAGATGACTAAGTTTTCTAGTATTTTTCGAAGGTCATCTAGATTTTCCTCCATTGACTCTCCTTGCATTTGTTGCATTGCTTGTTCCATTTTAACACTCATGCTTTTTAGTTTGTTGGAGGCTTTTTTTTGAGACGCCTTGGCTCCTGAAAAATTTTCATTTAGGAGCTTCATTTCCGCCTCATTAAGGGATGAGTCAATCGCTTTTTCTTCTTCTCCTAAGTCGGGAAGCTGCATGGGGTCTTTTAAGTTTATATTGTCTTTATTTAATTGTTTTAATTCTTCTTTAATTTTTTTAAACTCTTCGCTGATTTTATTTTGATCACCAATTAAAGGGGTCTTTTTATTAATTTCTTCTTGTTGTTTTTGAGATAACTTTTCAATTTTATTTGCAATCTGCATTGTTTTTTGCTCTATGTAAAAGCGTTTAGTTAGCTCTAAAATCCTAGTGAGACTTCTCTCTTGTTGTTGGTTTTGTTGCGCTAGTTCTTTTGCTTTTTTTAGGAGGTCGTTTTTATTGAGTTTCTCTGCTATTTTTTCGATTTCTCTTAAAAATGTTTCTTTTTTTTGTGCGTTTTTCAACTCCTCTAAGCGCTGCTGTATTGCTTCTTTTTTACTTTTGAACCCCTGGTTTAATGCTTCTTTTTTATCAAAAGTCTCTTCTAGTTTTGTTGTTTGGCGCTGCATCATTTTAGAATATTTTTGCTGACGCTCAAGAATCTTTTCAAACTTATTTTTATCACTCCACCCTAACCTCTTTTTTGTTTGTACTTCGTTTTGAATTAAATTCAACTCTTGCTGAATTTGTTGCTGATTTTTGGAAAGGCGCTGCATGTTGTCAATAGCATTTCTTTGATTTTGCAGCAACTCTTGCTGAGTTTCTTCGCTTGTTTTTTTTCTAAAAGTAAACGACTTACTCATTGTTCTTTTGCTTCCGTTTATGGCGTCATTGTCAAAAACCTGAAAAAAGAATTGATAGCCAATTCCTTCTTTAAGGATGAATCCATTGGGAAATTGATAATAAAATGTTTGAATGTTATTCTTGTTGATTTGCAAATTTAGCTTTTGTTCTTTTTTAGGGTCCCCCTCTTCATGTGCCACTATTTGAAAACTACTAATTCCATAATCATCTGAGATCTGTCCTATAAATTCTGCTGTGTCTTGAGTTGTGCTGGTGCTATTCGTTTCAACATATATAGAAGGAGATGCGTCTTTAACAACCTCTACTTGAAACTGAAGTTTTTCAAAATCTTGTAAATAATTATTAGAAGAACTAATTTGATAATTAAGATCTCTTTTTACGATTTTTGAATATGCAAAACGTTGCTGAGTATAATTTTTAAAAAAAGATTTATTAGCGCTCGTGGTGAAAGCAATTGAATCTGTTTGAATTGCATCTACAGTCCATGTGACTTTTGTTCCTTCAGGTACGGAAATGTTTCCACAATTATCAATCTGTTCGTTTTGTCTATTAAGATAATTCGGATATTTTAAACCTAGAGAAATATTGTTAATTGTTGGGGTTTTTATAACTTTTACCTGATAACTCTTCGACTGAATTCCACCGGAAGCTAAGTAAAAAGAAAAGGAGTTTTGAACATTCGTAAATGTATAGACAAACGCTCCTTTGTTGGTGTTTTTTAAATAATATTGTTGACTTTTAAAATGAATATACGCCTCTTTAGGTCTTTCCGATCCTTCGATATTTACAAGGATGGTGATTGATTTTCCTTGAACGACCTCAAGATTGGGGTTTGACACATAAAAAGAAAATGGAGGGGGAGGAACATAAGCGGTTTTGAAATTAACAACTCGCTCAAAACTTTGTTTGAACAAGGAATGAGAGTCTGTAAAAACAATCCCTACCCAAACGAATAAAGGAAAAACTGCGTATTTTAAATATTTTTTATTTTGCTTAAAATCAACTGCATTTGAAAAAGAAAAAGCAGCTAATTCTGTTGATTTTTGATCAATACTTGCGTTTAATAAATCGGACTGAAGGTGGTTTTTTTTTAATTGTAAAACATTTAAAAGTTTGTCTTGGACCTCTGGAAAATGACGCCCAATCATTTTTGATGACTGCAGGTTTGTAATCCCTTTTTTTAAACCAATCAGCTTCAAAAAAGGAAAGGCAATAAAACGAATTAATAAAAAAAACTCTACCCCAAGAAAAAAATAAAAAAGAAACGTTCTAGAGGTTGGTTTAAACCATAAAGAATGCTCTAAAAATAAAATAAAAAAAAGGTACAAAAAGCCAAAAGAAAAAAACAAAATCACCCCTTTTATCAACTCACTGGTGTAGTATTTACGCGTAAATTGATGTAATTTTATTTGTATGCTTTCAAAAGGATCCATAATCGTAAATAAAAATACTATTTTTAAAACGATGTAACAGCATAAATTTGTTAAAACCATTGCTTAATCAAGTGTGTTTAATAAAAACCCGTTGTTAAATCCTATAAATGAGGATGTTCTTTTATTTCGAATGAATAATTTCTCGGACAGTTGTCTTACTAAATGTATGTATGAAGCCTTTTCATAAACTCTTTTTTTTGTGCGTTTAGTAAAGTATCTTTACACCTTAAAATTTATCAAAGATGAAACCTAATATTCGTGTTCGTTTTGCACCCAGTCCAACAGGACCTCTTCACATTGGTGGTGTAAGAACTGCTTTATACAATTATTTATTTGCTAAAAAACACCAGGGAACTTTTGTTCTAAGAATTGAAGATACAGATCAAACTCGCTATGTTAAAAACGCAGAACAATATATAGTAGACGCTCTCGAATGGGCTAAGATTCCTTTTGATGAGGGGCCGGGAAAAAACGAAAAATTTGGACCCTACAGACAATCTGAAAGAAAAGGTCTCTATAAACAATATGCCGACATCCTTATAAATTCAGGCTGGGCTTATTATGCGTTTGATACTTCAGAGCAATTGGATGAGCATAGAAAAGGGCATGAAGAAGCTGGGAAAACGTTTATATATAATTGGCACAACAGAGAAAAAGGGCGCTTGATAAATTCGCTTGTCTTGAATAAAGAGGAAGTAAAATCAAAAATAGACGCTGGAGAAAAATTTGTAATCCGATTTAAAAGCCCAGAAAATGAAAATTTACAAATGGAGGATGAAATTCGTGGGCAAATTTCAATTAATACGAACACTTTAGATGATAAAATTTTATTTAAAAGCGACGGAATGCCGACCTATCATTTAGCAAATATTGTTGATGATCATTTGATGGAAATTAGCCACGTAATTCGTGGAGAAGAGTGGTTGCCGTCAATGCCTTTGCATATTTTGTTATACCGCGCATTTAATTGGGAGTGTCCAAAATTTGCACATTTGCCTTTGATTTTGAAGCCTGTAGGAAAAGGGAAGCTGAGTAAAAGAGATGGAGATAAACTAGGATTTCCTGTTTTCCCTTTAGAATACACAAATGAAATCTCTGGTGAAGTTTCTCGAGGTTATAAAGAGGATGGATATTTTGCAGATGCTTTTATCAATATGTTGGCTTTTTTGGGTTGGAACCCAGGGACTGAGCAAGAAATATTTTCGATTAACAACCTTGTAGAATCCTTTGATTTAAAAAGGGTTGGTAAATCTGGTGCAAAGTTTAGTGCAGAAAAAGCACAGTGGTTTAACCAACAATATATGCAAAGTAAAGAGTCAGATGAGTTGGCAAAAGCATACGCTCAAATTCTTAAAGAAAAAGGAATTACCAAAAATTCTGCGTTCATTGAAAAAGTTGTTTCTTGTGTAAAAGAAAGAGCAACTTTTGTGAGTGATTTTTGGAGCCTATCGTCTTTCTTTTTCGAGGCTCCAACAACATATGACGCCAAAGCTTCTAAAAAAAACTGGAAAGAGGAAACAGCTGCGCTCATGGAAGAGTTAATATTAAAGATTTCGTCCATAACTGTTTTTTCCTCTGAAAATACAGAGAAAGAAATAAAAGAATGGATTTTAACAAAAGACATTGGTTTTGGAAAAGTAATGCAGCCTTTAAGACTCTCATTAGTTGGTGCCTTGAAAGGGCCTCATTTATTTGACATCATAGAGATGATTGGTAAAGAAGAAACAGTTCAAAGACTTAAAAACGCAATTAAAAATTTATAGCAATGAAAAAAATACTCTTTTATTTAATTTTAAGCAGTTGTTTTAAAGCTCAGGCGCAATATGGATATGGTAATGGTCAACGACAAAGACAGCGCCAAATGCAACCAATGCAGCCTCAACGAAAAGCTCCAGAGCCTAATTTTGAAGTAGAAAAATACATTGGAATTATCATTTACGATATTAAAAAAACCGCAAAAAAATCGGGTGTAAAATTAACTTCAGAAAAAGGAAAAGAATTCTCTAAAATAATAACGGATTACAACAAAAAAACAAAAGATATTAAAAGGATTAACAGTTTTTTACTCCGCGGCACTAAAGAAATGGTGGAAAATTTTCAAAAAACAGCAATGAAGAGTGGAGATTTTTCAAAACAAGCTACGATTCGAAAAGAAATGAATACCCGATTAAAACCGATTGGAGAAGTGATTAGGGAAGAAGATAAGAAACTAAATAAGGCTATTATAAAACTTCTTAATAAAAAGCAATATAAAAAATGGATTAAATACAATAGAAAAAAATACAAGAACTTTCCTAAAGAAGAAGATTAAATGCAATAAATAAATAAATGGTTTTGTATATTTACAATGAATCTTAATACTAAAAAATATGTTCTCTTTTACTTACATTTTAATCGTTTTAGTAGCATTGGTCATCTTTGCTTCTTTTTTTACAGTGAAACAACAGTCCGCTGCTGTCTTAGAGCGTTTTGGTAAATTTAACGCCATTAGACAGTCTGGATTACGCTTTAAAATACCCGTTATTGACAAAATCGCTGGTAAATTAAGTTTAAAAATTCAACAGCTAGATGTAATTATAGAAACCAAAACAAAGGATGATGTTTTTGTTAAGTTAAAAGTGTCTGTCCAATACAAGGTTATTTATGAAAAAGTATATGATGCTTTTTACAAACTAGACTATCCTCACGACCAAATTACATCTTATGTTTTTGATGTTGTAAGGGCAGAGGTTCCAAAAATGAAGTTGGATGATGTATTTGTAAAAAAGGATGATATCGCGATTGCTGTAAAATCGGAGTTGAATGAAGCGATGATGACTTATGGGTACGATATTATTAAAACATTGGTTACTGATATCGATCCAGATGCACAGGTTAAAGAAGCTATGAATAGAATAAATGCTTCAGAGAGAGAAAAAGTTGCAGCACAATACGAGGGGGATGCTCAGCGTATTTTAATTGTAGAGCGTGCAAAAGCAGAAGCAGAAAGTAAGCGATTACAAGGGCAGGGTATTGCCGATCAAAGACGTGAAATAGCTAGAGGTCTAGAAGAAAGTGTAGAGGTTTTAAATAAAGTAGGAATCAATAGCCAAGAAGCTTCTGCGTTAATTGTTGTGACCCAACACTATGACACACTTCAATCTATAGGACAGGAAACAAATAGTAATTTAATTTTATTACCTAACTCTCCTCAAGCAGGAAGCACAATGCTTAACGACATGGTTGCTAGTTTTACCGCAAGCAATCAAATTGGGGAAGCAATGAAAAACAAGAAAGTGAATAAAAAATAAGAAGAATTTTCTTACCAAAAAAAACTCAATTTGCTTGAACAAATTGAGTTTTTTTTAAAGCCACATAATCACGATAAGTGGTTATTTTTTTTCTTCTAACTTTTCTTCTGATTCTTCTTTAGCAGCATTCTTAAATTCTTTTATACCACTTCCTAAGCCTCTCATTAATTCTGGAATTTTTCTTCCTCCAAATAATAAAAGAATTACCACAATAATAATGATAACTTGAGGCATGCCTATCAATCCGAAATATATAACTAAACTGTTCATTTTTTTAAATTTAACCCAACAAATATACAAAAAAGGTTATGATTATAAGGCTTATTTCCTTCTTTGAATAATCCCTCCTAAAACTTTTTTGTTTTTTTGAACCTCAGGAGAACCCTTATAGAATATAGAACCTCCAAAATTTACTTTTGCACTCAATGTTTTTCCTGCAGATATTTCTGCTTTTGCCCCAGTGCCTGAAAACACATTTGAATTACCTTTTACGTTTAATCCAAAGCCATTATAAACACCATATAAGTCAATATTTACAATTTGAGACTCAGATGCTCCTGTTAGTTTAATAACACCCCCTGAGGAGGCTCTTATGTTAAGATGTGTCACTTTTAGAGTTAAGTCTATAAAAGCTCTTTCTTGTGAATTTACTTTTAATTTTTCTTGATGAAACTCTTTCCCTGTTATAATTGATCCTTCATTAGCATCAATAACATCTATATTTGAGTTATAATATAGTGTTATAAAAACCTTACCTTTTCCATAATTATTTTCTGGCTTTAAGGAAAAAGGTAAGGATAATTTTAAAACACCGTTTACATTTTTTATTTTTACTTTTTCTGATTTTTCTCCTTTAATTTCTATTTTTTGCTCATTTGATTGAAGTAATAGAACCTCAATACCGTTATAAACTTTAAGAATAGAATAATCTCCTAAAGCTTTCTTTACAACTGTTTGAGAATGGATCGAATGAGTTAACGATATTATTAAAATTAGGAGTGTTTTTTTCATTTTTTTTTATTAAATAAGTATATAAGCTAAAAGGTATTTTCTTTTTTTTATTGTTCGTTGCTAGTAAAATTTATTCTTCTATTAAATAAAAGTCTAAATGTTTCCGTTCCAAATCTGTGTGTTTAACTTTTACCCTAACATCATCTCCTAATTGATAAAGGTGTTTTGTATTTTGTCCTATGATTGCATATTGTTTTTCATCAAAAACATAATAATCACTTTTTATATCTCTAATCCTAACCATTCCTTCACACTTGTTAGATTTAATTTCTACATAAATTCCCCACTCTGTAACTCCTGTAATCACACCTTCAAAAACCTCGTCTTTGTGGTTTTGCATATATTTTACTTGCATGTATTTTATGGAAGAACGCTCTGCTTTACTTGCTAGTTCTTCTCTTTTGGAAGAATGTTTTGATTTTTCTTCAAACAATTCTGATTTTGGTGTTTCTCCTCCCTCTAAATAATGCTGAAGCAAACGGTGGGTCATTACATCAGGATAACGTCTAATAGGGGACGTAAAATGACTGTAGTAATCAAAAGCCAATCCATAATGACCTATATTTTGTGTAGTATAAACTGCTTTAGACATTGTTCTTATGGTTAAGGTCTCAATCATATTAGATTCCGCTTTACCAGCTACATCTTTTAATAATTTATTTAATGATTGTGAGGTTGTTTCTTTGGTGTCTGTATTTATTTTATACCCAAACTTATCAATCATATTTTGTAATGACGCTAATTTCTCTACATCTGGTTCATCATGAACTCTATAAATAAATGTTTTATTAGTTGCTTTTCCTTTGGATAGACCAATAAATTCGGCAACTTTTCTATTTGCTAATAACATAAACTCTTCGATTAATTTGTTAGCATCTTTAGATTTTTTAAAGAAAACACCTATAGGATTTGCTTGTTCATCTAAGTTAAATTTTACTTCAACCCTATCAAAAGAAATAGCTCCTTCTTTCATTCTTTTTTTTCGAAGAATTTTAGCTAATTCATCTAGCTTTAAAGTAGCCTGTACTATTGCTGGTGTTACCTCATATTCTTTATCAATGATAGAAATATCAGAAGGCATTGTATAACTAAGATTAATATCAGATGATTTACAGTTTTCTATGATAGATTGTGCTTCTTCATAAGCAAAACGTTGATCTGAATAAGTAACTGTTCTTCCAAACCATTTGTTTATAATTTGTGCTTTTTCATTGATTTCAAAAACTGCAGAAAAGGTTAATTTTTCTTCATTTGGTCTCAAAGAACACACTCCATTACTTAACATTTCAGGTAACATAGGTACTACTCTATCCACTAAATAAACAGAGGTTGCTCTTTTGTAGGCCTCATCATCTAAAATAGTTTTTGATTGAAGATAATGAGAAACATCTGCTATGTGAATTCCAATCTCATAATTGCCATTTTCTAATATTGTAAATGACAATGCATCGTCAAAATCTTTTGCGTCTCTTGGATCTATTGTAAAGGTTAAATCTTGTCGCATATCTCTACGTTTAGAAATCTCTTTTTGAGTGATTTCTATTGGTAAATTTTTTGCTTCTTTTTCTACTTCAGATTCAAATTCAAATGGTAAATCATATTCTAATAAAATAGAATGCATTTCGGTATTATGATCACCAGGTTTTCCTAAAATTTTAGTAATTTTTCCAAAAGGATTTTTTGAGTTTTTAGGCCAATCTGAAATAGTTGCCTGAACCTTATCTCCGTCTTCTGCACCATTAATTCTATTTTCTGAGATAAAAATATCTACATACATTTTATGATTGTCTGGAATTACAAATCCAAAATTTTTATTTTTATTTATTTGTAAAACACCTACAAAATCTGTTTTTGCACGTTTTAAAACCTCAACAACTTCCCCTTCTAATTTTTTCCCATTTCTTTTCTTATAAACAAATACTTTCACTGTATCTTGGTGTAGCCCTTTGCTTATGTTTATTTTTGGAATAAAAATATCATCTTCATAATCCTCTGAAATAAAATATCCATTTCCATTAGATGTAACATCTAAAGTTCCAATAGAATATTTTCTATCTACATTTACTTGAAACTTTCCTCTTTCTACTTCTTTAATTTGTTTAGAGGCGGTTAATTCTGCTAACTTTTTGATTAATTGAGTTTTTCCATCAGTGTGATGGATTTTAAGTTTTGCAGCAATTTGTTTGTAGTTATAAAACTTTTGACTGTCTTCTTTTAGAATTTTAAATATATTTTTAGTTAAATCTTTTACGATATTTCCTTTCTTTTTATAAATTCCTTTCTTTTTTCTTGACATTAATTCTTACTTGTTATTTTATGATACCAAATTACAATTATTTAATGTAATTATTAATTTTAAAAAAGATATCTAATCTATTGTTGTATTTTGGTAATATGATAAATAATTACTTATGGTTAATACTTGGTTTATAATAGTAAACCCTATTGCGGGTAATTTAAAATTTTCTAGTAAATGGAGTGAAATTCAGTTATTACTTGATGTTAGAAAAATAAACTATTCTTTTGCTGTCACATTATATTCTAGACATGAAGTTGAACTAGTACAAAATGCTATTCAAAAGGGTTTTAGAAATATTATTTCGGTTGGTGGAGATGGTACGTTACATCATGTAGTAAACGGAATAATGATACAAAGGTATGTAAAAAGTTCTGATATAACTATTGGTGTGATCCCTTTAGGTACGGGTAATGATTGGATTAAAACATATAATATTCCCAATAATGTAGAGAAAGCAATAGAATTAATACATCAAAAAAAAACAATTCTTCAAGATATTGGTGTTGCAAATACAGGAAATAGTAACGTTTCTTATTTTAATAATGTTGCGGGTTTAGGTTATGATGGTTATACCGTTAACAAACTAAAAAAGCTAAAAAAATTTGGTGCTGTAGCTTATTTATTGAGTGGATTAGCGGGTTTTTTATTTTATAAAAAAACTGTATTTAAAATTAATTTTAATAGTAAATCAATAGAGACTAATTGTTTAATGACAATGGTTGGAGTTTGTAAATTTTCTGGAGGTGGAATGCAATTTACAAAAGATGTAAATACTACTGATAGTTTGTTTGATATTACCATCTTTAAAAATTTAAATATGTTTGATCTAATCTCTAATATTAAAAAACTGTATAACGGACATATTGTGCATCATAAAAAAGTGGAAACTTATAAAACTGACCTAATAACTGTAATTCCCCAAGCTTCAAAACCTTATATTCAAGCAGACGGTGAATTAATAGGTGTTGGGAAAGTCACTTTTAAAATTATTTCAAAAGCAATCAATTTTGTAATCCGTTAGATTTTTAAACTTATAAACATTCTATATAATAATACTATTTATTTTAAAAAAATTTAAAAAAGTATGATGTTTATAATAGTATGTGAATAGCTGTTATAATTTTATTGTTTTTTATTTTATTATATCATTTATTAAAAAATATCTACAGTATGTTAGATTGTTAAATACTTAATAATCAATTAAATTTAAGAGTTATTAACAACAGATATAAAAGCAATTAACTTAAAATTCTTAATAGTTCGTATTATAAATTCTGTAAATAAATAACTGTTTTAATGTTGATAACCTTTTATGAAAAACTCATAAAAAAAGTTGTGTAATTAAACCCTTTGTTTGTATTATAATTTTTTTTTAATCTACCTAAAAAACTTGTAAAAATTTACAGATACTTTTTAACATTCTGATAAAATACTTAAATAGTTCAAAACTAAATAGTTATTTAAAAAGCTAATTTTTTAGTTGTTTATAACAGTTGTTCATTGTTAATTTCTGTATTTTTGTAAACACAACTTAATTAAAATCAATCTATTATGATAATTGCTATTGGAAATGATCATGCAGGAACAGCATATAAATTTGAAATTATAAAGTATTTAAAAGAAAAAGGGTATGAAATTTTAAATTTTGGAACTGATTCAAATAATTCAATGGATTATCCAGATGCAATACACCCAACAGCTTCTGCAGTTGAAACTGGAAAAGCAGTTTTAGGTATTATTCTTTGTGGAAGTGGAAATGGTGCACAAATGACCGCCAATAAACACCAAGGTATTAGAGCAGCATTATGTTGGAACAATGAATTAGTAAGATTAACAAGACAACATAATAATGCAAATATTTTAACAATTCCTGCACGTTTTGTTTCTTTACAACAAGCTATTGGTTTTGTAGATATATTTCTTTCAACAGAATTCGAAGGAGGGCGTCATGGCGCTAGAGTTGATAAAATTTCTTGTGCGGGTTAATGGAGTATTTCGTAAAAAATTTTTCAGAATTAACCACAACAGAACTATATAAAATACTACAATTACGTTCTGAAGTTTTTGTTGTCGAACAAGATTGTGTCTATCAAGATTTAGACTTTAAAGATCAAAAGTCACTACACATTTTAGGTGTAAAAGACAATAGTATTGTTGCTTATACAAGGATTTTTAAACCAGGGGATTATTTTGACAATGCAAGTATTGGTAGAGTGGTTGTAGCCTTTTTAGAAAGAAAAAATAGTTATGGTCACGACGTAATGAAGGCATCTATACAAGCAATTAAAGATTATTTTAAAGTTGATAAAATTACTATTTCTGCACAAGTGTATTTAAAAAAATTCTACGAATCACATCAATTTAAACAAGTGGGGGTTTCCTATTTAGAAGACGGAATACCACATATTGAAATGTTAAGAAACTAAATTTTCAACCTCTATAACTTTACCTACTTCTAAGTTGCTTAATTTAATGTTTCCAATTCTAACACGTATTAAACGGAGTGTTGGAAAACCGACGGCAGCTGTCATTTTTCTAACTTGCCTAAATTTTCCTTCTTTGATAATTACTACCACCCAACTCGTTGGACCGTGTCTTTCATCTCTGATTTTTTGACTTCTTAAAGGAAATTTTGGATCCTCTATTGTAAAGGCTACACTTGGTTTTGTTGTGTATTTTTTTCCATCAAAACCGATTTCCACCCCTTTTTTTAATTTTTCTACAGCTTCTTGGTTTATTTTTCCATCAACCTGTACATAATATTCTTTTTCATATTTAGTACTTCTAATTTCTTCTGATACTTTTCCATTGGTTGTTAGGAGAAGTAGCCCCTCTGAAGCAACATCCAACCTGCCAATCGCCATAGTTCCCATAGGAAAATTGTATAATTCGCCCAATAGTTTTTTCTTCCTTTTAGCCGGGTTTATAAATTGAGAGATCATTCCCCAAGGCTTGTGAATGATAAAATGACGGTGTTTTTTGGTCAAAATTTAATATTTTACTTTTTTAAACGAACTAGGACAATAGTACAAAAATGTAGGTTATTTTTTTGTAACTTGTGGCTCTTATTTAAAACAACAGACAGAAATACTTATGGCAGCAGACAAAGAAAAAGCAGCAAAATTAAAAGCACTACAACTAACCTTAGATAAATTAGATAAAACATACGGAAAAGGCTCTGTAATGAAATTAGGAGATGTTGTTACTGAAGAGGTAGACGCAATTTCATCCGGTTCTTTAGGATTGGATTTAGCTTTAGGTGTTGGAGGGTATCCAAGAGGTAGGGTTATTGAAATATACGGACCAGAGTCTTCAGGAAAAACAACATTAACACTTCATGCCATTGCAGAAGCTCAAAAAGCAGGAGGAATAGCCGCTTTCATTGATGCGGAACATGCTTTTGATAAATTTTATGCAGAAAACCTAGGAGTAGATATAGATAATTTAATTATTTCTCAACCAGACCATGGAGAACAGGCCCTTGAAATTGCAGAAAATTTAATTCGTTCAGGCGCAATAGACATTGTTGTTATAGATTCTGTTGCCGCGTTAACTCCTAAATCTGAAATTGAAGGAGAAATGGGTGACTCTAAAATGGGACTTCATGCGCGTTTAATGTCTCAAGCATTGCGTAAATTAACAGGTACTATTTCAAAAACAAATTGTACGGTTATTTTTATCAATCAATTGAGAGAAAAAATTGGGGTGATGTTTGGTAATCCTGAAACAACAACAGGAGGAAATGCATTAAAGTTTTATGCCTCTGTGCGTCTAGACATTCGACGAAGAACACAAATTAAAGACGGCGATAAGGTAATTGGAAACAGTACTAAAGTTAAAGTGGTAAAAAATAAAGTTGCACCTCCTTTTCAGATTACAGAGTTTGACATCATGTATGGACTCGGAATCTCCAAAGTTGGAGAAATTTTAGACATTGGTGTAGAGCTAGGAATTGTTAAGAAAAGCGGTTCGTGGTTTAGTTATGGAGAAACAAAACTAGGCCAAGGAAGAGATGCTGTAAAAGGACTGATAAAAGACAACCCTGAACTAGCAGAAGAGCTTGAAGCAAAGATTAAGAGTGCGATAGAAAATCAAGAATAGAAGGTTTTAAAAGGATTAAAATTTACTATTATTAACTGCTATAGGTATTTTACTTATAGCAGTTTTTTATGAAAAAAAATATGATTGAAATTTCTCAAAACATCCAATTAAAAAAAATTAGAAATAGCGATGCAGATTTTCTTTTTAGATTAATGAAAGAAATATATACCAGTGCATACAGTCATTTTTGGGAAGACAATGGGGCGTGGTATGTGAATTCACAATACTCAAAGGAAGCTGTTTTAAGAGAAATACAAGAACCAAAAACAGATTATTACTTTGTGCTTTTCAAAGAGGTAATCGTCGGAGTTTTCAGGGTTGTTTGGGATGAAACACTAAAAGGTTTTTTGGAACAACCTCAAGTAAAATTACACCGAATTTATTTAAGTAATGAAACACAAGGAATAGGCCTAGGTAAAACACTACTTTCTTGGCTTGAGGGAGAGGCAATAAAAAAAGGATATCAAATGATTTGGTTAGACGCAATGGACCAACATGCGCAGGCACTTCAATTTTACAAAAAGCAAGGTTATACATACCACTCTCATGAAATTTTACCCTTCAACCTGCTGTATGAAAAGGTTAGAAAAATGAATCAACTCTACAAGGTTTTAAATAGATGATCTAATTCGTAGGAGTAATTTTGTTTTTATACACCAGTGCTTCCAAAACCACTTTCTCCGCGCTTTGTCTCTTCTAAAACATCCACTACTTCCCAAGTTAGACGCGCGTGCTTTGCTATAACTAATTGTGCAATTCTTTCTCCATCTTTTATGTAAAAGTCTTCATTAGATAAGTTTACCAAAATAACTCCTATTTCCCCCCTATAATCTGCATCGATGGTTCCTGGAGAATTTAATACAGTAATTCCTTTTTTAGCAGCCAGACCACTTCTAGGCCTCACTTGTGCTTCGTAACCAACAGGAAGCGCTATAAATAAACCCGTTTTTACAACAACCCTTTCTAGTGTTTTTAATATGATTGATTCATTAATATTTGCTCTTATGTCCATTCCAGCAGCACCTTCTGTTTCATAACTTGGTGTTGCGTGCTTAGATTTGTTTATAATTTGTACGTTCATGGTTTGTGGGTTCAATAAAAAGCGTATTATTAAAAAGGATAAAATAATTAAAAAATTCTTCATTAAAGTGGTGACAACACGAGAAATCAACCCCTCAAAAAAAGAGGATTTAAAGAAGCAAATATAATAATAAGCAAATGCTTTCATCCATCGTTAATACTTTTATTACTTTTGAAGTTAAATTTTACAGATAAATGAAGGAACAAAATAAAATAGCGGTCTTAGGCGGAGGAAGTTGGGCAACTGCAATTGTAAAGATATTGAGTGAAAATTTAGACACAATTGGTTGGTACATGAGAAACGAACAAGCAATTGATCATATTATAGAAAACGAACACAACCCAAATTATCTTCAATCAGCAGAATTAAATGCAAAACAATTAGATCTTTCAAGTAATATAAGCGAAATCGTTGCAAATTATGAGATTCTTATTTTTGCGATTCCTTCTGTATTTTTAACGAGTGAATTAAAAAAACTAAACACCTCAATTAAGGATAAAATCATTTTTTCAGCAATTAAAGGGATTGTTCCTGAAACAGGACTAATTATAGGAGAACACTTTCATAAAGTATTTAATATTCCGTTTGAAAACATTGGTGTTATTACAGGGCCTTGTCACGCAGAAGAGGTTGCAATGGAGCGATTATCCTATTTAACAATCGCTTGTCAAGATGAAAAAAAAGCTATTTTAATAGAAGAATCATTGCGTGGTTGGTATATAAAAACAAAAATTTCAGACGACATTATTGGTACAGAATATGCCGCCATGTTAAAGAATATTTATGCAATCGCTGCCGGGATTGCACATGGATTAGGATATGGAGATAACTTTCAAGCGGTTTTAATGAGTAATGCAATTCGCGAGATGAAACATTTTATAAAAAAGGTTCATAAAATGAAACGAAACATTAATAATTCTGCTTATTTGGGCGATTTATTAGTCACAGGGTATTCGCTCTTTAGTAGAAACCGCCAATTTGGAAATATGGTTGGTAAAGGGTATACAGTGAAGTCGGCACAAATAGAAATGAGTATGATTGCAGAAGGCTACTACGCTACGAAAAGTGCTTTTAAAATTGCTAAAGACAATTCTTCTTGTACCCCAATTATTGATACTGTTTATCAGGTATTATACGCGGCTAAGAACCCCAAAAAAGAATTTAAGAAATTGACAGATAAATTAAATTAAATGTTTAATTTTGAACATTAATGTAAGGTATTAAACAAACACAATGAAAACAATACAAGAGGTTGTAGAAACGACCATTAGAAAAACACCCTTTATAGAAGAAGCGCTGCATGAAAAATTAATCAACGTTTCTTCATTGGCGAGAATTATTTTACCAGAAGTTTCATCTGTCTTGAAAAAAAACGTAAAGGTTGGTGCTGTTATGATGGCTATTAATCGACTATCACCAGCCAGTGAATTGCGTATTAGAAAAAACATTAAAAAACTATCTTTAGATTTAGGTGATGTGATTGTCCGATCAGACCTTTGTGATTTCACTTTTAAAAACACGCCTTCGTTGTTAAAAGAAATTGCAAAGATTTTGACAAAGTCGTCAGAAAACACAGATTATTTTTTGACGGTTTCACAAGGTATTTTTGAAACTAATATTGTGACAAGTAAAAACCTTCAGCCATTTGTTCGTCAAATTTTTGAACAAGAAACCTTAACAAATAGCATGTTAGAGCTTGCTTCCATCACGATAAAATTACCAAAAGAAAATTTAGAACAATCCGGAGTTTATTATTTTATTTTAAAACAACTAGCTTGGGCGGATATTCCTTTACAAGAAATTATTTCTACCACAAATGAGATGACAATTGTCGTTAAAGAGGAAGATATCAACCAAACCTTCTCAATCTTAATGGATATGAAATTAAGCTAAAAATGAGGAGAGATGACCCCTATGCAGCGCTTCGAATAAAAGAGTTTAATGTTTTTTTGCTTGTTCGATTTTTACTTGTTTTTGGGTGGTCTATGCAATTTATTGTCATAGAATGGCAGGTGTACTCTATTACAAAAGACCCTTTATCTCTTGGAATAATTGGATTAATGGAAATTATTCCTGCATTTACCATGGCGTTATTTGCTGGCCATATTGTAGATCAAAGAGAAAAAAGAAATCTTCTTGCTGTTTGTACAGCTGCTTTTTCACTTATAAGTCTGGGTCTTTTTTTGTTAACCACACAAAACGTTGTTGAAAATTGGTCTGTAGACGCTGTCTTATACGCGATCTATGGATTGGTTTTTTTTGGAGGGTTTTTACGATCATTTTTTGGCCCTACAATCTTTTCTTTAGTCGCCTTATTGGTTCCCAAAAACATATATCATAACGCCGCAATTTGGAGTACAAGTACCTGGAAATCAGCAGCTGTTTCTGGAGCTCTTTTTGGAGGGTTTTTTATAAGCTGGATAGGTGTTGATAAGACTCTTTGTGTTGTTTTTATTTTGGTAATTTTATCTTTTATCATTCTTTTTCAGATACAAAGGAAACCAGTTCTTAATAAGAAAATAGGGGAGCCTATGAAAGAAAGCCTGCAAGCAGGGGTAAAGTTTGTTATTCAAAACAAAGCAATTTTAGGAGTCCTAACCCTAGACATGGTTGCTGTTTTGTTTGGGGGAACCGTTGCTATTTTATCTGTTTTTGCACAAGATGTTTTAAAGATTGGACCTTCAGGATTTGGGGTTTTAAATGCTTCTATTTCTTTAGGAAGTATTTTAACAATGTTTATAACTACATACATCCCAATCAATAAAAAAACAGGAAAAAAAATGTTGATTTCAGTTTTTGTTTTTGGACTAAGCATTATTGCTTTTGGGTTGTCATCTATATACTGGGTTAGTGTTCTTGCTCTCTTTGTGAGTGGTGCCGCAGATGGGATTTCTATGGTTATTCGACAAACTATTTTACAGATAAAAACACCCGACGAAATGAGAGGAAGAGTTTCTTCTGTAAATTCTATGTTTGTGGGCTCTTCAAACGAACTTGGGGCTTTTGAAAGTGGCCTAGCAGCAAAAATAGCAGGACCCGTAACCGCTGTTGTCTTTGGCGGAATTATGACCATCATAACAACCATTGTTTCAGGAGCCTTAAACCCCACTCTAAGAAACTTAGATTTAAGTAAAGAAACGAAAGGCAACTAAAAAAGGAGCAACTCTTGAGAGCTGTCAAATAGTGTTAAGCTGTTAAGGCATAAATACGAAGTGCGTAAAATTAACAAAATTATTACTAACGAAACCTTGCAATATCTTTAACAAAAGCCTGCTCAAATCAAGTTCCTACTCGAAAAAAAAGCTAATTTTTAAGAAATGTTAAAAAAAGTTAAATATTAAACCATAAATATAAAATGTTTTAATTTTATAAAAAATAATTTATTAATGAAACACTTTAGTAGTTTTAAGAATTTTTCGTCTAAAAAATCACTTTTTTTTTTAATACTTATATGTCATACTGCTTTTTCTCAAACCCCTGAAGAAAGAAGCGCAATTACGAAAGAGTATGATTTAATAAAATTACAAAACATCGAAGAGGGGTTTTATAAAACAACTTATGAACAAAAAGAAAAGGCGATCATGCTTGCCAAAAAAAATGGCTGGAAATTAAAATACACAGATTCGAAAGGATCCAAATATGAGTTAATGAAACTTACTAAAGACGGGTCCCCTATTTATTTTAAAACCCATAATTTGGACGCAGCGGTTTCTACAAGAGCAAATTTTTTACACAATGATGGAGGTCTTGGCTTGGATGTCGAAGGTCAAGAAATGACAGTTCATGTTTGGGACGAAGGTATTGCAAGAGCAACTCACCAAGAATATGACGGAGATGGAGGATTCGATAGATTTTCAGTAGGAGACGGCACAACTGAATTAGATTTTCACGGAGCCCATGTCATGGGAACGATCATTTCCTCTGGTATAGATTCACAAGCAAAAGGGATGGCGCCCAAAGCAAAAGGGATTGGATATGATTGGAACAATGTAGAATCTGAGGCGGCTGCCGCAGCAGCAAATGGAATGTTACTTTCTAATCACTCTTATGGTTTTGCAGTTAGAAATGATGCAGGGGAGCCTCAACTTCCAGCATATTATTTCGGTGCATATATCGACTATGCCAAAGATTGGGACAATATTTTGTATAATGCTCCTTATTATTTAATGGTTACTTCTGCAGGAAATGACGGAAACGATAATTCTGCAAACACATCGCCTTTAGAAGGCAACAGTTCTTACGACAAGTTATCAGGTGATAAGATAGCCAAAAACAATATGGTTGTTGCTAACGCACAAGATGCGATCATAAATTCTGATGGAACTCTGAATTCAGTGACAATAAGCTCATCAAGTTCTGAAGGCCCTACAGATGATTTAAGAATTAAGCCTGATATTACAGGAAATGGGACCGGTTTATATTCGACTTATGACGGTACAGATGATGCATACAATACCATTTCAGGAACATCAATGTCATCACCAAACATAACAGGTTCTTTATTGTTACTTCAACAATATTATAATGAAACATATGGTAATTTTATGAGAGCCTCCACGTTAAAAGGCCTAGCACTTCATACTGCAGATGATTTTGGTACAGTGGGACCAGATGCAGTTTCAGGCTGGGGGTTAATGAACACTAAAAAAGCCGCAGAAACGATTACTAAAAAAGGATTACAATCTGTTATATCTGAAATAGAATTAACACAAGGAAGCACGTATTCTATTGTTGTAAAATCTGACGGCGTAGAACCTTTATTAGCGTCAATATCTTGGACAGATATGCCTGGAACGGAAAACACAGGAGAGGCAAATGATTCAACCCCAGTTTTGGTAAATGATTTAGATATAAGGGTTACTGAAAATTCAGAGACATCAACTTCTTTTATGCCTTGGAGACTTGCCTCTGCAACTACAAATGAAAAAGCAGACAATATTGTAGATCCTTTCGAAAGAGTTGATGTAGAAAATGCTCTTGGAGAATACACTGTTACTATTTCTCATAAAGGTTTTTTAGAAGGCGGGTCTCAAAAAGTATCTCTGATCGTTACCGGGGTCTCTTCAGGAATTGCGTTATTCACAGAAGTAAATACCAAAATCACTTGTGATGACATAGAAACGTTTGATTTTAATTTTATAGAAACAATAGGAGGAACTACGTCTTTTTCAATAGATGGTTTGCCTGAGAATGCAATTTTCGATTTATCTGACAGCGCATTAGATACGGATGGATCTTTGACAGTGACATTCGGAAATTTAAATAATGTTGCCCCAGGAATCTACGCAATCAACGTTAATGGTAAAAACGGAACGGAAATAACAACAACTCCTATCGAGTTAAGGGTTTTAAGTGAGTTTTTCTCAGAAACAAAGACCGCTCCAGCATCCCCCTCCAACGGCTTGTCCGGGGTTTCTACATCAGGAATTTCGCTTTCTTGGGACAAGGACATTAATGCTGAAAGTTATTTAGTAGAAGTTTCAAAGAGCCCATCTTTTGACACTATTTTGTTTTCTAAAAAAGGGATAGAATCATCGTTTTCTATTCGAGCGTTGGAATCAGCAACAGTTTATTATTGGAGGGTAAGGCCCGAAAATACCTGTGCATCAGGAAACTTCTCTTTAACGCATAGTTTTCAAACAGGTATTAGTGATTGCTCAAACACGTATGAAGCAACAGATTTTTCTTCAGCAACAATCCAGACCGCTGAAAATTTAGAAGATATTTTTGTTCCTATTACCGTAACAGATAACTTAATTATAGAAAAGATTTTGGTTGCAGTAGACATTTCTCATACATATGTTGCGGACATGACAATCAAGATAGAAGGTCCGAGCTTCACTGAAGTCAGCCCTACTCAAGTAACCCTGCTTTCAAATAAATGTCAAGGAGGGGACGATGTCAATGCTATTTTTGATGATGCTGCAAATCCATTAAACTGTAATGTTTCAGCCCCTGTAATTTCAGGGTCCATTGCTCCAGCAAATAATATGAGTTTGCCTTTTGCAGGGAAAAACGCGATTGGAGAGTGGAAATTAAGAGTAAATGATTCTTATGATGAAGACGGCGGTCAGATAAATTCCGCAAGTATTACAGTTTGTACTTTAGACGTGATTACAACCAACCCATCATTAACTCATTCTGAAATTGTTGTTGATAAAAACACTACCCACACCATCTCTAGTGACGAAATTAAAGGGACGACAACTTCAGAACTATCAAACATTGAGTTTAAGTTGATAACAACCCCTTTAAAAGGGCGCATAGAAAAGCAGGGTGTTGTATTATCTGCTGGAGATGTGTTTACTCAAAGGCAAATTGCACTAGGCTTTATAACATACGTAAACACAGAGGTTAATTCCTTTAATGATGAGTTTAAAGTTGATTTAATTAGCGTAACAAAAGGGTGGCTGCCAAACCAAACGATAAAGATTAGAGAAACAACAGCCCTAAGTTCTTCAGAAATCTTTTTAGAAGGAGTTGTTCTCTGGCCAAACCCTGCTAAAAATGTATTTACAATACAGTTACCTAATTCTGATACTAAAAAAGTAAGTATTGGGTTGTTTGATTTACAAGGAAGACAAATTCTAAAATCTTTTGAAGCGTCAAAAACGAATACTTTTACCAAGGAAATAAATGTTGAAAATATTGCTGCAGGAATGTACCTGTTAACGATTCAACAAGGAAACAAAAAAGCAACCAAAAAGATCATGGTTTCAAAATAGACTCCCAATAGAATAAATCAAAAAACCAGCATATATGCTGGTTTTTTGATTTATAGAAATTAATTCTTTTATTAAAACAGCTTTTCCTCTTCTAAAAACACGAGTAGTATCAAATATAATTTTCAATTTAATCCTTATCTTTCGAGAAATGATTTTTTATGGAGTATGGATTTCTTTCAATAATACCGCCAATTGTAGCCATTGTCTTGGCGCTAAGAACAAAGCAAGTGTATATTGCCTTATTATTTGGCATATGGTTTTCTTGGTTCATCATAAATGACTGGAATTTTTTAGAGGGAACGATTGCTATGATTGAGGGAATGGTGACTGTTTTTCAATCCGAGGGAAATACAAGGACAATCATGTTCAGCGCTCTAGTCGGCGCATTGCTGATTTTTATTCAATATTCTAAAGGGGTAGAGGGTTTTATTCAGCTCATCAATAGAAAACTAATAAAACTTGAAGATAAAAAAGCGGGCTACAGTAGAGTAATGGTTCAGGTTTTAGCTGCTTTTACAGGGTTATTACTGTTTGTAGAAACAAGTATAAGCGCCCTAACTGTTGGTGCTTTATATAGGCCAATTTTTGATAAATTAAAGATTCCAAGAGAAAAACTAGCCTACATTGCAGATGCAAGTTCAGCCCCTTCATCTATTTTAATCCCTTTTAATGCTTGGGGAGCTTTTATTATGGGGCTACTGTTAACACAGGGGGTTGATAACCCTTTTTCTGTCATGCTAGCTTCTATAAAATATAATTTTTACCCCTTATTAGCGATCGCTATTGTTTTCATTATTATTCTTACAAAAAAGGATTTTGGGCCAATGAAAAAAGCAGAAAAAAGAACGAAGGAAACAGGCCTCCTAATGAACCCAAACTCTAAACCATTGGTTTCTGATGAAATCACCTCGTTTCCACCAAAAGAAGGAATTCAGGCAAAAGCATATAATATGATTGTTCCGCTCTTGATCATGGTTTTTATGATGCCAGTAAATTTGATATACACAGGTTGGAACGCTGTTCAAACCTCCTCTTCTTTTTTTAATCACGCAATGGAAGCAATAGGAAAAGGCTCAGGGTCTTCTGCTGTTTTATATGCTGTAATTACGGCATTGTTGGTTGCCATGGCAATGTACTTTATACAAGGAATTATGAAGCCCAAAGAAGCGGTAGCACTGACGTTAAAAGGAATTAGTGAGTTGATGCCTCTTGCGTTGTTAATGTTGCTGGCCTTTGCGATTGGCGACGCTTGTAAAGAGCTAGAAACAGGGGTGTATATTGCAAACGTAACAAAAGGTTGGCTGTCACCAGAATTATTGCCAGCAGTTGTTTTTATAATTAGTTCTTTTATCGCTTTTTCTACTGGAACCTCATGGGGAACATTTGCAATTATGTTAGCTATTTCTATTCCTATGTCAAATATTCACGGAGCAGACCTTACAATAATTGTTGCTGCTACTTTGGGAGGAGGAGTTTTTGGAGACCACTGTTCACCAATTTCAGACACCTCCATTATTTCATCTATGGCCTCTGCAAGTGATCACATAGATCATGTAAAGACCCAATTACCCTATGCGCTTATAGGTGGATTAATTACGACTGCTTTGTATGTACTGATTGGATATTTAGGCTAGTATAATTTTTTCCTTTTGGTAAAATTATCAAGAAATCTTAACTCGATAAAACCCCCCTTTTTTTAATTTCAGGAATCATGCGTAATACCCCTTCTTTAATAGTGTTCTGTTTAAAAATAAAGGTTTTTTCATAAAGGGTGTTTTCCTCAAAAAAAGAAACTTGAAAACGATTGTTTAATTTGAACAAGTCCGGTTGAATCAGTTCAATTTTAGCAAAAGAATTTGCTGGTAAAAGGGTTATTTTTTTACGCAATAAAGAAGTGGTCTTTGTTTCAGAGAAGCCTTGAGAAACAATGACCATCATTTCTAAGTCAGTGTTTTTATTGTTAATGACATATACATTCCAATCATCTGTTTTATAAATGTCATTATATTCGAAAACAACGGCAAGGTGCACATTTTTAACCTCAGGTATTTGAATGTCTTTTTTCATGTGTATTGAGCTTGTTTGCGTTTCAAAATTGCGAAAAGAAAGGGATTAAATCACAGATTTAAATTGTTCTAAGAAACGCTTATCGTTTTCATAAAACATTCTGATATCAGGAATTTGATAGAGAAGCATTGCGATGCGCTCTATTCCCATTCCAAAGGCGTAGCCAGAGTATTTAGTAGGATCAATATTAGCGTTTTTTAAGACATTCGGATCCACCATTCCACAACCCATAATTTCAAGCCATCCAGTTCCTTTTGTAATTCTGTAGTCGGTTTCAGTTTCTAAACCCCAGTAAATATCTACTTCTGCGCTTGGTTCAGTAAAAGGAAAATACGAAGGACGTAGCCGTATTTTAGATTTTCCAAACATTTCTTTTGTAAAATACAAAAGGGTTTGTTTTAGGTCGGCAAAAGAAACATTGGTATCGATATACAGCCCTTCTACTTGATGAAAAATACAATGAGCTCTTGCAGAAATATCTTCATTTCTAAAAACTCTTCCTGGGGAGATTGTTCTTATTGGAGGTTGGTTTTCTTCCATGTACCGAACTTGAACAGAAGAAGTGTGTGTTCTTAATAAAATATCTGGATCTTGCTCGATAAAGAATGTGTCCTGCATATCTCTAGCTGGGTGATATTCAGGTAAATTTAAGGCGGTAAAGTTGTGCCAGTCATCTTCAATTTCTGGGCCTTCAGAAACGGTAAAACCAATTCGATTAAACACCTCTATGATTTGGTTTTTAACTAATGAAATAGGGTGTCTAGACCCTAAATTAATAGGCTCTGAAGGACGTGTTAGGTCTCCATAAAAAAAGTTTTCTGAGGTTGATTTTTCTAGAGAATCGTTTAGTTCTATAACTTTATTCTCAGCAGATTTTTTTAAATTATTTAAAGCTTGACCAAAATCTTTACGGAGTTCGGCATCCACATTTTTAAATTCTGCAAAAAGCCCCTTTAACAACCCTTTACTTCCTAAATACTTTATTCTAAAAGACTCAACTTCGTCTTTTGTTGTTGCGTTAAACCCTTCTACTTCAACAATAAGCTCTTTTACTTTATCTAACATTCTCATGGAGTATTAAGATGCAAATTTAATCTTTTTTAAAGAGATTTATATTGTATTTGATGAGAAAACGAAAACAGCGGTCGAAATCGATTGAAATAAGGGATTGTGGAAAAATTATTTTAATTTTTTTGTTTTTGTGATATTGAAAATTATGTATCTTTGACCCGTTAAATTTTTATTAATATCATAAAAAAACATGGATAAAAGTATCACATCTAGAATTGATGGGTTCATGAAGTTGGTTAAAATACGAAACCATCACGAACCAGAATTTTTACAAGCAGTACAAGAAGTTGCAGAAACGGTAATTCCTTATATTATAAATAATGACATTTATCATGGAAAAAACATCCTTTTAAGGATGGTAGAGCCAGAGCGATTATTATCCTTTCGAGTTTCTTGGGTAGATGACAGTGGTGAAATTCAGGTAAATCGAGGCTACAGAGTTCAAATGAACTCTGCAATAGGACCCTACAAAGGAGGACTGCGTTTTCATCCAACAGTAAATGCGAGTGTTTTAAAATTTTTAGCATTTGAACAAGTTTTTAAAAACTCTTTAACCACACTTCCAATGGGAGGCGGAAAAGGGGGGGCCGATTTTGACCCTAAAGGAAAATCAGATAATGAAATTATGCGTTTTTGTCACGCCTTCATGACAGAGCTATACAGGCACATCGGCCATAATACTGATGTTCCCGCTGGAGACATTGGTGTTGGGGCAAGAGAAATTGGATTTATGTTTGGAATGTATAAAAAGCTAAACAATACATTTACAGGAGTTTTGACAGGAAAAGGAGCTTCATGGGGAGGTTCTTTGATTCGCCCTGAAGCAACAGGCTATGGAACTGTTTATTTTGCAGAAAACATGCTAAAGACCAAAGGAGATTCTTTTAAAGGCAAAACAGTTGTTATTTCTGGCTCTGGAAATGTGGCACAATATGCTGCAGAAAAAGCCATAGAGCTTGGAGCTAAAGTTGTTACCTTATCTGATTCAGGAGGGTATATTTATGACGAAGAAGGAATAGATATTGAAAAGCTAGCCTTTGTAATGACATTAAAAAACAAAAGTAGAGGTAGAATAAGTGAATACACACAAAAGTATCCCTCAGCTCAATATTTTGAAGGACAAAGACCTTGGGCTGTTAAATGTGACATTGCTTTGCCATGTGCAACTCAGAACGAATTAAGCGGTGATCAAGCCAAAACACTCATAAATAACGGATGTATGTGTGTTTCTGAAGGAGCGAATATGCCTTCAACACCAGAAGCAATGCATACTTTTCAAAAAGCGGGAATTTTATTTGCTCCAGGAAAAGCAAGTAATGCAGGAGGTGTTGCAACTTCAGGATTAGAAATGAGTCAAAATTCATTACGCCTAAGCTGGACACGAAAAGAGGTGGATGAAAAACTACAAGATATCATGGAAGACATTCATGATTCTTGTGTGCAATACGGTAAGAATGAGGACGGCACTATAGACTACGTTAAAGGAGCGAACATTGCAGGTTTTGTAAAAGTTGCAGATGCCATGTTGGCTCAAGGAGTTGTTTAGGCTCGTTTACATTTAAAACGATCAAAACGCATCAATTTATTGATGCGTTTTTTTGTATACTTTATTTTAAAAAGTAATCTTTACAAAAAAAATTAATTTTTTTGTTGCCAAACTAGTTTTTAAAAACAAATGGAAATTATAAAAAACATAAAAATTGAAGGAGTTCACACCAAACCAATTGTAACAGATGTTTTTTACAAAGAGAATCATCAATCCAAAAAAGTAATTATTTTTTGTCACGGATACAAGGGTTTTAAAGACTGGGGTGCTTGGAATTTAATGGCTGAAGCATTTGCTAATTCAGGTTTTTTCTTCATTAAATTTAATTTTTCTCACAACGGCGGAACACCAGAACAACCCATTGATTTTCCAGATTTGGAAGCTTTCGGAAATAATAATTACTCCAAAGAATTAGATGACTTAGGAAGTGTTATTGATTGGATATCTAAGAATTCTACCTATGCAAATGAAATTGACTTAAATGATATTTTTTTAATTGGTCATAGCAGAGGCGGAGGAATCGTTTTGTTAAAGTCTAAGGAAGATTTAAGAGTTAAAAAAGTCATCACTTTGGCAGGAGTTTCTGATTATAAAAGTAGATTTCCTAAAAACGAGAAATTTGAAAAATGGAAAGAAAAACAGGTTTATTTTGTAAAAAATGGGCGAACTCATCAAAAAATGCCTCATTTTTTTCAATTTTATAAAGATTTTGAAAAAAACAAAAAACGATTGGATATTGAAAAAGCTGCTCAGAATTTACAAATTCCACAGCTAATCATTCATGGAAATAATGACACTTCTGTTTTGATTAAAGAAGCAGAAGACTTACATAAATGGAATCCCAAGAGCGAATTTAAAAACATTAAAAATGCAGACCACGTATTTAATATTTTTCACCCTTGGAAAGAAAAAACAATTTCTAAAGAATTAGGTGAAGTAATTAATTCCGCTATAATTTTTTTAAATAAATGCAGCTAAAACCTCCTTTTCGTAAAATTATTCATGTAGATATGGACGCATATTATGCCTCTGTTGCGCAATTAGACAACCCTGAATTAAAAGGAAAACCAATAGCAGTTGGTGGTGGTGGCGATAGAGGGGTGGTATCAGCGGCAAGTTATGAAGCTAGAAGGTTTGGAGTGAAATCAGCAATGAGTAACGTATTGGCAAAAAAAAAATGCCCCCATATTGTGTTTGTGAAAACAGATTTTGCACGGTATAAAGAATTTACAAGTAAAATAAGAGCAATTTTTTATGAATATACAGATTTGGTTGAACCACTTTCTCTAGACGAGGCGTATCTTGATGTCACAGAAAACAAGAAAGGGAATCCCTCGGCAAATGACATTGCAAGAGAAATAAGACAGCGTATTTTTGAAGAAACAGGCTTGCGAGCTTCTGCAGGAATTTCTATTAATAAATTTATCGCAAAAGTAGCTTCAGACATAAACAAACCTAACGGTCAGAAAACAGTACGCCCTGAAGAAGTAATTCGATTTTTAGAAGAACTTCCTGTTCATAAATTTTACGGAGTTGGGAAAGTAACTGCTGGTAAAATGTATAACTTAGGTATTTTTACAGGAAATGATTTAAAGAGAAAATCATTAGAAGAATTAGTCGCCTTTTTCGGAAAGACAGGGACTCATTATTTCAATATAGTTCGCGGAATTCATAATAGTCCAGTAAAACCAGATAGAATTCGCAAATCTATTGCTGCAGAAAGAACTTTTAAAGAGAATATTTCCTCCGAAATATTCATGATTGAGCGATTGAATAATATTGCGGACGAGCTAGAAAAGAGGATGATTAACAATCAAACAAAAGGGAAAACGATTACAATAAAAATAAAGTACTCCGATTTTACCCAACAAACAAGAAGTAAAACAACTCCTTTTTTTATGCAGTCAAAAAAAGAGTTTTTTCCTCTAGTAAAAGAGTTGGTGTATCAAGAAAAATTAAAAAACTCTGTCCGGTTGTTGGGAATCTCTTTTGGGAATTTAGACACTGAAAAAACAGCCCCTTTTTGGGTGCAATTAAAGTTTAATTTTTAATAGTTGAAATTGTTTAACCTCTAGATTTAATGTTGAAAATCTTTTAAAAACAGAGAGAAATGAAGTATAGTTACTGGGAATTAAAAGAATGGTTTACCAATATAGATTTTACAATTGTGGGTAGTGGAATTGTTGGCTTAAACTGTGCTTTATACCTAA
>Ga0233444_10001382_pt1 | contig 27948 bp, 8 predicted proteins | sample SI_124_October20_6_FD_182792 | JGI IMG/M metagenome (GOLD analysis project Ga0233444, IMG submission 182792) | Seawater microbial communities from Saanich Inlet, British Columbia, Canada - SI_124_October2016_10_MG | ecosystem: Environmental > Aquatic > Marine > Inlet | place: Canada: British... | reverse complement strand
AATCAACTTTATTGATGTTCTTGCCAAAAGATTAAATATAAATGTCTATAGTATGCTAGAAAGTCTTGACTTTTCATTCGATAGTGTGTATAATATTAAACATGAAGAAGCTGTAACCGCTATCAAAGAATTAAATTCTTACCAGCAGGACACAGACTCTATTCCTTCAAAAATCACAGGCTATAAAGAATGGAAATAAATTATGAAAGTTAAATTTAAACCTAATGATAAATTAGAATTTGAGTTAGAGGGAGCTGGACAAAAGGAAATTTTTAAAGAGCTGGCAACAGTTCAAGAAATTTTTTCTGAGAAAAAGTGTGGAGTATGTGGTTCTGAAAATATTAAATTCGTAGTAAGAAATGTAGAAGGTAACGATTACTATGAGTTGCGATGTATGGATTGTGGAGCTACGCTCGCTTTTGGTCAGCATAAAAAAGGTGGTACGCTATTCCCGAAACGTAAAGACGAGAATGGCAATTGGTTAGAAAATGGTGGTTGGCATAAATGGCAGAAAGACAGCAAAAAATAGTAATACCTCCTCCTGTTCCAGGAACTCCAGAATATTACTATAATGTTAGGGCTAAACGAGATCTCTTACCTATGGAAAAAAGATTAGGTATGGTGAGAGATCCGGATTATAAGTATGAGTATACTTGTGATAATAAGACTCCATTAGGATACAGTCTGGCTCTATATTCTTTTATAATTTTAATATTATATTTTTCATGTACTAATATATCAATCCCTGAACCTGATAGACCAATTGTTCTACAAATGTCTTTTGGTGATCCTGAATCAGAATTGATAGAAACAATAGAAGTAGAAAATCTGGGAATACAATCAGAAGTTGTGTCTGAGGATGTTGGTTCTACGGATCAAATTGTAGAGATAGAACCGGAAATAGAACCGGAACCGGAACTTGAATCTGATAGTTTTGAAGAATACTGGGCTTCTATTCAACCAGAAGAGTCTAATGAAGAAACAGAAGAACCAAGTGATACCACAGCAGAAGCTACTAAATTTGTAAGCACAATGACAAATTCCATTGGACAGGCTACATCGTCCAATCGTGCAGCAGCAAGTAGGTATGGATCTGGCGATAGTATGGAAATGCGTTTAGCAAAAGCTGGTGCTCAAACAGGTAAAATACAAGTATCATTATTTTGGAATACAGCAGATGATATAGATCTGCATGTGTCATACGCCCCCGGTAATGGATATAGTGATACTATAAATTTTCAAAATAGATATGGCAAATTAAGTGGAGGCATATTAGATGTAGATATGAATGCTCAAGGCCCACACAATTATAAGTGTGTAGAAAATGTATTCTGGCCTAATAGTGTTCCACAAGGATTTTTTATGATCAGTGCTCATTTTTATAAATCTCATACGGGGAATCAAAGAGTCCCTATAATAATAAGAGTCAAAGTAGGTAATGATATAGAGGTGTTTAACGGCTTCGTATTTTTAGGTCAAAGCCCTATATTAATTCACCGATTTAGATATTAATCTTCAATAGCTTCCCATCGACCATCAGGACAACTAGCGCTTTTATCTGCCAGTTTATTCTGATATACTGTATCACGCACCACCCTACAACCACATAGCATACAAGCGTCATCCTTATAGTATTCGCAAGAATTACAAATATCCATTCTGCTATTAATTTGTTCCTCTGTAGCTTGCCTTTTCTGTTGAGACGTAACAGGGTTGGCTGCATTGGCATCTACTTCTGGAGGTAAACCGCCAGGATCATGGAAATTTGATGCATTTTGCATTTCTTTATCATTTTCATAAGCATCCTGTAGCAAACTGTTCATTTCAGCCATTTCTGACTTGTGCAATTCTGTGCTTTTAGCAAAACATAATATCTTTGCATTAGGATCTTCTAATCCAGCTTCTAGGTCACATTTTTGACATTTATAAATTTTTTTATTATTAAATATTTTTCCTGTGTCTACTAAATCACAGTACAACATATATATCTCCTATATTATTAGCCATAGCTATGGTCTTTCCAGACCCTAATCCAATCCCTATTTTTACTCCAACACAGATAATCATTTTTCCCACAGGGAGCGCCTCCATATGGATATTTAGCATTTCCTTCTTTATAATAGTCTTCAGGAGTATAAGAAGTCAAGTCTTCACCACAACTAGTAGATTTAGATACTTTTACTTTTCTACGGACATAATTATACGATCCACCGTAATTTTGTATCGGATACCCCAGAGTATCCCTTGTCTCTAGTCCTAAACTTTGGGCATACCATTCAGGATAATCATCTTGTCCACTCTTACCTTCTTGAGCACACGCATATGAATCACTATCTGCTGACCATCCTTTAAGTTTATCTTGTACAGTAACAGGTCTTTTATAGCTATATGTTATATATGCTCTTACTGTATATAGAGTAGCAGTGCTACTAGTAGTTCCTGCGCCATCATAACCGTATTTAGGATAACTTTTTGATGTTGTCTCAAATAGTAGATCGCTACAAGTCCCTGGAATTATACCCTGAACTATGTCACTACTAGAAATATGATTATTTGCATTACATTTATGTCGTGCCCTTTCTGCTCCTCCATCTCCGGCTGCAGCAGGAGGACCCTTAGGATGCCAACTAAATTCTGCCCCTATTTCTGAATCTATATTACTAAAAGCCTCACTCATTCTTGCCTTCCATGCAGCTAAAGCTAGACCGAAAGTTCCTCGTGCATCATCAATATTTGCGTGCCACCATGTTTCGCCTCCACACGCAGCATACGCAGCTGAACTTACAAAGCTAAATGTAGTAAAAAGTCCGCATCGGTAACTCGTTGCTGTAGTAACTGCCCCTACCGGATTTACATCGGCTCCACTCATGCCTCCAAGATATTCTTTGTGTGTATAGGTTAAAGTTTGGAATGTTTGTTTTTGAGGAGGTAAATTAATTTGTAGAGCATTATCAGATCCACCATTATTAGCTGAGCCAATATTTTCTGCAGATATATATGCATGAGCAGGCAAAATTGCTTCTAATTCTGGACATTTGGTGATGTTCTGTTCTATGCAAGTTGTCTCATCTCCAACAGATATACTTATTGAATTATTAGTATAAGAAATAGTACATACATGTCTGGGACATCTACCATCATAATCACTAATAGAACCAATTGTTTTATATGTCCAATAAATTCTAGGAGGAATGGATACGCTCTGACTTGAGAAACCACATACGTCATATCCAGGATCTCCTGTTAGAGGGCTTTCGCCAGCGTAATCAGCACTAGTGCCCCGCATCCCCGTATCTCTCTGGTACTGTTGATACGCATTGTGTGGAGCGTGTGCGCCACGCGATGTTGGATGTTCGCCGTACTGGGCGGCGAATTGTGCGTCTAATTCATCACACCTTCTTCGAGAAGCATATATCGCACCCCATGAAGAACAACCATTCTTGGTGTGGAACGTACAACTACCAGCTATTGTCGAGGAAGCACCTCTTACACCCTTACCAGCATCCTGTGGACAATTTAATGACACACTTGTACTAGTACCACCACCACCGGAGTCTCCTGTGCCATCTCCATCAACCGTATCATCTTCTTCCTCTTCTTCCTCTTCTTCTACCGCAGTCAAAATTTTATATTTATGTCCATACACATTAAATGTTGTACGACACTGTTTAAAAGTATATAGAAAATTTTCCATATCCTCCTCACCATCACAAGCATCAGTATTACAACCAGATTTTCGTTTACAGTATCCTATTTCATAATCATCACAACTCCTATCTGGGCATGTACTACTACCACCACCTCCTGTACCCCAACGAATGTTAGCCTTTGCACCTCCTTGCCATTCAGTAAAGGCTGTACCTCCATTAGAAACTCCTACATTAGATACAGAAGAATTAGAAGGGACAACAGTACCATGATAACCTATATCATTCACATGCTGGCCAAGACACTTGCCATATCTTTTTACTATTCCATAATCTCTTACTGTTATAGCGTACTGCCCTGTATAAATTCTACCAGCAACAGAACCATAATATTTAGAAGTAGTACCAGAACTAGTTTTTTTCAAAGTATAAGTAGTATTTTCAGTATTGTCAAGGTAGGTATCTATATCTGTAACAGTTACACCAGTTTTGACAGAGGCTGTTGAAGTAAGTCTAGTATTGAAAGTTGTTCCTCCAATTCTGCCCACAGCTCTTATATCTCCTCCTCCATAATCTTCTACACTTAAATAAATATTTTTATTACCTATATTAAACTCGTAATAATCACCGACTTTCATCGGACCTGTTACACTAAAAGAATTATTAATAAAATCACCACATGATGCATTAGTATCATAATTATATAAAATTTCATCATAGACATCGGCAGCAGTAACTTTTGGATCAGTGAAGTTAACCAAATCACTAACATTTAAAGGTTTCTTTTTACTTAATAATATTGCCCTATTTACAGGATCTCCTTTATCTCCATACATGATTCTAAAAAGCATTTCATTAGCATATTTGTCTAATTTTCCCACTGACGAAGTATTATCTGGGATTACCAATGTGTCTTTAATAGTCTGATTTCTTTCAGGATCTATTATTGTTCTTCTGTAATCTGGTCTTAAATAACTAGTGCTACAATGATCATACGCAGAATCTAATGGATTATCTGAATATAATTCTGATCGACTGATAGTAATTAAATTCCTTTGACCTAAAGGATTGTATAAACCTGCATCATAAGTGTTATAAAATGTAACAGCGTCACTCAAATTACTTGTTGTTGTTGGAGTAGCAATTTTTAGATGTGCGTGTAAAGAAACACTTCCTCTAGTGCTCATAAAACAGCTACTAAAATCTTGAGCTCCACATTCTTCGAACTCATCACCGTCTCCATATATATTATGTATAGAAAAAGCATAATCTCTTCTTTTAATCTCTTGAGAAAATCCAGGTAGGCTCAGACCTGCACTACCCATTGTTGGAGCACTAGGAGTAAAAGTTGTGCGAACGCCCTCAGTATTTCTTGTTGTTTTTGTAGTAGTTTTATCTAGCCAAAATGTAGGATCATCAATTCGCAAAGTATCACTATATACAGTACTAGTTGGGACATATGCAGCTTTTATTTTATCGTCTGATGTAATTTCGGTCCAAAATCTTTCTTGTTGTTGACCATGTACTGCTGTGTTTATATCTGGTGGTTTGATAACAAACTCATGGTCTAGTAAATTTCTAGTCCAATTAGGAGAATAAATCAATCCTTCTATAGGAACACCTAAATTTGTAAGATCTCGACCAGGAGCATAAAACTGTTGAGCGTCCTTACCATGAAGAGTGATGTCTATCATAGGAATAAAATTTTGATAATACAAGAAAGCATTTTTAAGATCTACTATTTCTGCATCTTCTATATTATATCTTTGTAATATACAATATGTAGCCTTTATATTTGGATAAAATACTCTTTTCAGTAGACCACCCTGTCTAATAAGTAATTCAAAGTTACATCTTTTTTCAAAATTATTTATGATTTGTTTATAAAACCAATTATTATAAGGGCTTTCAGGATATATATCTTTAACCTCTAAATCATCAACAATTAATTCAGTCATCCTATCAGGATCTTGTAATCCTATAACATCTGACCATTTACCAGTACGAGGGTCACTACTATATTGATCTATACGTAAAATTTTAGAAAAATCACTATTGTCATTAGAACTAAAAGCACACAAGGATGTTGATTCCATCCTGTTTGGTACATCTATAGCAAATATTTTCTTTTTAATCGTTTCCAGGCTTTGGTTTAGTTTAAAAACTGTTTTCAGCCTATATTTAACAGGATTAGATATCGTAGGTCTACCTCTGTCATTATAACCTTGTACTTTAAGTTGTTTAGCTATAATTTTATATCTCTCAGAGATAGGAGTAATCACACCATTATTATTTATAAAAACAGTTATTTTATGATCACAATCTTTTAAACTGTTGTACACATAATTAGTTGGAGCAATATCTTTATCATATTCTATTTCTAAACTGCTGGGAGATCCTAAAATTTCTTCATATCTATCTCCTAAAAATAAATAACTATCTATTTTATTAGAGGGTCCATTATTGTATAAGTAATACTTACTGCCAGCTTTTACAAGTTGTCCAGAATCCAATGTTTGATCAATTCCCGACGTAACTTGATAAATACTATCTATCTCTAAATCTACTATAGTAAACTTTTCTTCTACTGTAAAATAATATCTTGAGCCACCCATAGTGATAAACTCTCTATTAATAGCAAAATCTTTACCATTTAACCAAGGATATGTAGATTGTATTCCTGCGGAGACAGATTGATTATCAATACGAGCATGATTTAAGAAAAAGCTCCATGGATTTAATTTTCTTGGTGAAGCAGGAAACAGCATAGGTATATGTTGACTATTCTTAGAATTTTTTATATATTCAAACAATCTAGGTCTTCCTAAATATTGTTTATCGTCTATTGTATATGAACCTCTTTTTTGAGTTTCTAATTCATACCAAGCACTACCCATTTTTACATATGTTCTTAGTTTTCGATTAAAATTAAAATCTGAAACTTGATGACAAAGTTTCTTCATATTTTCTTTAATAGTAGCATAATAGATACCTTTATTGTCTTCAAGACCAGCTGTTGTTCCTCCATTGAAAGTATAGTCAGTATATATTCTATTATTTATAAAAGGACTTTTTTTCAGTTTTTCAGAAGTTAATCCTATATGAGGATCAAAAAAAGATTTAGTTAAAGTTCCATATGGAGTCGGAGGAGGTATCTTAAAATTTAATAGGTTTTTTCTAGGTTTTTTAGTAAAAGTTAATGTAACTAAACTACTTTCATCTCCTCTAGTAGAATATAGTTTTGGAGTTGGATCTCTAAGATTTATAGAATTATCCGGTGCTGCATAAGCATTTGTGCTATCATTAATTAATCTTGCAAGATATGGATTGGATAGTTTTACTGTTAAACTTCCATTATTGGCAACGGTTACCTGATTAGCTTGCTTATCATAAATTGTCTTTCCTCCTATAGTTGCTTTAGTGGTAAATCTTTTCCACGCCATATTATGATTACTAGTGTAGTCTTCAGCAGACGGATCACCCGCAAATCTATTAGCAGTTAAGCTAACATTTTCAGACACATCCACAATAAGATCCATATGAGTACTAGTTGCAATATTTTTAGTGTTAAGTGTCCACGTAGTATTTACATAATTAGGTAAAGTAACCGATGCTTGTGATTCAGCACCCCAAGGGGTCAGAGGATCTATATAATAATCTACATGCTCAATTTTATCGGGTGTCGGTTTAGTTACAACTTGGTTGTCTCCAAACAATAAGTTTAAGTATGCTTGTTTATATCCTCCATATTTTTCCAAACGTGGAGAATTTTTCGTAGATAAATTAGGAACATAGTTTCCACCTCCGTACCAAGTTTTAGCCTCGCTATTGTTCTTAAAATCTTTATTAAACTTACCTGGCCAACTAAAACCGTAACATTTGCATTTAGTTTCTTGTGAGTAAGGAAATCTTTCACAAGATTTTGATGTTTTTAGTTTGCTTTGCAGATTTTTAATTTTTACATCATATATTTTTATACCACAATCTTTAGTTCGAAACTCAACTGCCACTTTACCTCCAGGAGAACTGCTTGATTTATTACCAAATCCTGTTTCTTGCAATAATCCAAAAGGTAAGGCATTTATATATGAACCTCCCTGTGGGTGAATAGCTAACAAATCTACATGTGGATTAAAAGCAGATGCAGGATATATTCTATCATGTTGAAGTCTACCAGCTTGATACATATCAGTAAAACTATATTGTCCGCTATTATTAGATAAAGCCCCACCCGTATTTAAAGAAGTAACTGTTGAAATATTTATATAATCGTGTTTCTCCCATTTTACTACATCTTCTTCACTTATAGAGCATGTTTCATCAAAAGCCTTATAAGCATTATGTTTTGTATTTAATATATTTGTATTTCCAATAGTCATATATTGATTATATACAAATTCTTTTTGATAGTTTGGAGCAGTAGGGAGAAATTTAAAACTAGTATCGCTAGTCTCTGTTAAATTAAATATAGTATCACCAATAGGAATAACCATATCGAAAGACATATCTATATAATAACTTGAATTTGCTTTAACCTCTTCTTTTTTAAATGTTAGTTTAGCATCAGTATTCGGTGGTATCCAATGATAGCATCCGTATTTATGTACTAAAGTTTTAATTAAATCTTCTTTAGTTTGACAATAATAAATATTTCCAGCAGATTTAAAATCTGTGCCGCTAGTCATAAATTGATTAAGAGTAGAAAGTTGACCAACCACAGTATTTCTATCTTCTAATACTGCTTGACTATAAAGATCTGTAATAATATTATCGTACTCTGGATGTGTAGCTAATAAAACAGACTTGCTTAAGATTTCATCTTTATCAGAAATAACTGCACCAACTCTTTCCCGTGCTTCAATAAATTTAGGATATATATTTTCAGATATATAAACAAAATTTGTATTATGTGAAATGATACCTCCATATTGCGTACCGTCTACTAATTTTAATCCAGAAGGACAGTTGGTAGAGCTTTGTTCCTGAGATATTTCTGGTCCTACATTTTTAGCATAGAAAATATCACCAGAAGGTATAAATAAATCTATACCTTTAATAGGTCTTTTGTCTTGATATCTATTTCTATCAAAATGTCTATACCAACCCATAATTCCACTTTGATAATTCCATCTCCAATGCGAACCAACTTTTGTCTTACCTAAAAAAATATTATCATAAGTTTGATTTGCAAAACCATAAGGCTTAGTAAAATCTTTAATTTCTGGTAAATCATCGTTTAGTATACTATCTTTGTCTATAAAATTTCCAGCTGTTTTATTTTTCAGTGATTTTGTATAAGCTTTATTATGTACATATTCTGAAACATGTCTAGAAGAGGTTCCATCGTAAGGTATCTCTCCTATGCTTTCTTTTAATACCCAATCAATCATAATTCTACCATCAGCTGAATCAACAAAATCTGTGTCTGAAGGCTTGAAGCTTATAAAAGAACCAATTCCCAATCCTCCATTAGAGCAAGAAGGGAACCTTCTCAAATGTTTAAAATCGCTAAACCCACTGATATATCCTTGATGTACATATGGTATTTTAGGAACATAGTCATCTACATTAAATCTGACATCACAAAACTGTTTATCTGGATTGTCCTCATCTTCACTCATATCACAAGGACTACCATCAGTACAAGTACTTTGACAATAACTACATTCACCTAAATCTCCCATAATATTTTCTTGAGAATTAAGTATATCGTCTATAGTTACTGTCCCCGCAACACTAGCTTTGTCCCCTTCAGTATTTCTAAATTGGCTATTATCACAACTACAAGGGTTAAATTTGCTATTATTTTCAAGACCAGCCGATGCTAATAGTTCACCAAAAACTGGATTTTCACCAACACCTTTAACTAGAGGCAACCAAAGTCCAGAAATACTATTATCAAAATCCTCTATTAAATCTACTATTTTGTCAGTCTTTATTACTGGAGCAGAGCCCATACTGGCAAACAAACTTTTATCATAAATACTACACGACATATTACTTCACATTCGTTAAAACCCATTTACCATTTATGTATGTAAATAATCCGACAGAACCTGCAACTGTATCTAAGTCTAAAGGATTAGATATTGCAGCAGTGTAGCTCGTAGGATTATTTTCATCGTAACTTGACTTATAAGACTGATATATTGTTGCACTTGATGAACTTTGTATCACACCAGAAGCCATTAAAGCCTGATTGTATAAAGGAATATAAAATCCGCTATCAGCATCATATGAACAATATATATCTGCTCCTCTAGGAGCAGCAAAACCACCAGAAGAATCTTTTACATATACTAATTTCCTTAGTCCTTCAGGTAAACCCTCAGCTGCATCTTTATATACGGTACCTCTAGTAGGCTGACCGTCTTTTAGATCTATTTCTATAGTAACCCATACATTTTTGTAGTTGCTGCCCACTGTCCAAACACCGGCCTCATTATCCCATCTTAAATCGACAGGGCCAACAGGCCAAGATCCTGGATTTTGTGCCCAACCTTTATAGAATCTATTCAATCTGTAGGGTTTGGTTAAAGCACCATCTGAATCTAACTTCTGTGTTATAGATACCATTGTCCCATTCAAATTTTTAAGCTCTCCGGATGCATTAGGCACAGGATAACCCTCTCTATCATATCCCCAACCATGAACCATAATGGGACCTCTTAAACCAAAAAATCTTTGATTCAATTGGTTATCGCCATCATCATAATTTCCTTTAATAAAACTTGATGAAGTAGCTCTTAAACTAGCACCTTGACTAGGTGGATCTTCACCAAAAGCAACTACATCTATAGAATGACCACAAGCATCTCCTTCACCTTTAGCATCCTCAAGGCTAAATTCACCATTTGTCATTACAATAGGATTCAATGTAAACTTATTAATTTTATTACCAGCGCCTAAAATCTGACCTTCATTAACATCAGCATCATCTGTTGCATTAACTAAAAGCACTGGAGGAGTTACTAGACTAGGAGATACTCTATTATGAATACCTTTATCCGCATCTGCTGTAGCCTCTGCCTTACAAAAAAAACATTCTTTGGTTACACTAGTTCTACTATTTTTTGCTGAATTAATGTCGCCTCCACCATCATTAGGAGGTTTAAACTGTTGATATGTATAATTCCCATCTCCATTACAATATGGGCATTTACTCCTATGATAAAAGGTCATAGGAAACGTAGCTCCATATGGAGTAGGATAAAAAGATATAGGAGAAAATATACCATCCAAACTCATTACAGATTTTTTTGCAAAATCCTCAGTCAGAAGATTACCTACATCTTGTTCATCAAATAACATAGTTACAGCTTTTTGCATAGGAAATTGCATTGGTGAAACAGCTTGACCCTCAGGTACACCTGGTCTATAAGGAAATAGTGGATCAAAAGATAAAGTACCAAACAGGGAGTCTGGCCCTAAACTTGATGTTCCATGTAAATAAGGGGCAGCACCACCAACTAGTAAGCTATTAGCAGAATTTTTACCGGTAGAATTAGAACCTGCATTTCCACCTCCTCCTCCTATACCTCCTCCTCCTCCTCCGTTTTTATTAAATGATAACAATGACTCTCTTAATGCATATGCAGCTTGTTGTCTAGCACTTATGGCATTACGTCCTCTTTCTTGAATTAAATCTGCATCTTGCTTGTTATGGAATCCAACTTTTCTATTATATGTTCTCATATTGCAGGTTGCAGTGAATCCATCATCTCCTATTTGTACGGATAGTGCATTGATAAGCGGGCCATTATCAACTAATCTTTCTCCTAAATTAGTATTTCTAAAAAGTACTCCTGCCGCAGTAACATAACCAGCTTCTAATACCTGCTGATAGTAATTACTGTCTTTAATTCTAGTTAATATAGCGTCATCTAAATTTTTCATTCCTCCGTAATTCCAAGGTTGTGCTTCTGGTTCAGAAGAGAAATTGGCTTCTCCTACCAGATTATTAATTTGGCTGATAGGATTTGGATCTGTAAACAAACTGCTATCATTGCTCCAGCCTAATCCAGGATGCGATGCCCAAGGACCGTAACAGGAAAGATTACTTTTTAATGGGACAGCAGCAAATAGGGGATGTGCTGCTTTAAGACCTATAGGTAGATTTTGACGTTGACCAACCTCATTAGCCAGATCAGTACTACTAACTGACAAGGCTTTGTCTGATCTAGCCCAAGCTAACAAATAAGCAAACCTTATCCTCCTAAGTTGAGGATTTGCACTGGACATTGCTTGTCTAGTATGTACCAACATTTCTTCCATCATAGTTTTAGCTAAATTGTTGGGACTAACCGCAAAAATATTAGATGGGGCAGACACTACGCAGTGAGGGTTTCCGTAGTATCTAGTAAAACTCTTATTTGCTGCTGCTTCCGGGTATATGTCTAAAACATTGGCTTTACAATACATTTTCCATCTAAATTCATTAGGTGGGCTATAGCCATGAGGAGTGTTGGAGCTTGGAAATTGTGGATTTACTACTGGGGAAGGTCCAAAGTAACTTTGATTAGCCGCCCCGTCTTCAGGGGATGGCTGTGCTGTAAATCTACTATAAAATATATCTTGTCTCGGAATATCATGGACTAGAGGCCAATACCAATTCGCAGGATTCTTTTGCGCTGTAGACGCCAACATTTTATTATGTATTTTGGTAACATCATGGAAAGCATTAACGGTTCCTACACTACTCTCATCAAAATAGACATCATATTCAGCAGTATCATCAAAACCCAAAATAGCACCAAATGTACCATCTTCATTAGCCATTTGATTAGCAAGAGTACTACCTATTTGAATAGTATCATCTATAAAATTACCAGCTTCCTCCCATGCCTTATCGCATACCTCATAAGCATATCGTCTAATACCTTCTGCATCTACGTAAGACGTCACATTAGGAAGCCTAACTAAAAAGGTTTTACCGTAATGTTCTCTCCCCAGCTCATCAAAAAATCTATGCAAAGAAGAAAGTATTGGATTTATAGCTTCAGAGTATTGAAAATATGTTTCTATAGATATGCGACCACCACCTCGTGGAGCAGCAAGTGTCGTCAGTTTGCCTTTATCTCCACTAAATACATTTGCCGTATTTAAAAAGAAGTTAGTAGCAAAATTTGAACCATACTTATCTCTCAGGTATATAAAAATATATTGAGCCATACCTATTGATTTCCCTAAAACAGGCATTTCAAAAATGTAGTTCTTCCAAGAGTCAAATCCTGCCATAGCAGCACGAATTTCTGTTTCGCTAACGTTCACATTGCCCGCGACATTTGGGGCATCACCCGCTGGAAAATATTGAGCTAAATCATAAGTAGCAATTTGGGTAAACATTTCTCCCAAATATGCAGAGCTAGACCCCTGCATAAAGTATGTAGTTCTGTTGTTTCCATATATATCTTGACCCATATATGGTTTAATGAAATCATTTTCACCCAGCATATATAGAGGAGGGCTGAAAGAAGAACTCAGTCCACCAGCGCCTGATTTTCCGAATGGTTCTTCTGCTTCATAGTAAGAACCTCGTACGATTGGCATGTCATTTTGAGGATGAGTGTCTATAAGCTCAAAATCATTAGGTAGTATTTGAGCAACAACTGCCCCACCAATATTATAGTAGGGTTGCCCAGCTAAATTACGAGGTTTCGCTGTATTAGGTTCTCTATAGTAATTAAAATTATTATTTAAGTTATAAACTGCATGTTGATCTAAAACTGGTTCGTACACTCTACGATTTCTATACCTAGCCAAATTGTTAGTCCCGACCTGAAATAATCTTTGCTGTTTACCTCCCATAACCACACTACGGGTTTTAGCATCTTGAAATTCCTGTCCAAATTTATAGTCTGTAACAAAATCTGACTCATCAAAATCCTGCACTAAATTTTTAATTATATTTACAGGAGGCTGAAATCTTCTACTAATTGTATGTATTTTCAAAACTGCATCATAAGAGCCGGGTTCTTTATCCTTCAACTCAACCCAATAATCAAAACCTAAAGGTTCACAACACTTATCTATAAAATCAAGTAGACTTATACTAACTTCATTAATGTAAACTTCATTAGGTGGTCTTGGTACATCACTCATGTCTAATTTAATATGAGGTCTATTAATATCATCAACAGCAGGTCTAGTATTAAAAATATTCCAACGATCAGCTGCATACGAACCAAAAGTTGTTCCAAGTGTAGTACTATGAGTAAGGTAAGCAGCAATGTTTCTATCTCTAACAGCTTTACCTATAATGCATCCATAAGGATTCCATTTATTTTTCAATGGAGCATCGGAACCAAGAAGTTCATTAATTACATCATATACTAACCCTAAAGAAACACCTCTTGTTTCGCTATATCCTACGTTTTCAAATCCCGCATAGCCGAATACATTAATTAAATTAGGAATATTACCATTAAAAATAGTACTATCAAATCCACCACCTACTGTTGGATCATCATATGGTACTGCTAAAGCACTATTTCCACCAAAATTTGCTCCGTTAATTGTAGTACTAATAGTTCCAGTATAATCTTTTAGAATAATTTTAGTACCCTTTACTAAATTAGTAGGACTATCTATCTGCACATCTACTAATCCATTATTATAATTCCAGCCTTTAACTATTCCATTAAATATAACATCGTCATATCTAAAATGCACCATAGAACCCATCACATCCAAATTACGAGTTCCAGCGCTTACATTTCTTAAGATACCCAAATCATCAGCAAGAAATCCAGGATCAGGACCTATCCAATCAAAAGGAGTCTCACTATTAGTTTTCCATATTTTTTTGCCTGTATCATTCCTTTTTATACTTCCATATGTAGCATTCAAAAGATTTCGAGTGCTTTCTGAATCTTTTATTCTGTCAGCTGGTCCAGTATGTAGAGTTAAATTTAAATCAGGTGTTACATTATCGCTTTTTAATTGTTCAGGATCAAAGGCAGTGGAAGTTCTATCTTTAGTTGATTGAGCTAATTTAGATTCTATATTAGAATTGAATGGTGAAAATGACCCGTGGCTCCAATGGTGAGAAGGGTCATAAACCAATTTAACACTACAAGAACTAGGCTCTCCACCCCACCCTAAATTTAAATTAAAACTTTTAATAGATAATCCCATAAAAAGTGTTTGAGGGAATGGTCCTGATGTTACAATGTCTGCATCGCAAGGATTTTTACTCATTATTAAAATACCTTTATCTTTTAATTATTGCTACCGGGATTACATATTACATATTCCCAACTTATAGTCTTAGTTAACTTATTAGCTGTCAAGTCTAAGTTCTGACTATCTTCAATAATATATCCTGTAAATCTATTAGTAGGTTTATATAATTGCATATATGTATCTATTTTATCTATTTCTTCTTGAGGAAATTTATATTTATGCATTCCTGTTGGTTTAGGGAAGAAAGCTTCAAAAGTTATAGATCTAGTACCTACTCCACTGGCATATTGTTCAGTATGAACATTGGAATATCCCTGAACATTATAATATACTGGACCTAATCTCCTACCCAAAACAGAAATAGGAGTAATTAATGTATCAGGTTTCGTGTCGGACAATGTAAAATTCTCAAATGTTGATCCTTTTAACAAACCCGTAGGTCTAGAATCATAAGTTCTACTAAAACTAACTTTACCTTCATTAAAAAATAAACTTTCTGTATTTTCTGAAGGCGTTCCATGTAAAGGTCTAGTGTTAGATGTTATCTTGTCATTTTTATTTGTGCTATCATATTGTAGTGCTGATCTATAAAACACATTGTCATCAATCAGTTGTTGGTAACCGCTAACTGCATTTTCATATTTAAGAGTTCTATGCCAAGGTCTTTCAGTTATTTGAGAATCTTCATTTAATGTATAATCATAAGGAACAATCAAACCAGAAATATTGGCAATACCACTTTGATTTGTTCCTGGGTCCAGTGTGTTATACATATTTATTCCTGTAGTAGCTGGTTCCAAACCTATAATCTCTCCATTTACTGTTACTTTTCTTAAGTTTGTATTTTCTACAGAGGTGGTGATAGTATTGGTATATAACCACGGGTCTGCTCCATATTTTAGCAAAAAAGTATCAGAAATACTATACTTGCCTTCTGTTTCACTGAAGTCCATTTTTCTGTCCTGATTATAAAAACAAAATTTATCAGGTGTCCCATACTCTGCTCCAGGGAACAAATCGGTTATATGATGTTCTTCAGTCCTCTTTCGTACCCAATCTTGAGCAAAAGTTAAGGCACCACTATTATTATCCGCGTAGGCTTTAGCAGTAGCACTAACATTTCTAGTTAAATTATAAGTAGGATAATGATCATAATCTAAAGGCCCAGTAGTATAAGTATTATCATTCTGTTGTATTGAATAGGTGTCTTCACAACTATTGATATGAGAAGTTGGAGAGTTTTGATCTATTAGATAGGAACCGCTACCACTAATAGGTATGGCCAGATCCATTGTATAACTGACATAATCACGCCAATAATTTTGATTTTCATTAAAACTCAAATTTTTAACTTGTGCCATGCCTGTTACTACTGCATGTTCATTAAATACATATAAAAAAGCTTTACCATTATTATCTATAATCTTATTTTGAAAATTAGCTGTTCTTTCCATGAGTTTTGAAATACTATCATTGTTTCTAACCGTGATAACACCATCTAAAGTTACCGAAAACTCATCAGACAATAAGTCTCCCGCTGGGGTTCTTTTTCTATTAAAACCCCAATTAATACTAGGCATAGGATACGCATTATCATCGTTATAACTACTTCCCTCTGCGCCAAAGTCGTTTTGGTTTATTACAAAGCTACCTAGTTGTAAAAAACTGTTCTTTGCTGTTTTATTATGTACAAAGTTTGATGTTGTCAAAGTCTTATCTCCATATTGTATAATTCCATGATAATGTTTTATTTAAAGTACCTTCTACAAAATTAATTTCAAACTGATCCTCAGTAACCCAACTACTAAGAGCTCTATTTTCTGAGTCCGCATAATTAGGATCAATATATTTTGGATCAAAACTATTCATTGCATTTCCCAGTTCTTGAACCATATAGCTATCCTCACTAAGCACTGTTTGGAGATCACCTTTTCCATCGCTATCAGGGATAAGACTATTGAATGTCGCGCTATATGAAACAGTACGACCTGGAGTTGTAATTGTACCTAAATGCTGAGGGTGAGCACCTCTATACATGATATTTTGTGTAGCATAGCCTGTAACAGCATAATTATCTCTGACACTTAATTGTTCATTTAAAGCTCCTGGAACCATGCTAAAAACTCTGTTATCATATGAGCAAGTATATGTTATACTACCATTATTAATATCATGATCTGCAGAAAAACTGGCAGGAACAGGATGAAGCCATTTGTGTCTTTCCGTTTTTGGAGTATGATTAGACTGCTCTTGGTCTATTTTAAAATCTGGATAACTTTGAGTATTATCATATTTATCAATATACTCCCCACTAGGTAATCCTATGGCGTGACGTACTTTACCATATAAATGATTTAATTGTTTATCTAATCCTCCACTAGCATTAACATATGCTTTACTAGCACCTTGTCTTGTTTTAATAAATCCTTTGGTCTCGTGAGTTAAATGATCTGCGCTATCATCAGTGTCGTCTGGTAGATTGTCTTCTAAATCATAACCTTGTATTGTTCCATTTATAGTAACTGTTCTGTTAAATTCTCTATCTAAAGTATTAGAAATATTAAAATCGTGAGTATATTTTTTTGTAGGGGCGCCCGTAAAAGCTATATAGGTTTCTGTGTAAGTCAATGAGCCATTAATCGCATCAGCTTCATAATTAGTAACACGATTAAATATCTTTATTGTATTAGCAGAAGGGGCTGCACCTATGACATCAGTTCCTTGGAAAACACCGGGAGCTTTTTTTAATAAAAGCTGCACACCCTTTTTTGCATTTTCAAAAGCCGTATCCTCTGAATGAGCTATACCTTCTGCATTTACCACACGAGAAATATTGTAATAATTATTACTTAAAGGAGAATCATAAGCTCCACCGGGATAATAAGCAGTTGCGTTTTCAGGTTCGTCTAAGTCGACTAAATAATTAGATTTATCTTTAACTTCACTTATGCTCCAACTGTCAGAAAGACCTCTTAAATATACAGGTCCATTAGTTTCTTGTCCGTATAAATAGTGTTGAGTGTCTCTAATATTGGCAGCCATAGAAATATCAAAATCTACAATATAATACATTTTCTCGTCTGTACTATTACTAAATTTAATATCTTTGACATAAATACTTTTATCAAAATCTGTTGTTCTATCGCCTCCTGGAGGAAAAACTTGGGTCGATCCACATTTTATACGTAATTCTTGATAATCTCGTGAGAAAGCATAGGCTATACCACTAGCTTTTATAACACCACTCGCTCCTGTTCCGTATACTTGTCCCTTTATAGATATATCGACAACGCTACCTAATTGCCTGCCAGCACTAGTGTCTTGAGGCTGATAGCTAACTGTAACTCTTGGTGTAGGAATACCACTATGGGCAAAATCAAAATTTCCATATTTTATATCCATTAATTATCCTTTTTATTTCTAAACTATAGCACTATTCCCAAATACAATTCCAGAAGGCATATGTACCTGATTAATATCTACTACTGCATGCCACATGCCGTTCCAACCAGCAACGCCACTAGCAATAACACCTAGTCTCTGTACATTTAAATTAGCTCCGTCATCTATAGGTTTAACAATAATAGGTACAACATCAGTCGCACTGTAATCTGCTCCAGTAGATCTCTTAGTAATAGTCTCTCCACCTAATTTAGTAGTAGTTCTGGTTCCATCACTAGCTATATAACTCATAATAGTCCCTTCAACCTTACCTCCTGCTGCACCAAATGCTGGCGTTCCAGCATCGTCGCTAAAGGCTGCACTATAATTAACAGTATAGTTCCAAACCATTGTACGTTTATGATCTACTGGATTAGTATCATCAAAATTATCTGAATATTGTAAGCTAATAGTATTGGTAGCGATTGGTGTTGTATTAGCGTTTTTATGCCAATCACTAGTAAGTTCATACTGTACCTGTCCTCCTGTTCTGCCTCTTAAAAAGAATCTACTATTTTGAGAAGAACCATTAAATAAATCTGTACCTCTAGCAAAACTACCAGCACCCTCTACATGATTATTACGACAGGAATTAAGACTAAGATCATTACCTAATTCAATACCAGGAGTCACATCAGTATTTGTAGAACCGTTTTCTGGTTGAGAGAAACTAAATCCTCTAGAATGTACCCATTTCGCACCATTCCAAACAATAGCGGTTCCGTTTGCAGATGTACCTAAAGAGATATTGTTCTCATCTGTTGTTGCAAGTCTCATAGTTACAATTTGATCACCGGTATCGGTTGCTACACCTACAGGATGAATACCGCTAAACTGATAATCTAAGTCTAGTGTGTCTAAGCCAATATTACCTGCTGTGTCTACAACCTTTAAGTATCTATTGGCTGTGCTACCACCTGCTCTACCATCAGCTGTTAGTTGTAATGCACTAGCTCTGATCTTCCCGTCAACTACAAGCTTGCCAGCTTCCCACCAAGGTCTGTTTTGATTAGATGGTGTAACATTCCATAAATTGGTATCACTCACACCAAGCCCCAGAGCACCACTAGCTGTATAGTAATGGAAACCTAGCTTAGTGCCACCTTGACCACTTTCAGAAATAATAAATTGATTACCAAGCCCAGCATTATTAAACACAGTATTGTTTCCTGCTGCAGAACTAAGTATAATATGATTGAATGTGTTACTAGCTCCTTGTACTAATGAATTATGACTAGTTTCAGGAGGAGCTCCTGTTAAACCAATAGTTAAGGCATTATCTTCATAGTAATATCTCAAACTATTACTACCACTAGTACTATAATCTTTATGAGCAAAGAGAACATCAAATTTACCGAATGTTTTACTTTCTAACGTTCCATTTGTTCCATTAATACCTAGTACCGTACCAGTAAGATTTAAAGGTAGTATAGTAGTTCCACCAATATTCATTGATCCGAATTGTCCAGAAACGCCTGTTATATTATGTACTCGTACTGCATTGTCTTCGATATGCGTTTTGAATAGATAAATGGAATTATCATTAGCTACAGCATTTTGAACTCCACTACCTTTGATTACAAAATTATAACCATAATCATTACCAGCATTATTCAAAAATAATCCTGTTTGATTCATAATCACTACTCGATCTTCCGTTTCCTCACCAGATATGTAATCAAAACTTGCACTAGGAGATAATATTTTATTAGCTCTAGTGTATTCAAGAGCTTTAACGCCACTAGTCGTATTGAAGAATATCTCTTTCATCCCACTGCCAACAGTATCACTAGTCTTAAATACTAAACCGCTATTTTGTCCAATAAGTGTTACTGGTTTTTTCCAGCTAGAAAAACCACTAGCATCTGTATGTAAGCTATAACCTGAAACTGACGACAAACCAATTCTTAATTGATCTGTTGTAAGAACACCACTAACATCAAGTGTAGATCTAGCATTATCAGTATTAACACCAACTCTATTAGTTAAAAGATTAGTATACATAGTATATGTAGAATTATCTCCACCAGCATTACTACTTTTAAAGATAATGCTTTGTTGTGATAAACCAGTGTTTAATACAACGGAAAAATCATCTAAATACATTTTATTAGTGTTATTACTTCCGATTTGAAGGGCTTCATTATATGTTCCACTTAATCCATGACCAATAACAACATTATTAATACCAGAAATATGGTTGTGATTACCCAAAATTAATCCACTCATATGTCGTGCAGTATTACTAGACCCTAATACAATACTATATCTTCCATATTGTGGGCTAGTAGCAGGAGTAGCATCATCATTACCATCCTGATAAGCCATTACATATCCAGATGAATATCCTGCAAACCTATCAGCAAAACATTCTGAGCAAGGGTCCAAACCTTGAACAACCTCATCGAAACTTTCTTTAATATAATATTCTATAGTATTATCTGAATCTATAACAGTATTAGCTATTAATGTTGTAGTAAAATTACTTCCTATATTTTCTGTTAAAACACCTAAAGAAGCACCATTTGTATCTGTTCCGTCAATAATATTTCTCACAAAAACAGCATTGTCTTGTGAAGCTGGTGAATAAAGTCCTACCAAAATTCTATCTCCACCATTAAACTCTGAGACATTGCCTATAATAACAACGTTCGTTCCAGATACTCGACAAGGATATCTTGCATAACCTATTGTGTTATTTCTGCCATATACTAAATTATCTGCACTGTAGACTTCGTTGTTATACCCTACAGAAATACCACTAACTACAACTTCATTATGTCCTAATACAATACTGCTATCGCCAAATACTTGATTACGATCATCTGCAGTATTTATAGATATAGAGCCTGAACCTATAATATCATTTTTAGATCCAATAGTTGTATTATTTTTACCTACAACAAAATTGCTATTACCTATACTTTGGACATCAGTTCCGTTAAGATTAACATATGAACCGATATTGTTTATGTTTAATCCAGAAACTCTGGTTTTATTACCTACTATTGTACTACCGCTAGCTGCTGACACCCAGTTATTGATACCAAACACAGTAGTATTAGACATACTATCTCCAGCAGCCTTAACTCCACTGCCAGTAAAAGTACCATCTGTATTGATAACAATGCCTGTAGTATTATTCAATACTCCTACAACTAAATTATTATTACTAGTAATAGGAACATTATTTCTAGGACCGATAACTATGTTATTAGAAACCGTGCCGCTTAAATTATTATTATTACCAATAATGAGAGAATCTTTAATTTCAGAGACTGTATTAGATTGACCTATAACTACTAAGCCTGTTGGTGAAGCATCTAATGTGCTATTGTCAAGACCTAACAGAATGCTATCGTCTAAACCACTTGTTGTACTCACGCCAAGACCGATAATAACAGACTTTGTACTATGTGATAAACTGATATCATTACCAATGTAAACACCACTAGTAATAGATTGAGGATCGTTATTGACACCTATACTAATAACACTATTGCCACTGACATTAGAGTTATTGCCATAAACAATATTTTTGTTACCCGTAGCATTAATACTAGAACCTACTACAACATCATTACTACCACTAACAGTTAGATTATTACCAACATAAACATTAAAATTACCTTTAGCATTTACGGTATTTCCAAAACCAATACCAGAATGTCCTACGACATTAGCATTAGATAATAATCCAATATTTTTACTGCCAATAGCTATATTGGTATTACCAATTAATGTGTTGTGGCTGCCTGTTGCTTGAACACTTGTTCCTAAAGCTAAATTAGATACTCCACTAACAGTCGAGTCTACTAAAACACCTATATTAAAATCACCACTGACACTACTATTATTTCCTAGTATAACTACTTTATTACCTGAAGCTTTAAGATCATTACCTACTATAATACCATCATCATGCATGGTATCATTCATATTACCTAATACTATATACGAAATCCCACTAGCCGTATTATTATATCCGATTACATTATATGATTGACCAGTAGGATTATTTGATCCACCTAATACTGTGTTGAGCAGAGAAGATCTAAATACTTCTTTGTTTACTCCTGTATGATCTACAGTAAATATAATTTCACCGCTAGTGTTGTTGGTGGCTGGATTTAAAATCTTAGACTTAACTTGTCCATAATTAATTGTATTAAAATTATTATCTCTACCTGCTAACTCAATAGTAGCTGGAAAACTTCCTACTGTTGGAGATGTTTGTGTATTGTGGACTAAAAGTAATTTAACACCAGTTGCACAATTGGTGACGCTCTCAACTTTTATACCGTCTAACGTACAGTCTGTAACTACATGTAAAGCAGCGTCTGGTGATCTAGAATTAATACCTAGTCTTGAAGTGGAGGCATCATAAAATAATACATCTCCATTACCTGTTCCTGAAACAGCAAAGTCTATGTTCAAATTATTCTGATTAAGTAAGGTGGCATTACCTGCTGTATCAGAGAGAACTATATCATATACAGTTCCTGACCCTATATTAAGAGTACCAGAAACTATATTATTGTTTTCATCAAATAGTGCTGTCATTATTATTTACCTTATTTTAATGGATTTTTGATTTGACCCTCTGTCTCTTTTTCTACTATATCTAAAGCTGCTGAAAGTTTTTGATGAACTACTGAATTAATAGATTGTTGTGCCAAATTAGCAAAAGTCTCTCCTCCTGCGACATTAACATTTACTGTGCCGTTTACGGTAGCTGAGATTTCATTCGGTATGTTAATTTTTTCCAATTTGGTTAATAAAGCATTAAAGTTTTGAGTAAATGCTGCTATACCATTAGTATTTACACCACCAGCTTCTCCTCCAGCTGTTCCTTGAGCATTCTGCTGCATTATAGCTCCAAAATCAGCTACAGACTGTGTAACAGTAGATAATATACTATTAAAACTATCAAGAACAGTACTTACGCCCCCAACAGTTCCACCATTTTGTAGATACTGCACACCATTATTAATAGAATTTAATAGTGGCATATTGGCTTGTGCAGCTCTGCGATTGACAACAAATTCTCCCGGAGTTAGCATAGCGGGAACCGTATCTGTGCCACGAGGTATCATCATTCCGTTAGCTGCGTAAATTACTCCACCAAACTGACGTCTTTGTGCTATACGACCAGGACTTCTGTCTTCAGGAGCTTTGTATCCAGGTCTTAATGCAGAGCCTACATCTTGTACCAATCCAGCAGCCTCGCGTCCAAGCTGGAAAATAGCCCGACCAGGACTAGCTAGATTTTCACCTACATTTTGCAAGTATCCAGTGACTCCTGTTCGTTGACCTTGCCTACGATTATTAGAATCATATCTTTTGGCCGCTGCTTCTGGATCTCGAATCGCAGAACCTGTTTCCAGAATAGTATCTAGGGCTACATGAGCACCAAAAGCCGCAAGACCAGAACGCCCAGCAGCTCTCGATCCGGATTGGAGTGCTTTTTTTCCTATTCCGTAAGCTATTTGCCCACCTTGAACAACTGCACCTGCTTCTGCTCCACCAACTTTACTTGCCACTGGAGAAGCAGCGTTGCCAACTACTGAAGCAAATACATCTTTAATTATTCCACCACCTGCAAAACCTTCTGCATTAGGTGGACGAAAAGGTTTTTTGTTGTGATGCTCAATTTGTTTCTTAATAATTTTTTCTTCATTTTGAATCATGTTTATTTGCTGTTCAAGATTTTGCTTTACTGCCTCAGCATGATCTCTCTCCATCGCGTGCTGTTTCTTTTTCTCATTTAATAAGCTTTGTGTCAGACCTCTAGAGTCCTCTGTCGCTGCTATCTGCTTATCAATGGTCTGAATTTGTGCTTTTCTTGAATTAACAACATTTTCTGCTGCGGCCACAGTCCTATCATGAGCATCTTTTGATTTCTGTGCTACCTCGGGCAATCTTTGTGCAATGTCATCCGCTTTATCAATGTCGTCTTGACCTTTTCTCTGCATCCAACCTTTAAGAACCTGAGACTCTACGTAAGTTCTCATATTGCTGTCTTGGTTGTACGCTCGCCAGTCTTCGGTGCTTAAAGCTGCCGTATTGATGTCAGGCATTACTACCCTACCAGCACCATTACCTATACCTTGCTCTTCCATAGATGTCATTACTGCTCTTGATAGTTCTCTAACAGCGCCCTCTTGTGTATAGTATTTATACTCATCAAACACGCCTGGCATTGACTCAATAGTAGATCTTAATTTTGTTTTATATAATTCTTTGTATTTAGCTAAAGATCTTACCCAGTTTTTATCTGCGAACTCCCGATCTCTGTCAAGATCTGCACCTGCTTGCCATCTACTAATTCCTTTTTCGTTTGCTTGAGCATTAAGAGAGTCATGGGTTCGTTCTGTTTGGTAAGAATAGCCTTCTCCTCTTGGATCATTGACTTTACCACCATCTAATCCTGTTTGATTTTTGACTCTCATAACCATATCACCTGGTGTACCATCTGGATTGTCAGGCATTCTACTTTCAGTATATTGAGTCGGATTAGCTAATACTGATTTGTAACTATGTCCGCTTCTTTCTACAAATGCTTTGAGTTGGGATTCCTTATGCGGCATTAACAAACCAGGTAGGTTTCTCTTAGCCCATGTTATTGGATCAAGTGGACTCCCAGAATCACTATATTGCTTCCAATATCTATCTACCATTTTTTTCTGAAAATCAGCTTCACTAACTGGTGCTGATCTCGGTATTATTTTTCCATCTTTAAATCCTCGTTCTTCCATCATCTCTGCAGCTTTTTCTGGACCATATCTTTTTTCCATTTTATCATACGTTGCTTGCATCCTAGCTGTACGTTTAGACAGAGCCGAATCTTGTTTACTCTGCATCTGCTCAGCACGCGATTTGCTTAGCTCAGTTTCTCTTCTCCCTGATCCTCCAACATCTTGAGAGGACAAACCTATTTGTTGTTCAAGTTCATCTCCTCTCTGCTGTAATAGCGTATTAGCTAATGACCGTCTAGAGTGTGCCATTCCTGGCTTATTTTCATCCGCCCAAGCGTTAAATTCGCTTATAGGTCTTCCCGTCTTCTTAAACTGTCTAATATAGCTTTGTGCCACCTTTACATCTAATGCATTTTGAGATGGACCAAATGTTGGTTCCTCTCCAGCCTTCCTAGAGTTTGGTGTTAACCTATTTCGTGTAGGGTCATTCATCATATTTTCTGAATGCCTCGTCTGTGTACCCGTTCTTTGCTGACGGTCGTATGCTTCTCTACCTCCCGCCGCTGTTATATCTTCTTCTCTCCTTAGTCTCTCAACGATTGATTTTAGTTCAGAATCAGTGTGGCCATTATCCATTTCCGATAGCATTTTCTTGCTCACACCACCAGGAAATAGTTTTTGTACTCTCTTTGATAATTTTTTCTGACTCTCTGCCCTGAGATGATCACTATAAATTTCTTGTCCTCTACCATGTTTTTTTGCAGATTCGTATAATTCAAAAGCCACTCCTCTAGTCTTACTATCTAAAGCATCAAACGAGACAAATCCCGACTGACCTCTATTGCTACCTCCTAAGCTTTCTATTATTACTCCATTAGGACCTACTTCTAATATGCGTCCTTGTTTTCTCATACTTCCGTCAGCACTACCAATAGATCTTGGATTTCCATTACCATTATTATGCCAATTTGTAAACATCTTAGGCACAGGAAGCATTGGTCCTGAAGGACGACCAGACATACCTAAATCACCTGTATTACTCATGTGGTCAGACCACGACTGCTTACTTTCTAAAGCTTTGCGAGTATCCGAATCAAATTTATTTAAAGGTACGTTGAATCTCTTACCCTGATAATTTATAACTGCAGATCTATCATTAACACTTAGAAGTTTAGCTTTTATTGTTTTTCCATTATATCCTGTTAGACTAGACATTCCATCTGAACCAACCAAACCACCATTTTCAAAACCTAAAGCTTTAAATGATCCGCGTAAGAACTGTTGAGATTTAGGACCTATACCGCCTTGAATACTGGCTAAAGTAGCAAATAACTCAGATGGTTGTCTTGCAAAATCTTCAATAGAATATCCGCTATCACCAGCATCTTTATAGTTAGAACTATTTACTTCTTGTAATAGTCCTGGGTTTAAAAAGCTTTTCAATAATCCATCATGTCTACTATTAGCAAAAGCATGTGCGTATTCATGACGAACAGTGGCTCCACGCATTCTTTCTTTAGAAAAACTAATTTTGGATCCTCTACTGCCTCTTTCCTGAAAATAAGCACCATAACCATGTAGTTCACTATCAGTGCCTAAACCAGTTTCTGTTACACCTAGTCCCATTTGAGCAGCCCGAACCAATTTTTGATGTCCTAGTGCTCCACTAGTATATTTTTTAAGGTTTTCTACTAGCGAATTCATCTGAGAATTGAGTGACTGTTTGTTAGTGACTGTCACCATATCATCAAAAACTTTACCGCCTATATCAAACCCTGACGGGACTATACTCTCACCACTGTTAATAGCTTTAAGTAATGGGAGATTGGCTTGAGTAGCTTGTCTGTTGATAACAAATTCACCGGGAGTAAGCATTGCAGGAACAGTGTCTGTGCCTTGAGGCTGGAAGTTTACAAGCTGTCCGTTCTGAGCATAGATCATACCTCCATTAGCTCTTTTCTGGATACTTCGACCTTGAATGAAAGTCCGACCCGGTAATGGACCAAACTTATTATTGATTCCAAAGGCAGCGTTAACAGCACTAGCTTCATCAAACCCACTATTAGCAAAACTACCTAGTAAAGTCTGACCACGAGCACCCATATTTTCAGGCTTGCCATCATAAAGATGATCAAAACCTTTCCAATTTTGACCATCCCCACCATAATAGAATTGTAGAGCATCAACACCTTTATCAATAAACCCTTGAGTATTAACATCAAAGAAAGGAAGACCTCTGCCGCCCTTAAGATTTCGTAAATCAGTCTGGAATTGTTCTAATAATTTACCTCTAAGATTACCTTTAAATTCATTATAAGGATTGAATATAAGATCTATAAGACCAGATACGTTATCAGGTATAGCCTTAGCCATAGGCTCTCTTGTTATACCACCATCTGGACCAATCTTAGCTATCATACTTCCTTCTAATTGTTTACCGTCTAGTAAAGCGCTATACTCACCTGGTAAACTAAAGTCCATTATTCTAGCTAAAGCAGCACCACCACCTAAACTTCTAAATAAACCTTCAGCATATGCTTTAGGAATCTCTCCCTTAGCATTAGCTGCTGTGTTAAAGTCGTTAAGCAACTTAGTATCTCCATCCCTGATACCACCGAATGCTTGCCACGCACCACTAGCTAGAATATATGCATCTTTAATAAATTGAGCAACTCTACCATTAGGAGCTTGATTAAATGCACTATCAGCATAACCACCCACAGTACTAAAAACATTACTAACAAATCCAGCAATACCTTTAGCTTCATTTGAATCTTCAATATCTAATCTAGGTATACGACCAAGATTTCTACCTAAGAAACCACTTAAACCTCTAGTAAATTGTTTTCTTTGAAAGATCTCTAATGCAGATTTAGTTAAACTTTTTGTTGCTGTAGGAATTAACGAATCTTCTAAATTAGCATTTTGGAATATACTAGATTTTGTATCAATTTTATCTCCATCAGCACCAGCACCCT
>Ga0233444_10001377_pt1 | contig 28009 bp, 29 predicted proteins | sample SI_124_October20_6_FD_182792 | JGI IMG/M metagenome (GOLD analysis project Ga0233444, IMG submission 182792) | Seawater microbial communities from Saanich Inlet, British Columbia, Canada - SI_124_October2016_10_MG | ecosystem: Environmental > Aquatic > Marine > Inlet | place: Canada: British... | reverse complement strand
TTTCTTTTAAACTTTAACTTTTTTTGGAGTAAGTTTAGTATACCTGGATTGGGTTTGCCTAAACCATTTTTTGTTGGACATTGAACATATTTAAAATTTAAATTGAATTTTTTTAATAACTTTAATTTTTTTTTATGTTTTTTAAATTTTAATAATTTTAAAGTTTTTTTTTTTTTTTTCAAATAATTAATTGTAGAATACACGTATGGATATGTTTTTATTAAATGAAAATTATCAATTGACGACTTTTTATAAATTTTTTCTGCTTCCAAAAAATTTTTTTTTTTAATATTTAAATTTTGTAAAATTTTTTTAAAAGGTAATCCAACATTATTAAAGTATGTTTTAAATGAAACTTTAAGTTGAAGTTTTGTTTTAACATCCTTCCATGATTTTTTCATATTTTCTTTAGAGTTAAAAATAACTCCATCTAAATCAAATATAATTAATTTATTCATTTGATTTTGATATTATTTACTACTTCAAATTTTTTTGACTCATTTTTAGAGTGTGGTTTTTCAAGAAAATTAGCGATTAAATTAAAATTATCAAAACCTTTAAAAGAAAAATATATTTCTGGTTCAATTATTATCATTTTATGATTTTTTGAAGATAGCGTTATTTTTTTACTTTTAAAAATCTTTCTATTCTTCTTTAAAAAATGAAATTTTACTTTTCCTTTAATTACGGAAATATGACATTTGTTTTTTGTATGAAAATTCCATCCCTTTTCACTATTTTTTTTTATCTCAGTAAAATAAATTTCTCCAAATTTTTTATAAAATTTATCATTTCTGCTTAGAAATTTATAAATGTTACCTTTTTTTGTTTTAATTTTTTTTAAAGGAAGTATTTTAATTCCAATCATTTTCTAGCATATATTTTTCTATTTGATTTTTTGTAACATTATAAGCTTTTTGTTTTTTTTCTTTAATAAAGTAATACCATTCCGCTGTAATTCTTACACTTTTTTCAACACTGTATGTGGGCCACCAGTTTAACAATTTTTTGGCTTTAGCAATACTTAATTGTAAATTTTTTTGTTCATAATAATTTTTATTTTTTTTTAGAGTTGTTTTTCCTTTTTTCCAATATTTTGTTATGTAATTTACAATTTGAAGTACGCTAGTTACTGAATTAGGTCTGGTTCCAAAATTCCATGCAGAAGAATATTTTTTGGGATTTTCATATTGAAATTTTGCAAGTAACAAATAACCTCTTAGGGGTTCTAGAACATGTTGCCATGGTCTGTTAAAGTTTGGATTTCTTAAAATAATTTTTTTCTTATTTAACAATGATCTAATTACGTCTGGAATTAATCTATTTTTAGACCAGTCTCCACCTCCTATAACATTGCCTGCTCTAACACTTGAAATTGCTTGTGAAGAATTTTTAAAAAAACTCTCTCTATAAGCTCTTATTACTAATTCAGCTGAAGATTTAGAGGCACTATATGGATCAACACCACCCAATCTATCACTTTCTTTGTATGGAATAATTTTTCCTAAATTTTCATAGCATTTATCTGAGGTAATAAATATACCCGATTTGATAAATTTATTTTCTTTAATTACTTCAAGAACATTTAATGTTCCCCTGATGTTAATATCAAAAGTATCTAGTGGCTTTTGATAGGATGCAAATATAAGAGGTTGGGCAGCAAGATGAAAAATAATTGATGGTTTGAATTTTTTTACTATTTTTTCAACTTTTGAATAGTCTCTTATATCAAAAAGATTAATTTTAATTATTTTATGTAAGCCTAATTCATAAAAAAGTTTTTTATTCGAATTTGGATTGTTGCCTATGCCACATACTTGGGCTCCTAAAATTTTTAACCATAAACAAAGCCAAGCTCCTTTAAAACCTGTCGCTCCAGTAACCAAAACTCTTTTATTTTTATAAAATTTTTTTATTTTAACCATGGAATTTTTTTTTCGCTGTATATTTTATTCAATAAATTTTTATCTCTCATGGTATCCATGCACTGCCAGAAGCGTTCATGTTTAAAAGCCATCAATTCTCCTTCTTTTGATAATTTGGTAAGTGGATCTCGCTCAAATATTGTGAGATCATTTTCAATATAATCAAAGATTTTGTTTTTTAAGACAAAAAAACCCCCGTTAACCCACCCAGCTTTGGCTTGTGGTTTTTCCTCGAAATTTATTACTTTATCATTATCTATATTCAATTCTCCAAACCTAACTGGCGGGTGTACTGCGGTCACCGTTGCTATTTTCTTATGACTCTTATGAAAATTAATTAAGTCAAAAAAGTTTATATTGCTCAAACCATCTCCATAAGTCATGATGAAATTTTCTCCTTCATTAATTAATTTTTTTAGTCTTAATATTCTTCCTCCTGTTAGAGTTTCTTTACCTGTATCAATTATCTGTACACTTTTAAATTCACTAAAAATGTTTGAATTTTCTTTTATGATGTTTCCTTTATATCCCGTAGCTAAAATAAATTCATTAACTCCATAAAATGAAAATGATTTCATAATATGCCATAAGATAGGTTTATCTCCAATTTTTACCATTGGTTTTGGAATAGAAATTGTTTCCTCAGAAAGTCTTGTTCCCTTACCTCCGCATAAAATAACCGCTCTCATAAATGAAAAAAGCTTAAACTTTCATTAAAGTCTTTATTAAATTTGTTTGGATATCTTTGCCAAGATAAAATCATCGCTCCTAAACAATTATTAAGGTGTAATTTTCTTTCAAGAATACATCTAAATATATTTTCTGAAGTATTAAGGATTATTAAATTATGTTTTTTAATTTTTCCATTAATATTTTTAACTTCTTTTTTACTAGGATCAATTAAAAATTTCTTCGATTTTGAAATATTAATTAATAGTTTCCAATTAGAAAAATTTTTAATTTTAAAATTATATTTTTTTAATCTAAACAAGTAACTTTCAAAACTCTGCTTAACTAATGAATGTAATTTAAATTTTTTTTCTACTTTAGGTAAAATTACTTTAACATTTTTTCTAATTCTTGTTCTACTTTTTTTATTCGATTTAATTTTTTCATTAAAATTCTTTCCATCATATTCAAGTACATCATCTTCATAAAGTGCTACACATCTTATATTAGATTTTTTTTCAATTCTTTTGGCATACAAGTCTTTTTCCATAAATTCACCTGAATGAATTTTATAAAATTCTTTTTTCCTTATATTCAAAGTAAAGTCCGATGAATGAGGAATTATAATTTGAGGTTTAATTTTCTTGAAAAATTTAATTAAAACTTTTTCACGATTATGACATCTTTTAATGGATAAACGCTTTTTTTCTTTTAAAGAAAAATTATCATAACATAATGGATAATCATCAATGCCGTTATAAGGGAAAAAACAAGATGTAATATCAATATTACCAAAATGTTTATTGTAAATTTTATGATTATAAGGCGTATTATCAGTTAGAATTAAATGATTTTTTTTATCATTTTGCGTTTGTACTATTAAACCAGTGTCTATTCCTGGAGGGTTATCTTTTTCTACCCTTCTAGCTTTTTCTTGCCCATCTTGGTTTAATGCTGGGACAACTCCAAACTTATAATTTTTGTTAATTTTATGAAATTTTCCAAGTTTTAAGTAATTAAAATTTTTGAAACCTATTTTTCTTAAATTTCTTTCAATTAAACGATTATAAATAATATCTGGTATAAAAAATTTAACACTCTTGTTAAATAATTTTATTGTTTCTAAATCCCAATGGTCAGGATGAATATGAGATATAAAACAATACTTAATTTTTTTTAATTTTTTTTTAGAATATTTCGGATCAGGATAAGGGCTCCAAGCATCATAGTAAACGTTGCCATAAATCCAAGGATCTATAATAAGATCATCATTTATAATCGTAGTTGCATTAGTTATTACTTTAAATGTATTCATAAATTAAAGATTAAAAATTTTGTCGTAATATTCTTTTTTTTCAGAGTTATATATCTCAGCTAATTTTTTTGAAAATTGTTTTATTTTTATCATTTTTTTGTATCTCTTATACATTTTTTCATTTCCATCCCATAGTTTATTTCTTCTTTGTTTAAGAATTATATAATCTTTATAGTTGCAAGCTATAGAGACAGTATCTGTTTCTTCATCATTTTTGAAAAAACGTAGTTCATGTAAACCTTCAACTTTGTATCCAACTAATTCCATTTGATTTTGCCATTTTTTTAAACCTATGTGCTGTCCTGCCGAGATAATTCTGATGTTCATTTTTTCGAAAGCATATTCTGTTATCAGTGCAACAGATTCTAAAGAAGCTAAAGGTGTTGATAGTTTATTCTTTTTTAGATCTCGAACTATTGCTAATTCACAGGTTTTTTTATCAAGATTAATATTTGACAGAGAAATAACACCTACATAATTATTATTATTAATTTCTTGAATAATTAACACCAATCTATTTTTTATTGATAAAAAAAAATTTTTTTGGTCTTGTCTTGTGTTTACTTTCACACCTTGATCTAAAAATCTTGTGTTCCTCGGATCATTAAACCAATCAAACCAGTCTGACTCTAATGCAAACTTTTCATTGGGTTTACATAAGTTTATGTTTTCTCCTGAAATAAGTACCTCTAACTTCATTTATTATTTTTGTATATTTTTAAAGTAATTTTTTATAATGGTATTTTTTGGGTCATAAATCATAAGATCATCTTTATATTGTTTAAGTAGTTTTTTCCAATCTTCATGAGAAATGTTTAATAAAAAATTTATTATTTCATTTATTTTATCTTCATTTGCCTCATTGGTCCAAAATTCTCCATTATCATCATATTTTTTTGGCCAACCAAATTTGAATGCGTTTACACCTAAAAAAAAACCTCTCGTTGATATTAGGGCTACTTTTTTTTCTTTAGATAGCGCTTCATAGGCTAATGTGGAGTCTGTAGAAATAATTATTTTTGCTTTGTTAACAACTTTATATCCTGGAATTCTTGATTTTACGTCTCTTTCTATATACTCGCATTTTGAATTAATAGATTTAAAAAAATTTTTCTCTTTTAATTTTGATTTATTATCAGATTTCCTTCCTAGAACTTTAAATTTAATATTTTTTTCTTTTACAATTTTAGTTATAGCTTTAAATAAATATCTCTCTGAATAATTATTTTTCAAAAAGTAATAATGCCCTTCAGGATAGGCATTTGATGAATAACTGTCAAATTGTGAAATATATAGTAAATAATCTCCTTCATCAATTTCATCAAAAACCCTATTATTGTTGTATGAGCCTATAGGAATAACTTCTCCTTCAATTAATTCTGAGTAAAGTTTACCTATATTTTTGTTGAACACAAACATAGCGTCCAAAGAAAAAAAAGATTTTTCTTTTGCTAAATTTTTTGAAAATACATCTCTATGATTGTCTCTTGAACCATTTTGAATAAAATAAAACTTGATTTTCTTGAATTTTTTTTTCAATTTCCAAAAGTTAGTATCATTATCTGTTGTTGTAATTACAATGTTTGGGTTTACTGTTTTTATATATTCATCAATATATTTTTGATTTGACCAATTGAAAAAGTTGGAAATTAATGAATTTATTAAAATATAGATGTTAATAGAAATTTTTCTTGTATCTAGTAAATATACATCTTTTAAATCAAATAAGTCATTTATAATCTCGTACCCTATATCATCATAAATCATAACTGGACGTTGGGGGGGTTTTTTAAAAATATATTTAGATTTAATAAAAATTTTAAATTTATTTATAATGCTCATAAATACCTGGCTATAAACTGTATTGTTTTAAATATTTAAATTAGAAAGTTTTTCACCAATATACTCATATACTGGTTGCTGAATTTTTTTCTCAAAGGAAAAAGGTATACCAAAAAAATAATTTCTTTTTGTATAGTCCCATTTGTACAATTGAGAAACGTTAAAATATATTTTTTTATAATTATTTAATTCAAGATCTAGTATGTCAATAGGTTGCTCGTTTTTTTCCACTGCTGGTCTGCTAAATCTGTTAAATAAAAATATATACTTACACGTTTTATAGGCAAAACTTTTGGTATATTTATTAAACCAATATCTATTCATTTCATTAAATGAAGCAACATTAATAGTTAGGTCTATTAAGTTTTTTTCAATTTTATTTATCCAAAAGCATGGAACTAGTATAAAATCATATTTATCAATTATTTTTTGATCTATTATTTTAATATTTTTTAAATCATCAAAAGAAGCAATTTTCACATTGGGTAATTCTTTTTTTAGAAAATATTTTGCTGTTGATAACGCTTCGGGAAAATCAATTAATATAAATTTTAAATTTTTATCATTTTTTTTTAGTAAATATGGTAGTGCTCCATAATTACTGCCGATGTCTAATATTGTTTTAATTTTTTTGTTTTTCAAAAACTTATTGTAGAGACTTAAGAGCCAAATATGTCTTATCCATCTTTGAGTAAAAAACATGTCTTCTTTTTTATATAATTCAGGATTGCCCGTCTTTGGTGAGGGGTTTTCAGATAAAAGTCTTTTAAGATTTTCTGTGATTAAAAAATCATAAAGATCTTCTAACATACAGATTTTTGGGTCAAGTTTTTTTAATTTGTTTGGTAAAAATGTTAAAGTTTTATAAATAAATTTTTTAAACTTTGTCATTTCACCCGGTACATCAGTAATAAAATAATTTTTTTTTCTAAAATTTTCTAAGATATTATTATTAGTATTTATGTCCGAAACAATGCTTTTGGACCATTCGCTCCATATTTCAGTTTTATTCTTAACTCTAATAGAGCTAAATTTTGACTGATTAACGTCCTCTTGATATTCATTATTATTAATAAAATAGTCAGATTGACTATTCATTTCACTTACAATATTTTTTTTTAAATGGTGATCGTTCACTATTTTTATTAAATTTATTTAATTGCTAAAAAACCCTCAAAACAAAGATGCTTCATAACAGTAATTGTGTCTTTAAAACCAGCTCTTTTTAACAATTCTAAATTTCCTTTTGTTGAAAAAGGTTCCATCACACCTTTTAAACTTCTTGATTTACTTATTATATCTTCAGGTGTGTATAAATTTTTTAATTTAAACTCATTATACATTAATGAAATAATATCTTGAAATCTAGCATCTGGGGCCCTTACTTTTTCAAATAACAAAAAAGCTCCACCCCAATTTAATGATTTATAAATTTTGTTAATTAAAGCTTGTCTAGATCTAGGGTTTATAAATTGAATTGTGTAATAGGCAATTATTAAATCAGATTTTTTTAATTTTTGTTTTAAAAGATCATTATTAAAAATTTTACAATTTTTTATTTTTTTTTTTTTAGCTTTCTTGACCATGGGTTCCTCTACATCAATACCAAAGTACATTATATTTTTTTTCGATGGATTTCTTCTTGTAAGTTTTTCTAAAAGAGTTCCTGTTGAACAACCTAAATCATAACAATTACTGTTTTTCTTTAAAAAAAAATCGCTTAATTCACAAATAATATCATGTCCTTCATTATAGAAAGGAACCGATTTTGATACATGTTTTTCGAAATTTTTTGTAACTTTTTTATCAAATACCCATCCAGCATTTGAAACCTTGATACCGTCACCAGCAGATTTTTTTTTTATTTTCATAATTTACCGTTAAGAAAAAATTTTATCCAAGTTTTAAATGTACTTCTATCACTTAAAGCAAATTCATTACAGAATAATTTTCTAGCTTTTTGAGTTTTATCTGAATACCACCAGTCAAATATATTTTTATTTAATTTTTTTGCTGCCTTTTTAGGATCATGATAAATAATTCCTACTTTATTTAATTCATTAAACAATTTTTTTGCTTTTGAGGTGCTGTCCCAACAATTTTTTTCACAAAATAAAATCGTTGGAATATTCATTGATAATGATTTGAAAAAAAAAGTTGAATAATTATTCATTATTACTAATTTTACTTTGGGAATATAGTTTTCAGGTATTTTATTAATAAAATTTATGTTTTTAAAATTTTTTTTAAATAATTCTTTTTCCGAAAAATGACCAAAAGGAGAGTCTTTATAAAGTATATGTTGATGAAATCTTGATTTAATATTTTTTAAAAACAAGTATGAATTTTTTAACCTATTACAACTTTCTTGAAAAGATCTCATTTTTAAATATTTTGGTTGTACAAATAAATTTGAAGTTGAAACAAATAATATTTTTTTATTATTTTTAATTTTGTGCGGCTGAATTTTTTTTCTTAACTGCGGTGATGGAAGTGGATAAAATTTTACTTTGTAATTTTGGTGTTCTACTTGACCCCAACTAATAAATTTATCAAATAAATACTCGTGACAATGGTGAAGTGAGACACTCGCATCTCCATATGCACTTCCATGTTGAACAGAAATAATTTTTCCTCCTAATTCTCTAAATAATAACGGTTCAAATTTTTCGTCATCTTTTAACAAGGACGAACTTGAGCCTAACATTACTTTATCTTTACAGTTAAAAAAGAAATTATTTTTTTTTTTATAGATTTCTAAAAAAGATTTAGGAATATATCTTTTAATTAATTGAATCATTTCTAAATCATTAACTGGAGCAGATAATTTACTTGGTTTAATTAAAGTACAAAAATTATTATGTTTATTAAATTTAATTTTAGGTTTTGTAAAAATTAAAATTAAAGAAATAATTATTTTTTCAAAAATATTAAATCCGTATACAAGTCTTACTCTAGCAAATAATAAATTAGATATTGATCTTTTTAATTTTAAAAAAAAAGATGTTTTTTTCTTATAAAATATTTTTTTGTTATCTAGTTGTAATTTTTTTATATTCCATTTTTTTGGTTTATTTTGAAGAATGAAAGTAAGTACAAAATGTGAAAAAAATTTAGTATTTTTGTATGTTTTATTTAAATAATCTAAAGTGTCTATAAATTCAAAATTTGCATCTTTATATTTTACCAATAATTCAATTTTTTCATTCCTGTATTTTGACTTATATAGATCACTTAATCTTTTAGAGTAATGTACTAAATGTATAAAATCTAATAGCCAATAGCCTACATAATTTTCAAAAAATTTTAATGAGAAATTTGAATTATTTTGTGATTTTAAATATTTTGCAATTTTTTTTAAAATTCTTTCATATTGTTCCTCGCAACACTTAAATCCTTTTAATTGGTCTATTTTATCCTCAATATAAAATTTTTTATATTTATTTTTTAGGACTGACTCAAGTGTAATATTTTCTTTAAAACACCAAGGTCCAAGTACTTTATCATTTTTATTAAAGTTAAATGAATTTGTAATTTGATCGATTGCTAATTTTTTCACCAGAAGTAGATTTTAAAAATCTTTTGGAAAGTTTTGAATAATTTTTTTTAATTTTTTTATAGAAAGATAATCCTTATTTATCAAACTATTATATGTGTAATTTTCTGGACAAAATCTTCCCCCTGGAAAATTTTTGAAATATTTATTCTTATTCCAATGCAAATAATCAGAACTAGGTGTAACTACAAAATGATTTTTATAGATTATGGTATTTAGCGCTTCTGACTCTGAGATCATTTCTTCATGTAGTTTCTCTCCTGGTCTTATGCCAATAATTTTGAATTTAGGTTTTATAGAAATTGAATTCGCTAAATCTATTACTTTAAAAGATGGAATTTTTGGTACAAAAAGTTCTCCTCCCCACATTTTATTAAGGCAGAATATTACAAATTTTACACTCTCCTCTAAAGTAATATTAAATCTAGTCATTCTTTTATCCGTTATAGGGAATAAGTTTTGTTTTTTACATTTTAAGAAAAAAGGTAATATTGATCCTTCACTACCAAGAACATTTCCATATCTTACAACTGAAAATTTAATATCTTTTTTACCTTTATAATTGTTAGCAGCTACAAATAATTTATCAGAAGTTAATTTAGTTGCTCCGTAAAGATTTACAGGTGATGAAGCCTTGTCTGTGCTTAGTGCAATTACTTTTTTTACTTTTTGGGAAAGTGATGCTTCAATAACATTCTGTGCTCCTAAGATATTTGTTTTTACGACTTCAAAAGGATTGTACTCACCTTGGGGAACATGCTTCATGGCCGCTGCATGAATTACAATATCAACATCATTCATTGCAAAACTTAATCTACTTAAATCCCTAACATCTCCAATTAAAAATCTTAAATTCTTATGTTTTCCCCAAATTTTTTGCAATTTAAAGTGTTTTTGTTCATCTCTACTAAAAATTACAATTTTTTTTGGTTTATATTTTTTTAAAATGAAGTTTACGAAATTTTTTCCAAAAGAACCTGTGCCACCGGTTATAAGTATATTTTTTTTATTAAGCATAATTATTGTATAATAATATTTAATATTAAGTTTTGAGAATATTGGCAATTAATTTTAATCCATTTAATCCACTTTTTTCAGGATGAAATTGAGTGCCAATAACGTTTTCCTTTCCTATTATAGCAGTAATTTTTTCTGTACCATAATTATAATGAGCTAATGATTCTTTTTTAACATTCGTTACAGCTTTATATGAGTGGACGAAATAGAATTTTTTTTTATCAATATTGCCTATGTTAAATGTAATTTTTTTTTTATCTAAATTTCCATATAAATCGTGCCATCCAATAACTGGTACTTTCAGATGAGGCTTTTTTTGTTTTTTTATTTTAATTATTTTTCCATTTATAATAGATAACCCTTTATTTAATCCGAATTCTTCACTTTTAGTTAACAACATTTGCATACCTAAACAAATCCCAAATAGAGGATTTCCTTTATTTACATGTTTTAAAATTTTTTCAAAAAAATCGTATTTTTTGAGTTTTTTTGAGGCATAGCTAAAAGATCCGTCGCCTGGTAAAACTAAACAAGAGGCTTGGTCAATCTCTTTGGCTTTAGTAGCAATTTTTACATCAGCTTTACACTCTTCAAAAGCCCTCTGTATACTTAGTATATTTCCAGCACCATAATCAATAATTGTAACTTTTTTTTTTTTCATTATTTTTTTTTTAAATTTTTTTGAATTTCTTTAATCTTTAATTTGTTATAATGTAAAACACTGGCAGCTGCTAAACCATCAAAATACGTTTTATTTAACAAGTAATTTATATGTTCCGTTTTTCCAAGCCCTCCTGAAATTATGAAAGGAACCTTAGATATTGATGACACTTGTGAACAAAGGTCATAATCAAACCCAGTACAAGTTCCCTCTTTGTCAACAGATGTGAGAATCACTTCTCCAACTCCTAAACTGGTTGATTTCTTAATCCAATCGATAACATTAAGTCCTGTTTTCTCTCTTCCGTTATGTGTATAAGCTTCCCAGTAATTTTCTTTAATCTTTTTTGCCTCAATAGATAAAACTACACATTGCGATCCAAATCTTTCTGCAAGTTTGGTTATTAATTTAGGATTTTTAATAGCAGCGGTATTAACGCAAATTTTGTCAGCTCCATTTTTTAGAAGATTTTCTGCATCATTAATATTTCTTATTCCACCTCCAACAGTAATTGGTATGAAAATATTTTTTGCTGATCTCTTGATTACGTCAATTAAGCTATTTCTACCGTACAAGCTTGCTACACAATCCATTAATAAAATTTCATCAACTCCCTCTTTATAATATTTGACAGCAAATTTATTTGGGTCTCCAATTTTTCTTAGTCCTTCCAAATGAATACCCTTAATTAAGTTTTCATTTTTAATATCCAATCTTGCAATTAGTCTAGGCTTGTACATGGTTATTTTTTCTTTTTAAGTCTTCTTGCGATTGCAAAATTATTAATTACTAGAATATCTAAATCAGATTTTAAAAAAGTATTTAAAGCTTGATCAGCATTTTCCACGATTGCATCACCATGCAAGTTAAAAGATGTATTCAATAAAACAGGTAAACCGGAAAATTTTTCAAACTCGCTTAATAAGTTATAATAATCGGGATTATCATTTTTTTTTAACATCTGTGGTCTAGTTGATTTATCTGCTGGATGAATAACTCCAGGTAGTTGATCAATATATTTTTCTTTTAAATCAAAAGCCATTGTCATAAATGGGGAATAAATATTTTTTGGATTTTTCAATATTTTTTTAGACCCTTCAAAAGTCATGCTTGGTGTAAATGGCATCCAAAAATCTCGATATTTAATTTTAGAGTTAATTTTTTCAACGGACGATGCCAATCTTGGATCAGCTAATATAGATCTATTTCCAAGAGCTCTTTGTCCAAATTCCATTCTTCCTCTACATCTAGCGATTATTAGACCCTCTGATAACCATTTTGCAATTTGTTTATTCTTAATTTTTTTGAAAAGTTTGAATTTTTTGCATTTCTTTTTTATAGTTTTTTCTAAATTTTTATCCGATATCTCGGAACCAAGATAAATATTTTTTAAACCCTTTATTTTATTTTTTTTATCAAAAGTTTTTGCTGCTAACCATGCAGCACCTATACTTAAAGAACCGTCACCACTAATTGGTCCACTCCAAACACTGTTAATTCTTTTATCGTCTTGAATATATTTCACTGCTTTAATATTTTGAGCAACACCACCTGATAGTATTATATCCCTTAATTTAAATTTTTTGATACAATTGAGAATCCATTTTTTTAAAAATTGCTCTGTGTAGGTTTGTAAACCCCAGGCTATTCCATCAAATCTTTCGCCATGTAATTGTTCTCTTGTTGAGTAATAAACATCCTTAAAAATCTTTTTTTTTATAATCTTGGTGCCTACAATGCTGTTAAAATTTTTAAAATGATTTAAAGATTTTAATCCATGGTACGCCTGTCCGTATGGGGCTAAACCCATTACTTTATATTCATGTTGTCCTGGTTTCATACCTAGGAGCAAAGTTACATATCTATAAAGTCTTCCCAACATCGCTTCGTTGGTTCTATAAATTTCTTTAACTTTACCTTTTTTGGCCAAGCTTATCGTTGCTGAGCTATCATCACCAGCACCTTCAATAGTCAGTATAAGTGATTTATTTTTATATTGTTGCTGTGAAAATAAACCATAATATTGATGGCAAGTTTCATGTCTAAAAATTTTTATTTTTCTCTTATTAATTTTTAGTTGATTGCAGATAACTTTTTTTCTTATTTCATTAAAAATTCTAAGGTGATCTTTGACATTTTTTTTATTTGCACGGCTAATTAATTCTTTGTAAATATTTTTTTTGATATAAGGATATTTTTTTTTCCAAATTAAAAAGTCATCAATTTCTTCAAGTTTTTTATTATTATATAATTTTGGCTTCCAGTATTTTTCATTTTGTTCGAGCCAATCTTTGATAGAAAATAATGCTCCTGGTTTATAAATTGATTGAAAGAGTCCATTGTCATATCCGGCAACTGCTACTAAATCTATTTCTGAGGTTTTTATTCCAGCAATTTCTAAAACTTTATCTATTGATTTTTTAGGATAACCTGCGTCTGCTTTTAGTCTTGAAAGACGTTCCTCAGAAATAGCAGCTACAAGCTCTCCATTTTTTATTAAGCAAGCATGGCTTTCAATACTGTCGCAAATTCCTAATATAATCAAAACTGTCTTTCCTTCAGTAAGAAATAATCTTTGAATAGTTTAAAATTAAATTTTTTATTTTTAAATTTTTTTCTTTTCATAAAATTAATCGCAACATTATCATTAAATTGTTTATTTAATGAATATCGTAATTCAAGTGAAATATTTTGTTTACATGATCGTAAATTAAACAAAGATTTTTCTTTAATTTTTTTTGTTAAAGAATAAATTGCTGATTTAACTGTTGACATAGAATACAAATATGGGTCTGAAACTTGCTCTGAAATAGCATGATATAATATTTTTCCATCATCAAGTCCATCAGTAAGATAATGAATAGTGGCTCCAACTAAATCAGGTCTATGGTCATATAATGCCCAAAAATTACAATTAGAGCCTCTATAATATGGTGAAATACCCATGTGAATGTTGATTGCTTTATTTTTTATCAAAAATTTTACTAAAGATCCTTTAATGTAACTTGATCCAAACACTAAATAAATATCACTTTTAAGAAAATCTTTTAAAAAGTTAAGACTACAATGATTAAGATCTCCATACTTAAGGGAAAGCAATTTAACTTCTTTAGATTTAAAATTTAAAACTTGCGTACCAAATATTTTTTTTTGAGAATTTATTACATTTTTAAAATATTTTTGCATTGTAGAAGATTGAGAATAAAAACTTTTTATTTCCCCGGGGAAAATTGTATTACATTCTTGAATTACATTTACTTGTTTTGCAATTTGACTAATTGAATTAATTAGATAGTTGTGTCTCAAGTTATTTGAAGTAAAAATTGTAATTTTCATTAATTTCCTTCAAAAACCTGGTGATGATTTTTTCTAGATATTTCAAAGTTTTCAAAATTTTTAGCGATATTCTTTGACATAGGATTATCTTTGAATGCTACACTTAAGTTTATTTTTTTAAAAATTCTAAGTGTATTGTAATTATAATCACCTCTCGGGAAGCTAGCAGAAACTACTTTTTTTTTAGTAATTTTTTCAATTATAGATTTATTAAGAGTAAATTCTTTGTGTTGTTTTTTGTAATTCAAATTAGCAATCGTATTTGGATGGGTATGAGAATGAAGTCCAATAAAATGACCTTTATTTGCAATTTTTATTAAATCCTTTTTATCGAAATATAAATCTTTTATTTTTTTTTTATAATTAAATTTTTTTTTTCTAAACATACTTTTCATTATTGAGTCATATTTCCGTCTACTTAAGTAACTGTCTCTTACAATTCTAAATTGTACATCCGAGAAAGTATAAAAAGGATACATTTTTTGAATCTTCTCAATTTTAAATTTTTTTTTTTTTAAAAATTGATTTAACTCAGTGCTTTTTTTTAAAAATTTATAAAATTCTTCATAAAATATTTCATTATTTTTAAAAAATTTTTCTCTAAAAAATCTATGAATTTCTAATAGATTTGGAGTTTTTGTAAAGATAGAAGTAGTAACGAAAAAAAAAGCTTTAATTTTTAACTTTTCAAGTAAAGGTAAAGCCACTTTTAATTGACATTTTAAAGAGTCATCAAAAGTTAAACATATATTTTTTTTTCTATTTTTTTTTTTTAAATTAAAAATAAAATCTGCTGGATTTTTTATATTACGAATTCCAATTTTTTTTATAATCTTTTTTAAATCTTTAATGGAAAGAGAGCCTTGTGATTTTTTAAATTGCTTATTATCGTGAAAATAATGAAACATTACCCCGTATGTATTCAGTTTTTTTTTCATTTTGCTAATAATTTTGGATTTTTAATTCTATAAAAATAAAGATCTCTTAATGTCGTTTTAGTTTTTTTTTTTATTTTTTTAAAATTATTTTTTATTAGAGCTTTGGCTGAAAAAAGGTTTTTTGTTTCAGAATTTGAAGTGATGCTTTTAAGTTTTAGAATTTTAAATCCAAATACAATAATTTTTTTTATTGCTAATGAGGCAATACCTTTATTCCAATATTTTTTTTCACCAATTAAATAGCCTATTGGTGCAGAGCTTAACTTTTTATTAATAGGGCCTATTTTTATATTTCCAACGTAAATTTTTTTAAAAAAAATTCCGAATAAAAATTCATTTTTTGAATTATTTTTACTTTCTAAATATTTTTTCAGATCTTCTTTTGATGTTACTGTTTGTTTTAGCTCTGTAAACCTTGTGACAGTTTTACAATTCACCCATTTAAAATATTTATTTAAATGTATCCCTGGTTTTATTTTTTTTAGAAGAATATCTTTAGATTTTATTTTTTTAATATTATTTTTTTTTATCATAAAAAAAAATTTATTTAAGTAAGCATCTCTAATATTAAATTTCCCAAATTTTTATAATCATCTACTGTTCTCTTTAAAGAAATAGGAATTGCTATTGCTGTAGATAAAATATTTTTAGTTGAAATTGATCTTTTAATTTGCTTAGAGTTAAGCGCATGGTCCCAATAAGCCGAACAATGCCATTTTATTGCATCTGGTAGATTTTTAGTCCCAAAATTTTTTTTATTGAGTATTTCAATTATTTGATTTCTTAATAATTTATTTTTTATGAAAAATATAAATGTGTCATATGTTATTTTGCTATTTTTAGGTATTTCTCTTAATTCAATATGATTTTTCAATTTTTTATTTAATTGATTATACCTTTTCTTTTGCATGTTAATGATTTTATCTAATTTCGATAATTGTACTTTTCCAATTACTGCTTGCATTTCAGTTATTCTATAATTAAATCCATAAATGGAACGTGTGTCCATTCCTCTCGGTAATCGTTTATTATTTTCATGTCCGTGATCATGATACTCTCTCATAAACTTAAACAATTTTTTATTATTTGTATAAATCATCCCACCTTCACCGCAAGTAATAGATTTACTAAAGTCAAAACTTACAACTCCTATCTCACCTATTGAACAAAGATATTTGTTTCCAAGCTTACCCCCCATTGCCTCACAATTATCTTCAATAATTTTAATTTTTTTTCTATCTGCAATAAGTTTGATTTCATTCATTTTTGCTGGAACGCCGAGCATGTGAACAGGAATAATTGCTTTAGTTTTTTTGGTGATAGCTTTTTTTAGTGCAGTAACAGACATATTTAAAGTTTTATCTACTTCTACAATTATTGGTTTTGCTCCAATATCTAATATTGCTTCAATAGTAGCAATAAAGTTGAATGCTTGAGTTATAACTTCATCGCCTCTTTTTACCCCAAGCGATAATAAAGCAATTTTTAGTGCAGCCGTTCCACTTGAAACAGCTTGTGCATAATTCATTTTAAATTTTTTTGCAGCAAGTTTTTCGAAATCTCTTACATGATATTTTTTTCTAAACTTGTCAAATCCATGAGCAAATAAAACCCCACCTTCTTTTTTAAAAAGTTTTTGTATTGCGTTGCTTTCTTTTTTATCAATTATTTCCCAGCCTGGCATTTTATTTTTTCCTTAAACTTATTTGATGTTTTAATTTCTTTTCATACTTTCTTATTAAAGTATAATTATATTTTGATTCTTTTGGTTTAAACTGAAAAGTTAAACCTTTTCGAGGTGTTTGGCTTTTATTTTTATGACTACCGTGAACTACTAGACAACTATGAATTAAAGCATCTCCAATGTTAAGCTTGGGGTAATTTTTTTTAAATTTTTTTAAATAATTCAAGTTTTTTATTGTTTGAGAACTTCCTTTCGCAAATGAAGATTTATGAGGTAAAACACCGTTTTTGTGAGAATTATTATAATAAAATACTCCTCCATTTTTTTTAGAAGAAGGTGATAAAGCTATCCAAATTGTTAAGGCATTGCCTCCAACAACATTCCAATAAAAATTATCCTGATGAATGGGAACTTTTAATCCTGTATTTTTTGGTTTAGCGAATAATTCACTTGCTCTTAACTCTAAACTTTTTGTTGATAGGAATGTTTGTGCTATTTTTTTTACTTTTGCTTTTTTTACTAGCTTTTTAATAAAACCACAGTCATGCAACCTATGGAAGGAATTTATTTTAGAAATTTTTTTTTCTTCTCCAACAAAATTAATGTCCCTTCCTTTATATTTCTCAAAATTTTTTTTTAAAAAAGTCATAATTTCATTGTGAGTTTTTTTTATTTCTTTTTTAGAAAAAAAATTAGGTACGACTACCCACCCGTTTTTTTTATAATATTTAAAAAAAATACTTTTATTGCTTTTGCTAGTTATTTGTCCCATATTTTTTTTCTCAATTTCCATTTTTTGTTAACATATTTCCAGATATGAGGAGATCTAAATTTATCTGTTAATAGATTAAAATATTTAAGATTCATTTCTGGCTGATCAAACTGTTTATAAGCATGGGGAAATTCTTTTTTATTTATTGATAAATATTTAAAAACTTCCTCTGAAAATCTTCTTGGGAATTCTCCCTCATATTTTTTAATTAAGGATATGCCTTCATTTCTATCTATTTCACCATTTCTAATTTCTACTGAAGTATCGTAAGTTGATCTCCCAATTCCAAATTTAATAAATGTTGTGTAATAGTGAAAGTCATCCAATTTATCGTCTATACCCGTATACTTTTGATGGGTACCGGCATTTCTTTCTGGTGCAGCCGAGAAATTTCCATGTTCTGCTGCAAAATAATAACATTCTTGAGGATGCCAAGGAATATAATAACCGAGGTACTGTATATTTAATTTAATTTTTTTAAGTTCATTAGGTTTTAAAGGCAAATATGGACTTAGCTCTTTTTGACTTAATTTAAATTTCTTTTTTAAGTCGTTGATCGAAGTTCCTCCTATATGAATATTAGAAAAATTATTTGTTGAAAAAAAATGAAGATTTCTTTGTGGGCTTGAAAAATTCTCTTTTTGACCAAATTCAGCATTAGTATCGCCATAAAAAACAAGTGGAATTTTAAACTTAGATGCAATTCTAGCAGGAAAATAATATTGACCCATTATAAATGACTGGAAAGGATGAAAGAGTTTTTCCAATGATAGCCTTGTTAATAGTCTATGAACTTTTCCATTAGGGGTAAAAAGGTAATTATCAAATCCAGAATGTATCCAGGAATTAAAATTTTTCCAGCCCCAAGAAGTATAAATATGCGGAGCCCACGTTACAGTAAGGGGATTCATTCCATATTCATATTTTAACTTGTAGGAAGCATAAAAGCTATCTTTTCCACCTGATCCTGGTACGATACAATCATATGTACCATCTTTTTTTCTATATTTGTCACAAATTTTTTTAAGTAGTTTTTCTCTCTTAACCCAATCTGTATTTTTTTTTTCTTCTAGTACCAGGCAGGCTCGACAAATATTTTGGTCATTAATTGTGAGAGTATTTTTTTTTGTATTAATTTTGTGACTATATTCTTTTTCAGCAGTTGGTTTCTGATTACTATAAGTACATTTTTTACAAAATTCTATTTGAGGATTTAATCCATAAAAACTTTTTGGATTTTTAATACTTTCTTTAAAAATATTTTTATTAATTCGATTTGGATATCGTATCATATTAATTCTTTTTCATTAGTGCGGATGCAATAATTAAGTCCTCTGCATCATCTATATCAACTGGCCATTTTCTTTTTAGTTTAAATATTTTTTTTATTTTTTCTTTTATAAAAGTTTTTTTTTTTTTTAAAAATTCCGTATCTATTAAATAAAAATTTCCATCAACGTAATAAAAATTTTTTTTATAGTTTTGTCTTCTAAAAATATGTCTTTTTGATTTTTTTAAAAATTTCCATTTTTTATTACTTATTTCCTCTACAATCTCATTAGGATGTTCTTTTACTGGCGTAGCGCTTGCTAAAGACTTGTATTTTTTTTTTTAAAAATATCTATCGCGCTACTAATTTCTTGAAAATTTCTTATAGGACTAGTAGGTTGTAGCAATAATATAGTATCAATTTTAATCTCATTAGAATTTTCATACCATTCTAAACCATGTAATACGGTATCAACTATATCACTGTTAGATCTAGATAATTTATTTGGCCTGTTATAAGAAGTATCAAGGCCTTTTTTTTTACAAAAACTTTTAATTTTTTTATCATTTGTTGATACAAAAGTTTGTATTTTAAATTTTTTATTTAAAGTCTTTAAAATCTCAAGTGTATAATGAATTAACGGTTTTCCATTTAAATTAATAAAATTTTTTCCTTTAATTCCTACAGAACCTTTTCTTGCTGGAACAAATCCTAAAATATTCATTTAATTTTTGAGAGAAATTCCTCTAATGTAAACAAATCTTTTAAAACCATATTTGAATTAACAATAGGAATTAATGAACATAAATACCTTTTAAATATTTTTTGTGCCGCTTGATTATCTCTCTTACTTAAAAACTTAAAAGATTTGTTCATCAGCGATGATGCTGTTGCATTAATATTTTTTTTGTAAATTAAAGATTTTAATATATCGCCTTCACTTATTAAGCCTAAGACTTTATTTTTTTCTACTACAACCACTGCTCGATGAGAATTAAGAAGAATTTTTTCAATAATTGAACTCATTTTCTCATTTTTGCTGACTAAAAAATAATCTTTTATCATTTAATATGTGAGTTTTTTAAACATTAGCTTATCATCTATTTTTGTATTTAAAATAATTTTTAAAATTTTTTCTGATGAATTACCATCTCCATAAGGGTTTTTAATGTTTTTTATTTTATTTTTAAAGTTTTTAGTTTGGCTAATTTTAAATGCTTTTTTTAGATTATTATAAGTAATTTTTTTCACATCTATTATATTTTTGGCTCTTAATCTTCCAAATTGCCTATTACCTACATTAATACATGGAATTCGAAAAGTTGGGCTTTCTAAAACACCGGAACTAGAATTTCCAATTATACATTTTGTATTTTTCAACAAGGTCAAATATTCTTCTCGTGGTAGATTATCAAAAAGATAATCGTCTGATTGTCTTTTTTTTAAAAACTCATTTTTTATTACGGATGATCCAGCGTCATTATTAGGTGAAATCCATATTTTTTTATATTTAATTTCTTTTAAAAAATTAAACATTGAGTCTAAGTTCTTTTTTATAGACTCGATTCTTGATTGCGGAGGGTGGTATACCACAAGTACATATCCTTTTTTAAAATCTATATTATGTTTACTTTTTAATAATGATAAGTTTTTAAATTTTTTCTTAAATTTTTTTAGATCATCTAACTGTGGGGCCCCAACTAATTTAATTCTAAAATTTTCCTCGCCTAGCTTCTTTAGTCGATTAGCTGCATCCTTATTTGATGCAAAGTGTAAGTTTGAAAATTTACCTATCGCATGTCTCGCCTGTCCATCAATTATACCTGACAATTCACCAGCTTGTATATGTGCAACAGGTATATCTGTATATGCACTGACTATTGATGAAATTAATGTTTCTCCTCTATCACCTGCTAAAATAACCCAATCAGGATTAACTCTGTGCAAAGTATCAACTAAAGAGGTCATTAATACACCCATTGATTTTGCTACTGTAAATTTATTATAACCATCTAAAGCCATATATATTTTATCTTTCACTTTAAATCCGTCTCTCTCGATTTCCTTAATAGAAAGACCATAACTATCTAGAAGATGCATATTGGTTACACAAAGATTATAATTTATTTTCATTTTTTTGCATCTCTCAAGAATCGGTCTTAAATAACCCCATTCTCCTCTTGAGCCTGTAAAAAAAAGTAGTTTCATTTTATAGATTTATTTCTTTGAATTAATCTGAAATTTTTTAATTAAAATATTTTTTTTTATATTAACTTTAGCCTTAGATCCAATAATTTTATCCATATACCTTGAAGGTATTCCTGTGCCTGGTCTTTTAGACCAAATGTCATCTTTTTTAATTATCTGCCCTTTTTTTATATCTTTTATACTTACAATACTTCTAGTTGCCCATTTTCTAATTTGTTTTTCTTTATTATAAATTTTTTTTTTACTACCTAAAGATTTTTCTAAATTCCTAATTAATTTTACCATTTGCGAAAATTTTTTAAAACTTATTGATACGTCTCTATCTGGGCCATAATTTTTATTATCTAAGTTTACATGCTTTTCTATTATTTTAGCTCCCAAAGCTACAGCGCCTATGCATGACAAAATATCATTTGTATGATCTGAATGACCTATTACTAATCTTGGATATTTTTTTATAAGCTTTGGTATAAAACCTAAATTCAAATCTTCTAAAATGGGAGGATATTCACTAGTACAATTCATAAAAGCTACTTTTTTATTTTTTTGTTTACTTACGATTTTATACATCATTTCAATTTCATCTAAAGTTGACATGCCCGTAGATAAAATAACTGGTTTATTGAATTTTAAAATTTTTTTTACAAAAGGTGTATCGGTAAATTCTCCAGATCCGATTTTAAACCACTCTACACCAATTTTATTTAATTCAATTGATGCTTTGTAACTAAAAGGTGTACACAAAAATAAAATACCAATTTTTTTACAATATTTTTTTAATTTTTTATGGTCGTCAATTGTTAAAGAATATTTTTTTAGAAAATCATAAAGTGACATTTTAAAGTTACTAGACTTAGGAACATTTTTTAACATTTCTTCATCTGGCAAATGATGCTGAAATTTTATAACATCTGCTCCAGCTTTTTTTGCTTGTAACACCATTTGCTTTGCATTTTTAAGATTTCCAAAATGATTGTCGCAAGCTTCTGCTATAATAATGACTTTATTTTTTTTTAAAATGTTCTTAATCATATAAATTTTATATCAGAGTAATCGTTAAATACTTTTGATTCTTTATTTTCTAACAATACTATCTTGTCTGAATACTTGCATTGGCTAATCTCATGTGTAACATTTATTATTGTCATATTTTTACTTATTTCCCTTAAATACTTGCTAATTAAATTAGATGATTCTGTGTCAATGGAACTAAGGCCTTCATCTAAAATTAAAATTTCTGGTTTTTTTGCAAGTGCCCTAGCAAGAGCGATTTTTTGCCTTTGACCACCAGATATTTTTAATCCTCTTTCACCTACTAAAGTATCTAGTTTGTTTTTTGATTTGTTTACAAAATCTAATGCGTTGATTTTATTCAATAAACTAAATATTTCATTATCAGAAATTTCTTGGTTAGCCCACTTTATATTTTCTCTTATACTTGTATTAAAAAGAAGTGGATCTTGAGGAACATACCCAATAGCTTCTCTCAAAGATTTAACGTTTAAATTAGAAATTAAATTATCATCAAAAAATATTTCACCACTATTTGATTTTTGAAGTCCTAAGATTAAGTCAATTATCGTAGACTTCCCTTCACCAGTTCTTCCAATGAAGGTAGTGACCTGATTTTTTGGTATACTAATACTTAAATCCTTTAAAATTGGATTAGTTTTATTGTGATAGAAATTCACTTTTTCAAATTTAATTTCTTTTTTTATTTTTAAAAAATTGATTCCAGTATTTGCTTCAACATTAGATCTACATTCGTTAATTACTTTTTCAACCTGTCTCAGACTTGTGTGAAAGTTGCTAGCTAAGATTGTGTTTCCAACTAATGCGGAAATAATAGGTATGGCACCATATAAGCCCCAAAATATACCAACATATTCTGGTATTTTATTTAAATTAAAAGATGAGCCAAAAATAATCAAAATAATAATAATTGCGATAGGTTTAAATGCTAATGGAACAATATACGATAAAGTTATGGCTTTCATGCTTTGTTCAATAACTTTTAAAGTAAGTAAAATATTATTTTTTATTATTTTTTTTGATAAATTAAAGCCCAGTATTAGTTTTAACGCGCTGTAAGTTTCGGTTCTTTTATCTAATTCTTGATTAGTAGCTAATGATCTTTTTAATCCAATTTTTTTTGCATAATTATTTAAATATAAAAAAGGAGTACAAATAATTAAAAATGCAGCCGTTACTTTTAATGTAAATATGCTATTGATATAAAAAGGTACAAATAGATAAATTAATAATTTAAAAAAATTTGCAAAAATTTGAGCAGTTCCCCTAATAGTATTTCCAACATTATCAACTTCTTTTGTAAAAATATTTAATATTTTTCCTTGTTTTAATCTACTTAGATGCTTCCATTTACAATTTAAAATAGAATTCATTAAGTCTTTTGTAAGAGTTAACTCATAATCGAATTTAATTTTATAAATTTGCTTTATTATTATCAAAGTAATAATTGAAGAAAAAATTATTGTACTTACTAAAAAAATGGACAATGACAAGTAATTTATTTCTAAATTCAAATATCTAAAAATATTCTTCAAATGATAAGTTAATTTGTTAGGCTCAACTAAAGTGGGATCTATTAAGAATTCAGCAAAGGGAACTACAGCTATGAAAGTTGTCATAACAAAAATAGAATCTAATATTATTAAAAAAATTAGAAATAAAAATTTTTTAGGATGCGTTTGAAAACTTTTTTTTAAAAAAAATATTATAGAATTTAATAGCATACAAGAATTATTTAGACATAGCTCCGCACTTTGTCATTAATCGATATTTTAAGACATTCATAAAATTATTATATAGGTCTAAATAAACAGCTTTTATTTATTGGTATTGTTGTAACTATATTATCTACTAAAACTTTAAATTTATTTTTTTGTTTTTCAATTATTTCAAAAACCATATTTGAAAAAGGACCATTAATAAAAATACCTTTTGTATTTTCAAAAGCTTCAAAAAAACTTTGATTTATGAATCCATCTTCATTTAGATTTTTTTTACATGTTGATATAAAACTAGATATATTTTTTTGAGAATTATTTAAACTAGTCAACCAAAATTTTAGGCCGCGAAGATTTTTTAATGTTAAAAAAATATTTGGTGATGAAAATTTATAATGAAAACATATTAAATAATCATCTAACAAAAATTTAGACTCATAAATGATTGAATTCTTTGAATTTCTTTTTACTTTAATTTTTGGAGCAAAAATAATTGGGGAAGATCCTAATTTTTTTTCAAGTTCTCTTTTTAAAATAGATAACTTGTTTTTTTTAAATTTTAAAACAGCCCACATATTATCCTTCTACCTCTTTTTTTAATTCATCATATTCTTTCATTTTGCGCTTCATAAAATTGATTGTTAATTTTGTTTTTTCACTAATACCTTTTGGTGTTAGAATATAGATGTAATTAATTTTTTTTGGATTTTTTTTGAAATTTTCAATCTTAATTAAACCTTTATCCTTTAACGATCGTAAACAATAATTAAGTTTACCAAGACTAAAACCAAGCTGAGCAGCCAACTCTCTTTGCGAGGCTTGTGGTTTATTATTGATCATTCTTAAAACGTTAAAATGATCTTGATTATTATTTTTATTGTTATCTTCGTTTACCATTGTTCAATTATTGAACAATATAGCGTTCAACACTTGAACAGTCAATCGCATTAAACACCTAATTATACTAAACAAATGAAAAAATTATAAATATTGAGCATAACTTATCTAAAATTAACACGCTGAATTTAAGTAAAGGCAACAAGTTAGTTGGCCCTAGATTAGATAGAGCGAGTAGATCTTTGCTTGATGCACTTAAATTAGTTAAAGACTTTGAAAAAAACATCATAGATTTTTTTGTTTCTGATAAATGTAATTTTCACAAAGATCCTGTTTCAAAAGATTTTATTACTATTATGGCAATTCTTACTGAGGTTGAAAGAAGAAAAGATTAAAAAGGGTTAGTAGTAAGCAAAGGTAATACTACTAACTTCGGGATATAATTTTGATAGAGTTTGTAAATAATTGTTACTTATATTAATAAGTTATACTATTGGTAATGGGATATTTTCTTTTTACAAGCTTATTAATATTTAATAGCTCTTTATTTTTTTTTAAATAATTAATGATTTCCAAACATGATACTTTGAGTCTTTCATCAAATTGATTAATTATTTTTTTTAAAAAAAGATAATCTCTATACTCATCTAAGGTTAAACAAAGTCGTGGCCAATATAAATTTGGTGGAGAAATAAAATCAATTATTTTAAAATTGTTAGTTTTTTTTTTCATTGCACATGTTGGCCATTCTTTTTCTTTTTTATTTTTTACAAACTTGTAAGACTTTATTAATGAACTCAATTTAAATATTTCTACATCCATTCCGTCGGGAAAGCTTCTTATTTTTCCATTTGTCAATATATCGCAATTATTATGTCGAAACATTTCAATAGCATTTTTTATAATATCTAAATCAATTAATGGGCAGTCTGACGTAACTCTTATAATATTTTTACAATTAAATTTTTTTCCTGCATCGATTATTCTTTTTATAACATTATTGTGTGATCCTCTAAAAAATTTAATTCTATTTCTTCTTGCTATTGAAATTATTTCATTATTTTCTTCATCTTTTGGCATCGCAATTATAATTTCATTAATTGATTTTAGTAATTTTAATCTTTTAATTAAATATTCTAAAAAACTATATTTTTTAATTTTATATAAAATCTTTCTTGGAAATCTTGAAGACGAAAGTCTTGCTTCAATTATAACTGAAAATTTCATTTTAATTTCGCTAATTTTTTAAATACTAAATCCATTTTTTTTAAATATTTTTTAATCAAAATATTAGTATGGGCAATGCTTACATAAATAATGTTTGAGGTTAAAAAATTATGTTTTATCATTTCTTCTGCAATAAATTTTTTGTAATCTTTTATTTTAACATCTTCTAAAAAAAACCTAAAAAGGCTATCATTCCCTTCAAATCTAATTTTAATTTTATTTTTATTAGCTAATTTAATTAAATTACTTTTTATTATTTTCCCTTTCTTTTTTATCAGAGTCCACGACTTAATTTTTTTCATATAATTAAGGGTTAAGGTTCCTGCAACAAAGCCTATCCTTTCAGACCAAAATGTGCTGCTTATAAATGAATTTTTAGCATGTTTCATTATTTTATTTTTCCCGATTACTGCTGTGATACTATATCCATTACCAATAGCTTTCCCAAACATTGCAAGGTCAGGATTAATTTTATATTTTAAGTGAAGTCCGCCATAATTTTCTCTAAAACCAGTCGTGCACTCGTCAAAGATTAAGCATATATTTTTTCTTGTACAAAAACTTCTTATCGAAGCTAAATATTTTTTTTTTGGTTCCTCAAATCTTTTTACCTCCATTATTATTGCGGCAATATCTTTGTTTTTATTATAGATTTTTTTGATTTCCTCTAAATTATTATATTTTACAGAAAAAACTGATCCTTTTAAAAATTTTGGCACTCCTTGAATTTTTAGTTTTGGAAATAGATGGGTTTCCATATGGCTTTTGGGATTTAACTTTGCGGCAAGATACCAATCGTGCCAACCATGATAACCACATAATATTATTTTACTCTTTTTTGTATAAGATCTTGCGAGCCTTATAGCTATTGCATTTGCCTCCGCTCCAGTTTTTGCAAATTTTGCCATTTTTGCCCAAGGGTGAGGTTTTAAAATTTCACTAGCAAATTCAGGTTCTTCAGGACAATTTAAAGTAGTCATATTTCCCTTTCTTAAAACTTTAAATAATTGATTATCTATTTTTGGATTAGAATATCCAAGAATATTTGTTCCTACGCCCATGTAATGAAAATCGTAATATTTATTTCCATCAATATCCAGGATTTCACAACCTCTAGATTTGTCAAAATAAATTGGCCATACTTTGGATGGATGTCCACTACGATTTTTTGATAAAAAACTATTTCCAGAGGGTATTAAAAGATTTGCTTTTTTCCACAAATTTAAGCTTTTAGTTTTCATTATAATATATTTAGCTTTCTTAAGTCGAACGTACTTTGGCTATGATTATTAATTATTTTGTTAATTTGTTTCATATTTAGCTTAGTTTTTCTAAAGGAGCTATCAATTTGCTTAAATTGTTTTAAATTATTTACACCTATAACTACACTATCTATAAATTTTAATTTCTTTATAAAAACTAAGCATAAATCAAGAATATTTAATTTTAAACTATTTGTTTCATTTATCAGGCTGTCAATTTTTTTAAAATAATTTTTTTTAAAGATTAAGCCTTGGGCGAAAATAGATCTAGCTTGTATCTTTATATTCCTTTTTTTTAAATTTCTTAAAATGTCATTTGCAAGAAACTTTCTTTCTATTATGCTGACAGGAAATTGTACGACTTCTATTTTATCAAGTTTTATAATTTTGTTTATAGAGTTTTTATTATAGATGGAAGCACCTATTCTTTTTATCATTTTTTCATTTTTAAGTTTTGTGAACTCATGTAATATTTTTTTTATTTCTAGAATATTTAAATTATCAAAATTATGAATAAAAAAAATATCAAAGTTGTTAATATTTAATTTTTTTAACTTTAATCTTACTAATTCATTTATTTTTTTAGAAAAATTTTTAGAATTAATAAATTTTTTTTTTACAAATATTTTTGAAGAAATATTAAATTTTTTAAAGTTTATTTCTTTTGAGACTTTGGCAAAATTATCATATTCAAAGGAACTATCTAAATAATTGTATTTTTTTTTTTTTTATATTTTTAA
>Ga0233444_10001373_pt1 | contig 28124 bp, 26 predicted proteins | sample SI_124_October20_6_FD_182792 | JGI IMG/M metagenome (GOLD analysis project Ga0233444, IMG submission 182792) | Seawater microbial communities from Saanich Inlet, British Columbia, Canada - SI_124_October2016_10_MG | ecosystem: Environmental > Aquatic > Marine > Inlet | place: Canada: British... | reverse complement strand
CCCAAAGTCTTCAGCATGATTAATATATTCAAAAACTTGAGCACTTTTTAGTAGAGCTTTAGTTGGAATACAACCCCAATTTAGACAAACTCCACCTAAACTTTCTTTTTCAATAACTGCAGTTTTTAATCCTAATTGTGAAGCTCTAATTGCGGTTACATAACCTCCTGGACCAGATCCTAATACTATTACGTCAAAGTTCATATTTATAATTTTTATGTTATCAATTAACTATGCAATATTAGTTAAAATAACTTTAATTCATTCTGTAAATTTGTATTTTTGCTAACTGAAATTTGCCTATGATCAAGTACAATATTTCATATAAAAACCCCCATAAACACTTAATAGATTTTGAGCTAACAACATCTACAAAAAATAAAGAAAAAATAAAGTTTCAACTTTCAGCATGGAGACCAGGAAGATACGAATTGGCAGATTTTGCACAGAACATCATTAATTGGCAAGCATACAATGAAAAAGATGAAAAATTATCTTTTAAGAAAATAACCAAAGATCTCTGGGAGGCTGAATGTAAAAACTGTAATGAAATAAAAATAATTTACAACTTCTATGCTAACCAATTGGATGCTGGAGCATGTTACTTAGATGAGCACCAACTCTATATAAACCCAGTTCACTGCATGTTTTACATAACAGATAGAATTAATGATGAATATCATTTAAAGATGAATCTTCCAAAAAATTATACTATAGCCTCATCAATGTTACAAGTTGGCAATATTTTAAAGGTGAAAGGATATGATTTACTTGCTGAATCTCCAATAATTTGTTCAGATTCTCTTCAACATAATTCTTACTTAGTGAGTGGAATTACTTTTAATCTGTGGTTTCAAGGAAAATGTCAGCCAAACTGGAAAAAACTTAAAAAAGATTTTACTGCATTCACTAAAAGTCAAATTAATCATTTTGGTGGATTTCCTGTTGATGATTATCATTACTTCTTTCAAATAACTCCATTTAGAAGCTATCATGGTGTAGAACACACTAAAAATACGGTATTACTTTTAGGTCCAGGTAATGAAATTATGGATAAACGATATGAAGATTTACTAGGAGTTTGTTCTCATGAGCTTTATCACACATGGAACATAAAAGCAATTAGGCCAATTGAAATGTATCCTTATGACTATACAAAAGAAAATTACTTTCGCACAGGCTTTGTAGCCGAAGGGGTAACAACTTATATGGGAGATTTAATGCTTTATAATTCCAGAGTTTTTAATTGGAATGAATTTGTTAAAACACAAAACCAAAATTTGGAAAGACATCTAATGAATTATGGAAGATTTAATCTATCTGTAGCAGATAGCGGTTTTGATAATTGGCTTGATGGCTATAAATTAGGAGCTCCTAACAGAAAAACCTCTATATACCCTGACGCTGCTCTTTGCATGTTAATGGTTGATATCGAAATCATTAAGAATTCTAATGGCAAAAGCAGTTTACATAGTGTAATGAAAGAGCTTTACGAAGAATTTGCACTTAAATCAAGAGGATACTCAGAAAATGATTTCCAAAATATATGCCTTAAATACGGAGGTAAAAAAGTTAAGGAAATTTTTAAAAATCATATTTATGGAACTAACAATTACATTCCATCATTGGAAACTGCTTTAGATTTAGTTGGATTACAATTAAAAGAAAAGAAAAATACTAATCTATCTGCTCAATATTTTGGTTTTGTTGCTATTAAAGAAAATGAAAGATTAATTATTAAAAAAGTAGAACCTGATAGTGAGGCTGATCAAAACGAGATTGCAGTAGAAGATGAAATCACAGAAATAAACGGCATTAAAATAAAAAATAATTTTTCAGACACTTTAAAAGAATGTAAAAACAAAGTAACATTTAAAATAAAAAAGAAATTTTCTGAAAAAGAAATCACTCTAACTATTGGAAATTATTACAAACTCTTAGAAATTGTCAAAATTGAAGATTCATCAAAAGAACAATTAAAGTTTAGAAAAATTTGGACTAGCTAAAATGAAAGAGATTACTTTACATAATAAGAATTTTACAATTTTCATTGATAATAATGAAATCAATAACATCATATCCACTTTGGCAAGTAAAATTGAAAAAACAGATATCGAAAAACCTTTATTTATTGCAATTTTAAATGGGTCTTTTCTCTTTGCTGCAGATTTAATGCGAAAAATAACTGATCTAGATGCTGAAATTTCTTTTTTAAAACTTTCTTCTTATGATGGCTTAAATACTACTGGAAAAGTTAATGAACTCATAGGGATTTCTAAAAACATCTCTGGAAGAAACGTTGTAATATTAGAAGACATTATTGATACTGGAATTACGTTAGAAAAGATAATATTATCTCTAAAGAAATTAGATGTAAATAGTATTAAAGTGGCAACGTTATTATTTAAACCAAATGCTTATAAAAAAGACTATCACATAGATTATATTGGAAAATCTATTGAAAATGATTTTGTTGTTGGTTATGGCCTTGACTTTGATGAATTGGGAAGAAATCTTAAACATATTTATAAATTAAAAAATTAGAGCATGTTGAATATAGTATTGTTTGGCCCTCCAGGCGCAGGAAAAGGAACACAATCAGAATTATTAATTAAGAAATTTAATCTTACGCACCTCTCAACTGGAGATATTTTAAGAAAAGAGATTGGTGATAAAACTCAACTTGGTCTTGAAGCTAAAAAATATATGGATAATGGATTATTAGTTCCCGATGAAGTTGTAATTGGCATGATTGGGTCTCAACTTGAAAAAAATAATCATAGTAAAGGATTTATTTTTGATGGTTTCCCAAGAACAACAGAACAGGCTACAGCTCTTGATAATTTGCTAGAAAAAAAAGAAATTTCAATATCAGCAATGATATCACTAAGAGTTGAGGACAATGAATTAATAAAAAGGCTATTGGAAAGAGGGAAAAGCTCTGGAAGATCGGATGATCAAAGTGAAAAAATTATTGGAAATAGAATTAAAGAATATAATCTTAAAACCTCCCCATTAAAATCATATTACAATACTCAGAACAAATTGCATGAAATAGATGGAATAGGTTCAGTTTCAGATATTTCAAATAAAATAAATAGTGTTATCAATAATTTGTAATGAAAGTCAAAAATTCCAACTTTGTTGATTATGTTAAAATATTATGTCGCTCTGGCAAAGGAGGTCCTGGATCATCTCACTTTTTAAGAGATAGGAATACAGCCAAAGGTGGTCCTGATGGTGGAGATGGAGGAAGAGGTGGTCATATTATTATCAAAGGAAATCAGCAGTTATGGACCTTATTACCACTTAAATACACCAAGCATATATTTGCAGAGCATGGAGGCGCAGGAAGCGGAAATCATTCGTCTGGTAAAGATGGGGAAGATAAATACCTTGAAGTTCCTCTAGGCACTGTAGCAAAGAACTTTGAAACAGGAGAAATTTTAGGAGAAATAACCTCACAAGATGAAGAAATAATTTTATTAAAAGGAGGTAAAGGAGGAAGAGGAAATTCACATTTTAAATCTTCTACAAATCAATCTCCACATTATTCTCAGCCTGGTATTGATTGTTCAGAAAGCTGGTTTGTATTAGAATTAAAAGTTCTAGCAGATGTAGGACTTGTTGGCTTCCCAAATGCTGGAAAATCAACATTACTTTCTGTCATCTCTGCTGCTAAACCTGAAATTGCAAACTATCCTTTCACAACGCTTGTTCCAAATTTAGGAATAGTATCTTACAGAGAGCATAAATCTTTTATTATGGCTGATATTCCTGGTATTATTGAGGGAGCTGCAGAAGGAAAAGGGTTGGGCTTAAGATTTTTAAGACATATTGAACGAAATTCAACATTACTTTTTTTAATACCTGCAGATGCTGATGACATTAAGCAAGAATATCAAATATTACTTAATGAGCTAAAAAAATACAATCCAGAACTTTTAGATAAAGAAAGAATTCTTGGAATTAGTAAGTGTGATATGTTAGATGAAGAGTTAACTAATGAGATCAAAAAAACACTACCAAAAGAGATTGAACATATCTTTTTCTCATCAATTGCAGAAAAAGGGCTATCTAAACTCAAGGATAAAATTTGGTCACAATTAAATTTCTAATGGAGTTTTTATTAAATCTTGACCTCTTTCTTTTTAAATTAATCAATTTAAACGGAGAGGTTAGTTTTGATAAAACCATGATTTTACTTAGTAATAAGTATGTTTTTATACCCCTCTACATCTATATTCTATTTATACTTTACAAAAAATTTAAAAACAATTTCTTGTGGATTGTTTTATCAATTATTTTTTTAATCTTCCTTTCTGATTTTGGAAGCGTACATTTTTTTAAAGAAACATTTCAAAGATTACGACCATGTCATCAATTAGATGAAATACGTCTAGTTTCAAACTGTGGAGGGCTTTACAGTTTTATTTCTTCTCATGCTTCTAACATGTTCTCAATTGCTTTTTTCGTAGGACTTTTAACTAAAAAAAGAAAATTATTTATTCTTTTGTTTTCTTTAGCTACAATTATAGGATACAGCAGAATTTATCTTGGAGTTCACTTTCCACTTGATATTTTAGGTGGTATGTTTTGGGCAATTGTTGTAAGTTTGTTATCATATAAAATTGTACAACATAAAATAGGTGAAACAATTTAATAAAATATGGTTTCTTTGGCTACTGCTAGTTTGTATCTGGAACTTTGGCTGGCCAAATGTTAGACCAATATATGATGTGCTTGTTGCTGTAATTTTATCTATCGGAGTTTTCCAATTAAAAAAAATAAAATGAAAAAAATACTATTAATTTTAATTTCAGTTGTTTTATATTTTAATGTTGAAGCAAAAAAACCAAAATTAGTTATAGGTATTGTAGTTGATCAAATGCGGTATGATTATATCGATAGGTTTTGGAATGATTTTGGTAATAACGGATTCAAAAAACTTGTGAAGGAGGGTTATTATTTTAAAAACACTCATTTTAGTTATGCGCCTACATACACGGGCCCTGGTCACGCAAGTATTTTTACTGGAACCACTCCAGCTCACCATGGAATTATTGCTAACAATTGGTATGATAAAGACTTAAAGAAAAGTGTTTACTGTGCTGGAAATGGAGATATGCATACCATATGTAATTGTGAACAAAATACCGTTGACATCAGCTCTGAAGACGGTAAAATGTCACCTCATCATATGATAACAACTACAATTGGAGACGAGATACAATTATTCAATCCTGAATCTAAAGTTATTGGAGTTTCATTAAAAGACAGAGGTGCAATACTTTCTGCAGGTCACTCAGCAGATGCTGCTTATTGGATGGATGGACACGGAGATTGGATTAGTAGCAGTTTTTATATGGAAAATCTACCTAACTGGCTAATTGAATATCAAAATCAAAAACCAACTTCTAGCTATATTGAATCAGAATGGTCTTTTAAAAACAAATTTTCTCATAATTTAGATTCCTTAGTAGATTTAAAAGGATATGGAATAATAAAAAGCACTCCTTATGGAAATACAATTTTAGCAGACTTAGCTTTAGAAATTTTAAAGAACGAAAATCTTGGAGAAAACACTACAGATCTTCTAACAATTAGTTTTTCATCTACAGATTATATTGGTCATCGATATGGCCCTCACTCATTTGAAATCTTAGATACATATAAGCGTCTAGATAAAGATATTGCAAAGCTTTTAAATTATATAAACACTAAAATTGGTAAAGAAAATGCAATTGTATTTTTAACAGCAGATCATGGAGTTGCTTCAGAACCAAGTAAGTTAATGCAATTTAATATTCCTTCAGGATATTTTTCTAATTCTGAAATGATTAATGAACTGACGACACATCTAAGAGATCAATTGAATTGGCCAGCAAATGATTTATTAGCTAAAGATTTAATTCTAAACTACTCAAATAATCAATTATTTCTTAATCATGATTATATTGAGGAAAATATGGGTACTGAAACTCTAAGACTGATACCTGAAATATGTAGTGCTTTTCTATTAAAACAAAAAGGAGTAAAAAACACATATACTGCTCATCAATTACATAATTACCAATATAATCATTCTACACACGCTAAAATTCAACAAGGATTTAACCATAAGAGGTCTGGCGATGTTATTGTTGAACTTCAGCCTGGATGGATTGGAAAAAGCTGGGAAAAGGGAGGGACGACTCACGGATCTTCACACAGTTATGATACACATGTTCCATTAATTTTCTGGGGACATAAAATTTCTAAAGGGGAAACGACAAATCTTGCGAACATCAAAGATATTGCTCCTACAATCAGCTCATTATTAGAAATATCTTTTCCAAATGGTTGTACAGGTAAACCACTTATTGAAGTAACCAAATAATTACAAAATTTCTTTTATTTGATCTAGACTAGAAATTTCATAATCAATTTTTTCATTATGATTCTTTTTATCAGGATTAAAATAAATTTGAGACATACCAACTTTTTTAGCGCCTAATATATCTACTGGCAAATCATCTCCAATCATTATACTTTTCACAGAGGTTGTTTTAGCTTTTTTTAAAGCATAATTAAATATTTTAGGATCTGGCTTCTTAACATCTACTTTTTCTGAAGTTACTATTTCACTAAAAAAATGTGTTAATCCAGATGCTTTTAACTTAATATGTTGGACTTCATCAAAACCGTTAGTAATAATATGAAGCGTATATCTAGTTTTTAGATAATTTAATATTTCAACTGCATATGGAAAAAGAGTAGTCTGCAAGGGACATTTTTTAATATACTCATCCCCTATTTTAACAGCTAAATCATTGTCATCAACCGAAAACTCATTTAATGTTAATCCAAATCTTTCTGACCTTAAAAGAATTTTTGAAATTTTATTATCTCTGTATAAAGACCATAAATGCTCATTATGGAATGTATATCGATCTATAAATTGTTTTACATCAATATTAAATTCTTTGAGATTAAAGTCTTTATAAATATCAATAAGAGTTTTATGAGCATTATAATCAAAGTCCCATAATGTTCTATCTAAATCAAAAAATACATCAGAAATGTTATTCATAAATTAAAAGTATACAAAAAAGGCTTATCATTTTTGATAAGCCTTTTTTTTAATTGTGTTGAGAAAAATTATTTAGCTTTTGGAGCGGCTTTGGCTGATTTTGCTTTTACTAGAGAATTTACATGTTTTGTTAATTTTGACTTAAGATTAGCAGCTTTATTTTTATGGATAATATTAGTCTTACTTAATTTATCTAACATTCCAACAACCTTTGGAAGTAAAGCAGAAGCTGCTTTTTTATCCTTTAAAGCTTGTAATTCTCTAATTGCATTTCTAGTTGTTTTGTGTTTATACTTATTCAACAATCTTCTAGTTGCAGTTTGTCTAATTCTTTTTAACGCTGAAGCATGATTTGCCATATTTATTATTTTTTGTAGCCCGACGGGGAATCGAACCCCGGTTACCAGGATGAAAACCTGGCGTCCTAACCACTAGACGACCGGGCCATAATGATTCTCAATCAAGGCTGCAAATTTATACTTTTTTTAAAACCTAGCAAATAATTAATAATTATTTCTCATGATTAGAAAGTTGGTATCCCAACCTTTTTGATGTTTTAATTTTTTGATTCATACTCATTGTTAATAAATGATGCACAGAAACTAATCTCACATCATTAAAATTAGGAGAACACAAATCAAAATTTAAGGTAAAAATCATACATGCATTTATAATTTCTTCTATTGATTCACTATTAATTTCTTTTTTAGAAAATTCTTTAAATAAAGAGCCTAAATCCTCGTCCCCTTCAACAAAGAATTTCTTTTCTTTATTTATAAAAATTCTGCCTATTAAAACTCCTTCATCATTTAAGCGGTTATACTTTAATGAATCGGACAGAAAATTATAAATATTAATTACACCACAAAAACTTTTTGTCTTATCTGAATTAATGTATTTTGACTTGAAAATTTCATGCGTAGGAGGAAAATCAAATATATTAGAATGCATGTGAAAAAGAAGGGTATCACCTGCAAATTTAAGCTGAACATCAAATAGACCATTTGATTTAAACTCTAATTCAACATTCTCCACTTCATTTTTTAATAAACTGGTTAATGATTTTTCCTTTGACTTTAAAGAAACTACCAAATCATCAAAAACTTCTTTAGTATTTCTATAGATTAATTGCTTTGTTGCTGACTTTTCTTTTAAAAGTTTTAGAATTTCTGCTTCATTTTTCATTATTAATAAGCTTTAGCGAATAATACTCTTTGCTTGGATTTTTTGCCTGATAAAATACACTTACCTTCATTAATTTCAGAATTTTCTGGAATACATCTTATGGTAGCTTTAGTATCATTTTTAATAATCTCTTCTGTTTCACTAGTTCCGTCCCAGTGAGCATAAACAAAACCACCTTTTTCTATCAATTCTTTAAACTCTTCATAGGAATCTGCCTTAAATGTATTTTCTTCTCTAAAATCATTTGCTTTATCAAATAAATTCTTTTGAATTTTATGTAATAGGTTCTCAACCTTTACATCAATATTTTCAACTTTCAGGGTCTCTTTTTCTAAAGTATCCCTTCTGGCAACTTCAATAGTTCCATTTTCAACATCTCTCATTCCAATTGCTAATCTTACAGGAACTCCTTTGAGTTCATATTCAGCAAATTTCCAACCTGGCTTGTGTGTATCTCTATCATCAAACTTAACAGAAATATTTCTATGCTCTAAAGAGGATTTAATTTCTAAAACAATTTCTTTAATTTTTTCTAGCTGCTCATCATTTCTATAAATTGGAACAATTACAACTTGGAAAGGAGCAAGCTTTGGTGGTAACACAAGACCCTTATCATCAGAATGAGTCATAACAAGCGCTCCCATTAACCTAGTAGAAACTCCCCAAGATGTTGCCCAAACGTATTCTTGAGTTCCTTCTTTTGTAGCAAACTTAACATCAAAAGCCTTTGCAAAATTTTGACCTAAAAAGTGAGATGTTCCAGCCTGTAATGCTTTTCCATCTTGCATTAGCGCCTCAATAGTATAGGTTTCAAGTGCACCAGCAAATCTTTCATTTTCAGATTTTGCACCAATAACTACAGGCATAGCCATAAAATCTTGAGCAAAATCAGAATATAAATTTATAATTTTATCGGTCTCTTCTAAGGCCTCTTCTTTGGTTGCATGAGCTGTATGACCTTCTTGCCATAAAAACTCTGCTGTCCTTAAAAAAAGACGTGTTCTCATCTCCCATCTTACAACATTTGCCCATTGATTAACCAATAAAGGTAAATCACGATAGGATTGAATCCATTTTCTATAAGTATCCCAAATTATTGTTTCTGATGTTGGCCTAACAATTAATTCTTCTTCTAACTTAGCATCTTCATCTACTACAATTCCCTTTCCGTCTTCAGAATTTTTTAGTCTGTAGTGAGTAACAACAGCACACTCTTTAGCAAATCCATCAACATGATCTGCTTCTTTACTAAAATAGGATTTTGGAATAAATAATGGAAAATAAGCATTTACATGCCCAGTTTGCTTAAACTTTTTATCTAATTCTGCTTGCATTTTCTCCCAAATTGCATAACCATATGGTTTAATGACCATACACCCTCTTACGCCAGAGTTTTCTGCTAAATCAGCATGCTGAACAATATCGTTGTACCATAAAGAATAATCTTGTGATCTAGGGGTTATCTTTTTTGACATTTTATATTAAATAATGTAATTTTGTTAGAACTATAGCGTTATAGTTCAAACATACAAAACTAATTAATTTAAAGCTGTAAAACAGATAATTAAAATTAAAATATACTTATGAAAAATTCATTTATCATTTACTTTTTTATATTCTTTTTATCTTCTTGTATCTCTACAAATCAAGTCTTTTTCTCAGACCCTAATTACCTTTCAAGTGATGATTTCAGTTCTGTAGAAAGAATAAATGATGCATACCCAGAAGAAGACATAAATTTAGTTGACACAGCAACTAATAATGAAGAATATTATCAATCAGATGATTATTATAATTTTTCATATTCGTCAAGAATAAGAAGATTTCACAGGCCAATGATGTTGAATTACGGCTTTTACTCCGGTTTTTATACCGATTATTATTGGTATAATCCAGATCCATTTTACTGGGGGTCTAGCATATATTCTGGATATGGATGGGATTATCCATATTATTCATTCTCTCCATTCTACAGCTATTATTCTCCTTTCCATTACAACTATTACTCTTGGAATAACTATGGGCATCATGGGCATTATGGTAACCATGGCTTTCATAATCATAATAATTTCTACTCCAACAATATAAGTAACAACAATTATACATATGGTCCTAGGGGAAATTTAAATTCAAATAATAGAAATCTAATTAAAACAAATGTTAAAACTAGAGGCCATTGGAAATTCCCAAATTCTAATGTTACAAATAGTAAAACATACAAAACAACTAAGACAACAACCAATAGATCAAATTCAAGTAACAATATTTTAAATAATACGTTAAAAAACAACAGTAATAAAAAAGAAAAAGGATCAAGAAAAAAATCTAACTATACAAAACAAAAAACTTATAAATCTAAGAATACATATAAATCAAACAATCGTTCAAATTTTCGATCATCTGGATCTAGACCTTCAGGTACAAGAACAAAAAGTAGAAGCCCAAAAAGAAAATAAATATGAAATTTAAAATCGTCCTATTAACATTTAGTTTCTTCACATTTTTTTCAAATGCTCAAAATGAGTTTGATGCATTAAGATACTCCCAACAAAATATGTTTGGAACTGCTAAAGCAACTTCACTGGGAGGTGCCTTTGGCGCACTGGGGGGAGATTTTTCTTGTCTTAGCTATAATCCTGCAGGAATTGGAATGTATCAATTCACTGAAATCACATTCTCACCATCTTTCACATTAAACAATACTACTTCCTACAACAATAAAATTATTTTGTTGGATGATATTACCTATACTGAAAAATTTGATGAGAACATATCCAACGGAAGTATTGGTAATTTTGGTTTTATCTTTTCTAATCCCAAAGACAATAATAACTGGAAAAGAATAAATTTTGGAATTGGAGCAAATCAATTAGCCAATTACGACAAAAACATTTACATCAATACTCTCAACAATACATCTTCTTTAGCAGACAATCTTCTTTCTGTAGCACAAGGAAATACAATTAACGAACTTGATGTTTTTTTTGGATCTCCTGCATTCTGGACAGATATTATTGACCTTCAAAACAACTCAGTTGATACATCTTTAAATCAGTATCTTTTTGATAATGGAAATTATATTTCTCATGTGATGAGTAATGGTTTGAAAAGACAAACACATCAATTTAATTCAAATGGAGATATGCATGAATTTGTATTATCCTTGGGAACATCTTTTGAAGATAAGCTATATCTAGGTGCAACTATTGGAATTCCAACATTTGAATATTCAGAAGTAATTAATCATAGAGAAGATATATTTTCTGACACTATAAATAATCTTGGATCATTTGAATATATGCAAAACCTCTATGCTAACGGTGAAGGTCTTAATTTAAAATTAGGTGGAATATATAGATTAAATGATAATATTAAAATTGGTGGAGCATTACACACTCCAACTGTATTTAATATTCAAGAAGAATTTAGAACAATTACTCAAGCAAATTTCACAGATACCAGCTATCGTGAATATTCACCAATTAATTTTTTCGAATACGAATTAACTACTCCCTGGAAAGCTATTGCTAGTATCTCTGCCAATATTGATAATCGAATCCTCTTAAGTGCAGATTATGAAATCATTGACTATTCAACATCTAAATTACGTGCTAATAATTTACGAAATGATGATGGCACAGAAATATTTTATAATGAAAATAATAATATTGAAAGTAATTATGGAAAAACTGAAAATATTAGGTTAGGTGTTGAATATAAAATGGATACTTACAGCTTTAGAGCTGGATATATTCGTAACTCAAGCCCATTATTAGAAAATGAGGAGATATTAAGCGAAAACTTTTCATTTGGAACAGGAGTTAATTATGGAAGTTATTACTTTGATTTAGCATATATTTTATCCCAGCGCTCAGATAATTACCAAATGTATAATAGCGAATTCATAAATTCAACAGACCTAGTTTATACAAATCACAATGTAGTTATTACATTAGGGTTAAGATATTAATTATTGCGTATTCTGTTTAGACCTGCTTTTGCACTTTTCTTTATTCCAGTTTCATAATCAAAAGCATCATATTTTAATGTTTTTTGAAAATACATTAAAGCAGCTTTATCATTTTCTTCTTTTTCATACTCTAACGCAATTTGTAAATTAGACATAGGAAAATAATACAAATTATATGAGTTCTCTAAATCAAGGAGCTTATAAAAAGCATCAAGGATATCATTCTTTGAATAATTTAACTTTTGATATAATCTAGCAATTCTGTAATAATACTCAGCAAGATAATAGTCCTTCAAAGCTGGTTGATTGATTGATTCTAAAATATTTAGTGATCTTTGGTAATATCCCCCATCGAACAACAATCTAGCCATTATCAAATCTTTATTATCTATATTTCTATTTTTTACCTGGTTTTCTGAATACTTATCTTCCTCAATAAAACTTTGGCCTAATTCCAAAGTTTTATTTTGATAAAAATCTCTCTTGTCTATTGAGTCCGTTAAAAAGGAGATTAAGGATAGTTTATGGTAGGCAGATTTTATATAATTACCCCCCTTAAAATTACTTGTAAATCTTAAAAATGAATTTTCAGCTTCTTCAAAATTTAGTTGATATAATTTAGACATGGCGTATAAATAATCTAAATAGTAGAAGTTTATCTTATTATTTGAGGGTTTTACCTCCTCTAAAATCTTTAAAGTTCGTTGATTATCACCCATTTTATTAGATAATCTTGCAGCACAAAAAACTAATAAATCACTAGAGAGACAACAATCTTCTATTTTATTCAATAAACTTAATCTAGACTGTTTTATATTACGCATATTCATTTCTAAAAATGACAAATAAAAAATCACCTCATCCTCATAGATATTATATTTTTCAAAATTTTCAGTGTAATTTAAAACTGAATATAAGTCATCAAATCCTCTATTAATACTTCCTTCTAATCCAATAACACTGAAAATCCAATTATATTCATCAGGAATAGAACCTAATAAGATCCTTAAAACGCCAATATTCTTTTTATTCAAAATGAAATCAGGAAATAATTCATCATTTTTTTTTAAAAAATTATAGGCTTTTTGTAACTCATATGCAGCTAAAAAATACTCCTTAAATTTAATTCGCACAAAAGCCCATTGAATATATATTTCTGCTTGAGAGAATAGATAAAAAGGAGAGTCTTTGTCATTTCTTCTAATTTTTTTTAAACGTTCGTTTTTAAAGGATTTTTGTTGTTCAAAATAGGATTGATCTTCGGTTATTATAATTTTTAAAAAGTCTATGTAATTTTCATTTAAGTAAATAAACCCATTTTCTGGATTTATATTTTTTTCTATTTCTAAAAAATATTTTGCCTTCGAAAAATTCAAATCAATACAATAAGAATATGCATTTGACATATTAGAATTCAAATCAAATTCAGCATTTGCCGTATTTAAAAAGGAAAAGTAAACAAATAGATATACAAAAATTCTCATATAATAAAAAAGGGATTTCAAAAATATGAAATCCCTTTTTAATCGTTAAATTATTTATTTATGACTCTAGAATATTTGAATCAACAAGTATTCTACCGCAATGTTCACAAACGATAACTTTCTTATGCATTTGAATATCTAATTGTCGTTGTGGAGGGATCTGATTAAAACAACCACCACATGCGTTTCTATCTACTGAAACAACTGCTAATCCATTAACAACCTTACTTCTAATTCTAGTATAAGCCTTTAAAATTCTTTCTTCAATTACTTCTTGAGCTTTTTCTGACTTCTTTAGTAGCGCCTTCTCCTCTTTTTCTGTTTCTTTGATAATAGCTGCAAGTTCTTTATTTTTTGTAGACAATTCTGCTTCTCTGTCAGTGACCTGAGCCTGTAATTCACTAATTACCTCATCTTTATGTAGAGTCTTTGCTTGTAACTCTCCTATTTGTTTTTCATTAAGTTGAATTTCTAAACTCTTATACTCTAACTCTTTTGTTAAAGAAGAAAACTCTCTATTATTCTTAATATTCTTGAGTTGCTTTTCGTACTTTTTAACTAAAGCTTCAGCATCTAAATTAGCATTTTTCTTAGACAAAATTTCATGATTTACAGCGTCAAGTTCAGAATTTAACTTTTCTAAACGTGTTTGCATCCCAGCTAATAAGTCTTCAAGGTCTTCTATTTCAAGAGGTAATTCACCTCGTACAATTCGAATTTTATCTACTTCTGAATCTATCATTTGTAGCTGATATAGTGCCTTTAAACGGTCTTCAACTGTTATTGTAGCTTTTTTCTTTGCCATATTATAGGTAATTTATAGGATTCGTGTTTACTTTAGATAATTGGACGGCAAACTTAGTAAATTTTTTGCTAAGCAAATCATAAATTAAATCCTTTGTAAACTGCTCACTCTCAAAATGTCCAATATCAGCAATTATAATTTCATCTTCTGCATCAAAAAACTCATGATATTTAAAATCACTAGAAACAAAAAGATCAGCATTTTGTTTTTTTGCCTCTTCTAATAAAAAACTACCACTTCCTCCACAAATAGCAATTTTTTTAATTTTCTTATTTATTAGTTTAGTATAACGAATACATTCTGTTGACATCTTACTCTTAAGTAAATCTAGATATTCTTTCGGTTCAATTTCTTGTTGCAACTCACCAATCATTCCACTACCTATTTCTGAGCTAATGTTATCCAATGAATAAACCTGAAAAGCTACTTGCTCATATGGATGATTTTGATGCATTACATCTAAAAGAAGATTTTCGTCCTCATTATTAAAAAAAAACTCTAATCTTTCTTCATCGACTTGCTCTAACTCTCCTTGATTACCTAAAAATGGAGAGCTACCTCTTTTTGGTCTAAAAGTTCCCTCCCCTTTAACTGAAAAACTACAATTATCATAATTTCTAAATGAGCCGGCACCATTTTCAAGTAATGCGTCCTTTAAAGCTAAACTATGCGTAAGTGGGCAATAAACAACAAGCTGTTTAATCTGTTTGCTTTTAGGTAATAATATCTTACAATTAATTAAACCTAATTTTTCAGCAATTTTACTATTTACTCCATCAAATACATTATCAAGATTTGTGTGAATTGCATAAATAGCAATATCATTTTTTATAGCTTTTATAATAACTCTTTCAACATAGTTTCTTCCATTAATTTTATTTAGAGAACTAAAAATTATTGGATGGTGAGAAATAACTAAATTAATGCCTAAAGATATTGCTTCATCAATAACACTCTCTGTACAATCTAAAGATATTAGAGTTCCTTTGACTTTTGAATTGAAATCGCCAACTAATAAGCCAGAATTATCATAATTTTCTTGATAATGTAAAGGCGCAATCTCTTCCAAATAATCAGTAATTTCATGTATTTTCATATTCCAAAAGTAATAAACTTCATAAATATACTAACATCTAAAATCCTATCTTTGTGATATGAAAATTTTACTTTTTTTGTTTTCAATAATTTATGGAGTAATATCATCTTTAAGAAATCTTCTTTTTGACGTTGGTATCTTTAAAACAAAATCATTTTCTATTCCAATAATTTGTATTGGAAATCTAAATGCCGGTGGAAGTGGAAAAACACCACATACTGATTATATTTTTAAAGTTTTAGCCAATAAAAAAGTTGCAATAATTAGTAGAGGTTACAAAAGAAAATCAAAAAATCTTTACAATGTTGAAATAGATAGTGATTTCAATATGGTTGGAGATGAACCCTTAATGTTAAAAAGAAAAAATCCAAATGCATTAGTTGTTGTTTGTGCCAAGAGAATTAAAGCAATTAATTACATAATCAAAAACCATCACGATATTGAAGTAATTTTATTGGATGATGGCTTTCAACACAGATGGGTAAAGGCAGGCCTTAACATATTACTTACAAGTTACCACAAACCCTTCTATAAAGATCATCTACTTCCATATGGGCACTTAAGAGAAAATAAAAAACAAAGTAAAAGAGCTGATTACATAGTAACAACTAACATAGAAAATGATCTAAAAAGTAGTGAACTAAAAAGTATAAAAAACGAAATCTCAAAAATATCTCAGGCTAAATCAAGCTTCTCTAGCATAAAATACTTAGAACCAAGAAATATCTTTAATCATGAGATCTTTGATATTGCTGGATGTAATATTGTCTTAATTTCTGGAATTGCAAATACAGTTTCTCTTGAAAAGTATATAAAAACACAGAGTAGCATTATTAAACATTTCAAATTTAATGATCACCATAATTATAACAAAGAAGATATAAAAAACATATTATCTTATTGTGATTCAATTAAAAGCACAAAAAAAATTATTTTAACAACCGAAAAAGATAGTGTAAAATTAGTTCAGTTTAAAGAGGACTTTAAAAATATGGAAGTTGTATTTTTACCTATTGAAATAATGATGTTAGACCAAGGAGAATTTAATAAAAAAATAATTAGATATGTTGATGGAAATTAAAAAAACTGCAGAGTTTTTAAAAACTAATACAGATTTTAATCCTAAAATTGGAGTTATTCTTGGAACAGGCCTGGGAGGACTTGTTGATGAAATTGATATTAAATTTTCTTTTTCTTATGATGAAATACCAAATTTTCCAGTTTCTACTGTGGAAGGTCATAGCGGAAAACTAATTTTTGGATTTATAAATGGGAAGGAAGTAATTGTAATGCAGGGAAGATTTCATTATTACGAAGGCTACGACATGCAAAAAGTTGTTTTTCCTGTTAGAGTAATGAAATACCTTGGCGTTGAAAATCTTTTAATCTCTAATGCAAGTGGTGGTGTAAATCCATCTTTTGAGATTGGAGACTTAATGCTTATTGACGATCATATTAATCTTATTCCAAACCCATTAATTGGCAAAAATCTTGAAGAACTTGGCCCTCGATTTCCTGATATGAGTCAACCATATAGTAAGAAGATGCTTTCTATTGTAGAAAAGATAGCTAGTGAAAATAATATAAAGATTCAAAAGGGTACTTATGTAGGTGTAACTGGACCAACACTAGAAACTCCAGCTGAATATAAATACTTCAGAATTATTGGTGGAGATACGGTAGGAATGTCTACAGTTCCAGAAGTTATTGCTGCAAAACATGCAGGCATGAATTGTTTTGCTATATCAGTTATAACCGATTTAGGAGTACCAGGGAAAATTCAAGTTGTCACTCATGAAGATGTTCAAAATGTTGCTGAAAAAACTCAACCTATTCTAACAAAACTAATTACTGAACTAATTTCTAAAATATAATTACATGAAAAAAGTTTCTATCTTATTTTTAATCATTTTATTTTTTAGAATTGATTTATATAGTCAACAGAATACCAATCTTCTTTTTCATTGGGAAGACACTACTCTTGTTGGATCAAGTGCCTATAATAATACATATAACGAAATTTGGGGTTTAAATATAAATGGAAGTGAAATTGCAATTATTGGCTCAACAGCAGGAACACACTTTTTTGATGTTACTGACCCACAAAACAGCAGTGAAATTGCATTTGTTGCGGGGGCGTATACAGGTCCTGGAGTTATTCATAGGGACTACCATGACCATAATGGATATTTATATATAGTCTGTGACGAAGGATCTGTATCTACTCTACAGATTGTAGATATTTCAAACTTGCCAAATTCAGTAAATACAGTTTATGACTCAAATAACTTGCTTAATAAAGTACATAATATTTTTATTGATACAGCTACCACCAAATTATACGCATGCGCCACTGGAGAAGCGATGGAAGTATTTGATCTAAGTATTCCTGAAAATCCTGTTTTGATAAATACATATAATGATGTTGGTCATGTTCATGATGCATATGTGAAAAATGACACTGCATTTCTTAACTGTGGAAATGATGGATTAAGAATAATGGACTATTCAATGGTAAATTCCACTTCTGATTTACCAGTTGAACTTGCTTCTTTTACATCTTATCCAGATGCGGGATACAATCATTCTGGATGGCTATCTGATGATGGAAATACCTATGCAATGCAAGATGAAAACCACGGCTATGATGTCAAAATATTAGATGTAAGTGATTATTCAAATATTAGTGTATTAGCAACATTCAGCTCTGGAGTTGACCCAAATTCTATGGCACACAATGGAATAATTAAAGATAATCTTTTATACATTGCGTATTATCATGATGGATTAAGAGTGTTTGATATTAGTAATCCATCAAATCCTATTCTAGTCAATTCATACGATACTTATCTTCCAAATAACCATATTTCATACAGGGGTGCTTGGGGAGTATATCCTTATTTAAACTCTGGTAATATTCTTGTTTCGGATATGCAATCAGGATTATACGTGTTTGAATTATCCGCTTTAACTACAATTAGTGAACAAAATTCAAAAACTCAAATATACCCTAATCCAATAAATTCATCATTTACTATTAATAATATTAACGCTACTAAAGTTGAAATTATAGATGTTTTTGGCAGAAAAGTAAGAACAGAAAGATTAAATCAGGACATTAATACCTTTGAAAAACAAAATATTAGTAATGGCATTTACTTTTTCAATTTCTATAAAAAAAATAAATTAACTGCCTCAGAAAAAATTATTTTCAATTAAACATGAAGATGACTAATAAATATGAAGCTGTAATTGGTTTAGAAGTACATGCTCAGTTAAAAACTAAAACTAAAGCATATTCCAACGATGAAAATATATATGGTGCACAACCAAATACAAAAACCTCAGTAATAACTCTTGGACATCCAGGAACACTTCCAGTAAGTAACCAAAAAGTTGTTGAATATGCCGTTAAATTAGGTGTTGCTGTTAGTGCTAAGATTAGAGAAAGAAATGAATACGCAAGAAAAAATTATTTTTATGCTGATCTTCCAAAAGGATATCAGATAACTCAAGATAAAACTCCTATTTGCAATGGTGGTTATATTGAAATATCTGATAAAAATTATAAGCCCAAAAAAATAAATATTACTCGAATTCACATGGAAGAAGATGCTGGGAAAAGCATCCATGACCTTGATCCTTTTCATAGTTTAGTTGACCTTAACAGAGCTGGAGTTCCACTGGTTGAAATTGTTTCAGAGCCAGAAATTAGATCTTCTGATGAAGCATATCAATACCTTAATGAGGTAAGAAAACTTGTGAGATACCTAGAAATTTGTGATGGAAATATGGAGGAAGGAAGTTTGAGATGTGATGCTAATATTTCTGTTCGACTAAAAGGAGTAGAAAAATTTGGAACAAAAGTTGAAGTAAAAAATATGAACTCTTCAAGAAATGTTAAAAATGCCATTGACTTTGAAATTAAAAGACAAATTCAATTACTTGAAAATGGTGAAAAAATCGTTCATGAAACAAGAGGATTTAATGCTGCTAGTGGAGAGACATTATCACAAAGGCACAAGGAAGAAGCGAATGACTACAGATACTTTCCAGAGCCTGATTTACAACCAATAATTGTAACTCAAGAATATATTAATAAAGTTAAAAATTCTTTACCTCCACTACCAAAGGAATTGCTTGAAAAATTTACAAAAGAATATAAGCTATCGTACTATGATGCAAACATTATAGTTGAAGATAAAAAAACCGCATTATATTTTAATGAATTGTGTAAACATACACCTAACTTTAAAACTGCAGCTAATCTTATGAATGGTGTTATTAAATCATATTTAAATGAGAATGCAAAATCCATAGATGAAATTAATTTAAAAGCTAATCGAATTGCTGAACTAATTAAATTGATTGATGAAAACAAAATTAGTAACTCTGTTGCTACATCTAAGATATTCCCTATTCTACTTAAATCTAGCTTGAGTGCTGAGCAAATAGCTATTGAAAATAATTGGATACAAGAAAGTAATGCGGACACTTTAACAGATTTAATTGATGAAGTTATTAAAAAGTATCCTGAGAAAATTAAAGAGTATCAGTCTGGTAAAAAAGGATTAATTGGCCTGTTTGTTGGAGAGGTTATGAAGTTATCAAAAGGAAAGGCTGACCCTAAGCTTACAAATGAGCTAATTAGAAAAAAATTGGACTAACTATTTTGAAAAAAGAAAAAATATATTTTGCATCTGATTTTCATTTGGGGTCTCCAAACTTACAAGAGAGCTTAAAAAGAGAGAGAAAAATTATCTCTTGGCTTAATGAAATAGAAATAGATGCTAAGAAAATTTATCTTCTTGGAGATATTTTTGATTTCTGGTTTGAATATGAGAAAGTTGTTCCAAAAGGATTTGTTAGACTGTTAGCAAAACTGGCAGATTTTGTAGATAAAGGAATAGAAATTCATTTTCTAGTTGGTAATCATGATATGTGGATGCGTGATTATTTAGAGAAAGAAATAGGGCTTAAAGTACACTTTAAGGAATTTATTATTGAAGAAAATAATCAACTAATCTTTTTAGGGCATGGAGATGGTCTTGGAAAGGGTGATTATAAATACAAGATACTTAAATCATTATTCACTTCTAATATATGTAGATGGTTTTTTTCTAGATTACATCCAAATTTTGGACTTGGCCTTGGGCAAGCTTGGTCAAATAAAAGTAGAAAAGAACAGGAAAAGCCTACAAACGAAGAAAAAGAAATATTAGTTGAGTATTGTAAAGAGCAACAAAAAAATAATCCAGTTGATTACTATGTCTTTGGTCATCGCCATATTCCGATGGAAGTTAAAATTGATAAAAGAACTAATTATATAAATCTTGGAGATTGGATTCATCATTACAGTTACGCTGTTTTGTCAGATCAAAAATTAGAACTTAGGAAATTCTAGCTGACATTATAAACATTAGAGAGGCCTAGTATTATTTCTAATTTTTGTTTTCCACTAAAATTTTTTTTTAGCTAGGCTGTCTGATTTCAAAATCCCAAGACCAATCAGCATTTTTTAAAATTTGAAATAGTAGAAATAATAATAAAGCTATAATTAATAATAATTTTTGAAATATAGATTTAGATTTCCATTTCTTAACAATTTTACTATCCTCATAATCACTATTTTTCTTTGTAAGAACACCTTGTTTTTTTATCCTTATTTGATACTCTTCTAACGTTTCTTTTTGTATTTGAGTAGTATCACAAGCGATAGGAAATGAAGCATAGCTAAAAACTGGTAAATGAATAAATATTAGTGTAAATGATAAAAGAAATAGCCTATTCATTTCACAAACATAAGTTTGTATAAATTAAGTACTATGCTATGCATAAAAAGAGCACCAATATAAATTGGTGCTCTTTTATAAATCATATAGTTATTAATTATTTATTCAAAATAATTTTTTCTGTACTGATTACAGTGTTTCCTTCACTAACACTTATAAAATATATTCCTTTATCTAAGGAACTTAGATTTGGTACTAGCTGTAAATTATCTTGCATAACTTGACCAGAAAAAATATCTTTAACTTCTTTTCCAAGAATATCTAAAAGATTAACATTAATAGTTCTGTCCTTTACACCTGAAATTAAAACATTTACATCTCCAACAGATGGGTTTGGGAAAATAGCAACTCTTGTAAGAGGCTCTACATTTTGTTTCATTAAATCTGCCTCCTCTCCAATTTCAATATCATCAAGGTAAAAATTATTACTTGCACTACTATTTGAATATTCAAACTTAAATTGGATATTATCATTCTTAAGAGCATTTTTAGTCATAACAGTGTCTTGCCAGTCTCCATTTGGAGCATAGTTTGTTGTGTACAATCCTGCTCTAGCTACATGTAAATTTGTAAGTCTACCTAAAAAAGCCCAATTATTTCCACAATCGGTAGTGTAATAAACATTAACCTCATTTTCAGGAAAAGTATTAACTGCAGCTCCCGTATATTTAAATTTTAAAGCAGGCGATGAATATGAACTCAAATTATATGATGGAGAAATTAAATTTTCCACTGTGTTGCTTGAGCCGTCTTTAGAAGACATCATAACGCATGAAGATGTATTGTCATTTCCTTCAAACCATTCCCAAGAAGTTAACGCACTAGTGTTGAATGACCATTGACTTGGATCATCATTTGCACTTACTACTCTCCAGCTATCTACAATGTCATTTGCATTATCAAAACCGTAATTATATGATGATGCAGAATTTGTAGCTGTTGTAGGATTAACAGCAATAAACCCTTCTTTAATCTTAGTGGAAGTACAAGTATTGTTATAGTATGCTGTGTATATTTGTTTTGAAACATAGCCTCTATAAAAGGTAGTACCATCAAGACCAAAATACACCCCTAAACTATCAATATTATGAGTAGTAATATTTGTAGCGTTCATATCATTTAGTTCAGCCTGAGTTCCTTGAGCAATGAGTGAAACTACTGTAGAATCATACGAAGATGCACTACTTAAATCTAAAGAAGATAAGTTATCTGAAGAAACCTCTGTAACTTCATCGTAATTAATAGTTAATGAAACATCATAGACTCCAGCTTGAGTATAATCATGTAAATAATTATTATCTACTGTACTTGTATTTCCATCTCCTAAATCCCAAAGTACAGAAGTAATACTAGATCCAAACATAGATTTATTTGATTTAAACCAAGCCTCTTCCCCTAAGCATATAGAAGAATTTCCAAAGCCTTCTTGAAAATCAGCTTGCTTATTACAAGCTGGTGGAATAGCACCTTCCATAGTTCCAGTAGCAATTAGATTTTCATCTTGCCACATGTATTCTCTATATCCTAAACCACCTTCTTCACCATCTAATGTTACATCAAAAACATCTGCTTGACCTTGACTAAACATAGTACAATATTGATCAGATGTATAGTCCATATAGTTCATAAACATTTCGCCTGCCCAGTTTAAAGAATCTGCTATACAACCCTGATTTTGTAAACCAACATGGTATGGAAATGAATTTGTAGTAGGTAATGGACCCGGATTATCTCCAAAACCATTTGAATATCTTTGTGGTGGAGTATCCGCAACTTGATCGTCACCACAAACTGCATCACCCCATACATGACGTAATCCCAACCAGTGTCCAACTTCATGAGTTAAAGTAGATGAAGAAGTGCTAGCGAATTGACTAGCTATAAGAGCAACTCCGTCTGTTGACATACTACCACCAAATGGAAATTGAGCATATCCTAATAATGTTCCTCCATTACTTTCAGCAGGCAGAGACTTTACAACCCAAATGTTAAAATATTGATAAGAGTTCCAATAACTTAATGCCTTCACTTGATCTCTAGGGTTAGGAACTTGAGTCATTTCTGATTGAATTCTGTTAATTCCAGAAGTAGGGTTGCCCATAGGATCTAATGTTGCAAGTCTAAATTCTAGGTTTGGTTTACCAACAACAGCCGCGAAAACATCAGGAGTTCTGCTTGTAAATGCAGCATCTTGACCGTTAATATTATCATTTAAGATTCTTATAGCATCATTAACTTGAGCATCAGTAACATTTTCACTTCCAAAATTATGAATGACATGAACTACTACTGGAATTATTTTCTTATCAGTTGATTTGGTATTAGGATTAATTTTACTTAACAATTTTGATTTTTGATCTTCAAGCTGAAGATTCTTGCTCTCTATACTTTTATAGAAGTTTGGATATTTTTGCTTTTGCTCATCTAAATAGCCTTCATGCGATCCACAATTATGATTATTATTTTGAGAATGTAATGCAGTGATAGAGAATGAAAAAATAAATATAAAAAGTAGAGATTTTATTTTCATGTTAAATTGTTATTAAATTATAAGATAACAAATATAACAATTATCTGATTATTTTTAAAGCTCAGAATAAGAATTTAGTTGTAAAATTTAAAATTATTTGATATGCTTCTCAGCATGATAAGATGAACGCACAAGAGGACTACTTTCAACGTGCTCAAAACCAAGAGAAAGACCAACATCTTTAAAATAAGCAAATTGATCAGGGGAAATAAATTCAATTACAGGTAAATGTTTTTTTGAAGGTTGTAAATACTGTCCAAGTGTTAATATTTTTACACCAACATTTCTCAAATCCTTCATAGACTCTATTACTTCAGATTCTTTTTCTCCAAGACCTAACATAATACCCGATTTTGTTCTAATACCACCCTCATACAAGTACCTTAAAGTATCCAGACTTCTCTCATATTTTGCTTGTATCCTAACTTTTTTTGTTAAACTTCTAACAGTTTCTAAATTGTGAGAAACTACTTCTGGCTTGGCATCAATGATTTGTTGAATATCCTTTAATTTTCCTTTAAAATCAGGAATAAGAGTTTCCATTGTTGTATCTGGATTTTGTTTTCTAATTGCATTAATTGTTTCTACCCAAATACTTGCACCTCCGTCTTTCAGATCGTCTCTATCCACTGAAGTTATAACGGCATGCTTAACATTCATAAGCTTGACAGATCTGGCTACCTTTAGAGGCTCAAGAATATCAACGGCTAAGGGTCTTCCTGTCATAACGTTGCAAAACCCACAAGAACGCGTACAAATGTTGCCAAGGATCATGAAAGTCGCAGTTCCTGCTCCCCAACATTCCCCCATATTTGGGCAATTCCCACTCTCACAAATTGTGTGCAGATTATGAGATTTTGTGATACCACGAACATTTTTGTAAGCTTGACCTGTTGGCAACTTAACTTTTAGCCACTTCGGCTTTCTATTTCTTTCTTTTACAGACAATTTTTAATTATGCTTTTTGATTAGTTTCGATATCTAGACTACCAACACCTTCACAAGGCTCTTTATACATGCTGCATGAGCTAAGAATAGCAAGAATTGAAAATACAGAAAATATGAAGATTAATTTTTTCATTTTTTTTACAAAAGTAAACTATTTGTTTTTTAAAATAAAGAAATAAAGTTTATAGTTATTTATATTTGATGTGAACAAGAAAATGACGAAAAATCAAATAAATTTAGCTGCTGACTGGAATGATGTTCTTGAAAAAGAATTTTCAAAAAGGTATTTTAAGAATCTCATTTCTTTTATAAGAGAAGAAGAAGAAAAACACATAGTTTACCCATCTAGTAATAAAAGATTCGAGGCATTAAATTTAACCCCCTTTAATGATTTAAAAATTGTAATAATTGGTCAAGACCCATATCATGGAAAAAACCAAGCTAATGGAATTGCATTTTCTGTTAATGATGATATTGCATACCCTCCATCATTAAAAAATATAATAAAAGAATTATCAAGTGATTTATCAATAAGTATTGAAAAAATTGATTTAAAAAAATGGGCAATTCAAGGAGTACTACTTTTAAATACAATTCTAAGTGTAAGAGAAAACACTCCAGCATCACATGCTAACCAAGGATGGGAAGAATTTACTGATAAAATTATTGAAAAAATTGTGCTTCAAAAAGAAGCTGTAATATTTGTTGCTTGGGGAAATAAGGCAATAAAAAAACTTAAACCATTTAATTTATCTAAGCACTATTTATTAACTGCACCTCACCCATCTCCTTTATCATCTTACAGAGGTTTTTTTGGCTGCAGACACTTCTCTAAAACAAACAAAATTCTTAAAAAACTCAATCAAAAAACTATACAATGGGTCTAACAATTTTAATAATTATTTTAAATATCTCTTTTAATTTGAGTGCACAAGAAAATATTATCAGTGTGGTGAACGGATATATGAAAGATAAAAGTAATTATAATGAAATATTATTTGTTTCTGTAGATGAACAAAAATTGTATCATATTAAATCAAATACAATATTTAAAACTTATCAAATTTCATCTTCAAAACTAGGAACTGGAAATGAAGAAGGGAGCAACAAAACTCCAACTGGCTTACACCTTGTAAAAGAAAAATTTGGAAAAGAAACCCCAATTAATGGACGATTTATTGGAAGAGTTTTTTACGGCAACATTGCTAAAATTTATTCTGACATGACAATTAGTAAAACTGATGACATTACTTCAAGAATACTATGGCTTTCTGGACTTGAAAATGGAGTTAATAAAGGAAATAGTATAGATTCTTATAAGCGCTATATTTATATACACGGGACGTCCGAGGAAGGTAGAATTGGAATCCCCTCATCTCACGGATGTATAAGAATGAAAAATAAAGATGTAATAGATTTGTTTAACGAAGTATCAATTGGTACTTTCGTTTTAATTTTATAATCAACATGGAATTCGTAATAATATTTCTGATTTTTACTGGCTTTACACTCTTATACTTTAAAAATTCAAAAGTAAAAGATGATAGTTCACAAGAACTTTTAGTGCAATTAAATGATGCATTAAGAAAAGAAATTCAAGAAATAAGAAAAGAAGTTGGGGAAAATGCTCAAAAGAGTAGGCAAGAAATTGAAGAAAAACTTACTGATATAAATAAGGGGATTTTCAAATATCAAGAAAACTCAAAAGAAGATATGCAAAAACAATTTGCCTCTTCTAACAAAGTTATAAAAGAAGTAACATCTGAGCTTGAAAAAATTAAAGGTACTAATGAACAAGTACTTGGATTTGCAAACCAAATGAAAACCCTTGAAAAAATACTTAGCAATCAAAAGCAAAGAGGTATACTTGGGGAAATTCAACTTGAAAATCTTTTATCAAATGTTTTACCACCAGAACTTTTTAGTATGCAATACAGTTTCAATAACAACGAAACAGTAGATGCAATAGTAAAGGTAGGTGATTTTATTATTCCTATTGATGCAAAATTTTCCTTGGACAACTATAACAAAATGATTGAGAGTGAGGATAAATTGGAGATTGAAAATTTAGAAAAAACCTTTAAGGAAGATATCAAAAAAAGAATTGATGAAACATCTAAATATATTCGTCCATCTGAAAAAACAACCGATTATGCTTATATGTTTATTCCTGCTGATGGATTATACCAAGATTTATTAAATAGTCGAGTTGGAACACTAAAAATTAATTCAAAAGATTTGGTTTCATATGCATATACAAAAAAAGTGATGATTGTATCCCCCATGAGTCTCTTTCCAATGCTCCAAATAACTGTAAAGGCATTACACAATATGAAAGTAGAGAGATCAATAGACGATATTCAAAGAAACATCGGAAAATTATCAAATCATCTTAATGCATACAAAGACTCGCATGATAGTCTTGGAAAAACAATTAGAACAGTTGTTAATCATTTTAACAAATCATCTAAAGAATTCAATAAAATCGACAAAGACATTATAAAAATTTCTTCAGGAGAAAACTCTATTGGATTCGAAGAGGATGTCGTTGATACACCACAACTAAATGGATAGACAAGAAAAGAATTATATTTTTGGAATACGCGCAATTATTGAGGCAATAGTTGCTGGCAAAACAATAGACAAACTTTTTATTCAAAAGGGGCTCCATAATGATACTTTTGCAGAATTATGGAAATTAGTTCGTTTAAGAAGAATTAATTATAAGCATGTACCAATTGAAAAAATCAATAGACTAACTAAAAAAAATCATCAAGGGGTTTTTGCATTTATCTCTCCTGTAGATTTCCATAAAATTGAAGATATAATTCCTCGGATTTATGAAAATGGCCAAACACCTTTAATCTTAGTTTTAGACCGTATTACTGATGTAAGAAACTTTGGAGCAATAACAAGAACTGCAGAATGTGCAGGAGTTCACACCATTTTAATTCCAGAACAAAATAGTGCTGCAATAAATGCAGATGCTGTAAAAACCTCAGCAGGAGCGCTACACAGAATACCAATTAGCAGAACATGGAATTTAAAACTTAGCCTACAACTAATAAAAGATTCTGGTATTCAACTAATTGGTTGTACTGAAAAAACTCAAGATCTTATTTATAAATCAGATTTTAAGAAACCAACGGCAATTATTCTGGGTTCAGAAGAAGACGGTATATCACCTGAACTACTAAAAATGTGCGACCAAAAAACTAAAATCCCAATAAACGGAAAAATAT
>Ga0233444_10001372_pt1 | contig 28126 bp, 33 predicted proteins | sample SI_124_October20_6_FD_182792 | JGI IMG/M metagenome (GOLD analysis project Ga0233444, IMG submission 182792) | Seawater microbial communities from Saanich Inlet, British Columbia, Canada - SI_124_October2016_10_MG | ecosystem: Environmental > Aquatic > Marine > Inlet | place: Canada: British... | reverse complement strand
TATTAAGGGGTCGGAGTTGTTTAAGTTTAAGCTACTGTTCTTATTGGTAGTTTAGTTGATAATATGGCAGCGGCTGTAATGAAGATTGATGAGGTAATTAAGCAGCCTACTAGGCCATAATATTGGTAGATGAGTCCTGATAATAAGGTTCCGGTTAACCTTCCTCCCGCATTTGCCATGTAATAAAACCCGACGTTCATCGCAACTTTATCGTGTTGTGACCAATCAACGATGAGGAAGGAATGGACGGCTGAATTGAGGGCAAAAAAGAGGGCAAAGAGGGCAAGGCCTGCGATCAGAATGTTTTCCGGATGTTGTGTTTGCGTTAATCCAATTGCAATAAGTAGTGGCACAAATAATAAGACTGAGGCCAATTTATGAGCTGTTCGACCATCGGGAGCGCGGTGTGTTATTTGTTTAATTAAGGCGGGTGTGCAGGCTTGAATAATTCCGTAGCCAATAATCCATAGGGCAAAGAAAACACCTATTTGTTGGGTTGGCCAGCCGAGCTGTTGACTGAGATAGATTGGTAATGCCACGACAAACCAGATATCCCTAGCACCAAATAAGAAAAATCGAGCAATAGATAACCAGTTAATGGCCGGGGTGTTAGAAAAGAGTTGTGAGAATTTTGGTTTAAAATGTGTTTTTTTACTCGCTTTTGGTAGCAAATATTGGGTCATGAGCAAGGCGATTAATAGGCCTGAGGCCAATATAATTAATGCTTGGCTAAAGCCGTAGAGTGATAAGAGTAAGCCACCTAGAAAGTAGCCAGTACCTTTTAAGGTGTTTTTAGAGCCTGTGAGTGCGGCAACCCATTTGAATAAGCGCTTCGAGGCGTTGGGGTCATTTAGAGTGAGTTGTTTGATGCTGGCTTTGGCACTCATTTTGTTGAGATCTTTAGCAATACCTGACAAGGCTTGGGCTGCCATAACGTAGATAACGGTTAAGTATTCGGTTGGTACAGTGAGCATGGCGAGGGCGACAATTTGAAGTGCCATACCGAGTAATAGCGTTTTATTTAGCCCAATCCAGCTCGCTAACCAGCCACCAAACAAATTGGTGATAATGCCAAATAACTCATAAAACAGGAATAGACTTGCGATTGCTAGAGGAGAATAACCGAGTTGGTGAAAGTACAGCACGACCAACATACGGATAGCGCCATCAGTTAGTGTGAAAGCCCAATAAGCCCCAGTTATGACGGCATAATTCCGTAGATTAGTCATCTATCTTTAGAATTGTTTTGCCATCATTTCGGCGATGTTGATTAGTCGATTTACATAACCCCATTCATTGTCATACCATGCGAGAATTTTGACTTGGGTGTTGTTAATTACCATGGTGGATGGCGCATCGACAATACTTGAACGAGGATCATTGGTGTAATCGGCAGAAACCAAGGGTCTTGTTTCGTAGCCCAGTATGTCGGTCAAGTTAGTTTGTGAGGCGGTTTTGAAAAGTTGATTAATTTCATCTGCATTTGTCTCACGTGCTGCTTCAAATACAAAATCAGTCAACGAGCCGTTGAGTAAGGGCACACGGACGGCATAGCCATTTAGCTTACCAAGGAGTTCAGGGAAAATGGTGGTAATGGCTTTCGCTGAGCCGGTTGTTGTCGGGATAAGTGATTGGCCGCTGGCTCTGGCACGTCGGAGATCTTTATGTCCTTTGTCGACGATAGTTTGAGTATTGGTGATATTGTGAATGGTGGTCATGGAACCATGTTTAATGCCAATATTTTCATGCATGACTTTGACCAAAGGTGCTAAGCAATTGGTAGTGCATGAGGCGGCGGTGACGATATGATGCTGGGTAGAATCATAAAGATGATGGTTTACGCCATAGACAATATTGAGGGCCGGTTCTGGTGCAGGAGCTGAGACTAAGACCTTTTTGACGCCGTGATCGAAATAGGTCTGAAGTTGTTGTTGTGTTTTAAATTGGCCAGTACATTCGAGAACTAAATCGATGCCTAATTCTCCCCAATCGATATCATCAGGATTGGTTTTTTGGCTGAAAGACAGGGTTTTATCGCCGATGATGATGTTGTTAATCGTGCTCGAAATGGTTTTGTCTTGACCCCATTGGCCATGTACGGAATCGAACTGGAGTAGATGGGCATGGCATTCGGCATCACCATTGATCTCATTGATATGAACGAATTCTAATTGCTCACTATCCCAACCGGCTCTGAGTGCCAGTTTTCCCATACGACCAAAGCCGTAAATTGCGACGCGTATTGTCATTTTTTGTCCTTGATGTTTTTTTAGCAGCAGACTTGGTTAGGCCTATCTGACATAGTGCTGATTGCTTGTGCATCGTCTTTATATGGTGTTGAATCCATTATGCCGTTAGCGGTGGTTTGGATGACATCAAGAGCCCAATTGGGGAGGGCATCATTGATGCGGTAATAGACCCAGAGGCCTTGCTTACGGGCAAGTAGAATGCCTGCTTCTTTGAGTTGGGCGAGATGTCTTGATATAACAGGCTGGGCCAAATCTAAGGCGTGAGTGAGTTCACAAACACAAAGCTCATCCATTTTCAGAATGAGCAGAGCTGCTCTTAACCGCATTGGGTGAGAAAGGGCTGAGTAGAAATCACCTGCTTGTATATCCATAGATTAAGACCTAGTAACATATCAAAGTTGATATATATCAAAAAGTATATGTATAGTTTTGATTTAGGTCAAGCTTGTGATGATAGATATAAAAAAGCCCACGATGAAGTGGGCTTTTTCGAAGGAAATTTGAATGGGTACCAGCTGTTAGAAGCTGCCCCAGCTGCTTTTCTTTTGGAGACGCAGTTTAGGTAAGATTAGGCCGAGAATAATGCCACCCAATAAAACGGCTGCACCGATAAGAAACCAGTTTTTTGCTTCGCTGTCTTTGAGTGCATTATTTTCTAATATGAGCGATTGCATTTTGTGGTCTGTTTGCTGAATTTTCCCTTTCAGTTGTCTGTTTTCATTGTCTAATGCAACGGCATTTGATGCGGTTCTTTTTAAATCATCGAGTTCTTTTTTCAGCCGTTGTGACGTTTCTTTTAAAGTCATGTTTTGGCTGCCAGCACTGCTGTTTTGTGATGATAGGCTTTGAATTTCTTCTTTGGCCTTCGCTAACTCTAGTTCGAGATTAGCTGCTTTTTGCTCACTGCTGGCAACACGGTTACGAGCACTGGGGGTATTGGTTAGATACCGGGTTAAAACCCAGCCCTCTGCTCCGCTAGGGGTACGGACTTTTGAATAACCCGAGTCAGCGGTTTCTATAATGCTGAGTTTAGTACCGCTGGTGAGCATTTTCTTGATAGCGAATTTGACGCCTTGGCCATTACGCATCGTTATTTCTAGCTGATCTGAAACATAGCGGGTTGTTGCTGCCAAGCTGCTTAGTGGGATACTCAATATGAGACTCAGAAGAATAGGGGTAATTAGTTTTTTCACAGGCTTGGTTTCTATGGTTGGGGTAATTTTAATCATTTTATCAGATGCGTCGCGAGAATATTTGATGTGTTTCACAAAATAATTCGATGGGGTTGAGATTCACGTGGTTGTCATACTAGGTTGATATGGTATTTGGCTAAGGCATTTCTATTGGAATAAGAAGATGAGTAAAGTTCGCGTATTGTTTTTGTCGACGGGCAATACATGTCGTTCTCAAATGGCTGAAGCATGGGCAAAGGAATTAGCCGATGACTTGGTTGATGTGAAATCGGCAGGGATTGAGGTTCAAGGAATTAATGAGACTACCGTGTCTGTCATGTCTGAGGTTGGTATCGATATGTCAAAGCAAGTGCCAGCACGAGTTAATGTTGAATTATTAGAGTGGGCGGATTTGATTGTGACGCTCTGTGATAATGTTGAGGAGCAATGTCCTGTGATGAATTTTGACACGTTGAAATTACATCTTCCTTTAAGTAACCCTGCTAAGTTTAAAGGTGGTGATGAGGCAATTTCAGCGGCATTTAGGCAAACGAGAGATAAAGTCAAAAAGCGTGTTGAGTATGTATTAAGTCAGTTACCGCTTCATAGCTCATGATCTTGTGTGACGCGGCAGTCTGCTTGAGTGAGTCGATAAAGGCTATTGCCGACAATTTTTTTAGCGCGTGATTTAGCCGCGGTTGCATGACTTGATAATTCAGCTTCTGTTTTGAGAATGGGGAAGTCTCGTAACTTTACCATGCCGATAGATAGACTGAGGAGTGGAAAAAAGCGTGTGTTGTCATGGCGATCTAATTTTACAAAATCAGGTTTGAGTTCTGACCAGGTTCTTAAGCCAGCATAACCTGCGCCAAGGTCATCTAGGGCGGTCGTAAAGCCCATTGAACGATAATGTTCAGTCGCCTCTCGCATAAGAGGATAATCTTCGATTGGGTATTGTTCCGTTAATTCGATGACAACCCGGTTGGGTGGTATGTTCGCTTTTTCTAAAAATTTTAAGGTGAGACCGTGTTGATAGTCTGCTTGTAGTAGCACCGCAGGAATGGTGTTGAGGAATAGTTTGTGCGGGAGGTTTAAGCGACCAAATTGCTGAATTGCAAGTTCACGACACAGTAAATCTAATTCGGCAGTACGGCCATGCCTGCTGGCGGCGTCTAAGAGGTTGATCGGGGAATGAAGTGGACTATCTGATGGCCCCCGGCTGAGTGCTTCGTAACCGTAAATCGTATTATTCTTTAATGAAACAATAGGCTGAAATAAGGTTGAAATGGCACCAGAGGCTAATATTTCATCTAAGGATTGACCTTGTTTAAACTCTTCGTTGTCATGATAAGACTCAATTAACGGTGAAAAAAAAGCCCGCTTAGAGCATTCTAAGCGGGCTTCAGTACTACGGAGACGACGCAGTAAGTAAAACTTTAGAACTTAGCTTTAAGATCTAAGTGTAGTAAATCAACTTCTGTGTCATCACCGCGAATATTAGAGTCAGATGTGTAGTAGGTTGCGCCTACTGAGAAGTTGTTGTCGATTTTGTAAGCTGCTTTGAAAATACTACCTTTAGAGTCGCTTAAGAAATCACTGTTATCAAAGTTACTATTTACTGCGTTAACACCTAAGTCACGGAATTCATAGCCTAATTTGAAGTTACCTAATTTCGCTTTAGCACCGATAGAGAATGCATTATCATCATCGCCGCTAGCATCAGCGTTGCTGTTAGTTACGTGACTTGCAAAAACAGTAACAGGAGTACCGGGGATCGCAGTTTCACCGAAGATTTCAAACATGCGTTCCTCCATGCTTTCCCCTGCATTGTTAGGGTTTTCGAACCCGTAGTATGAGATACCTACTTTAGTTTTTTCACCAACTTTAGCCGCTAACTGTGCGTGACCAACATGGCTATCTTCGCTGAATGAATCATTGCCATTGTCATCAAGTACGTAGTAACCAGCTGATGGCATTAAAGTGACGCCACTTAATTTGATTTTAGATTTGATTGCCGCACCTTCTGGGTTGGTGTCACCATCCCAAATAACGTCATTAACTGAGTCCCATTGCTTTTTCATTTTACCGACAACGATGTTGGTGTCACCGCCAAGCATTTCAGGCGCCCAGTCAATGTAACCTAAGTCGATACCTGCGTTTGTGCTACGGAAGTCATTCTCTAATGAAAGGTTTGTCGATGTTGCACTACCAGAAGAAGTCACTAAGCGAATACCCGCTTTAACATTATCATTGACTTGTGCGTAGACGCCAACACGAGCACGGATACGTAAACGGTCTTCTTCATTAGTTCTTGATGTGCCATCGTCAACATTTTCAGTTTCGTGACGGAAACGCATGTCGCCTTTGATTTTAATTCTTTCAGCCCATTCTAGATTAGAGAAAGAAGCTGATTTCTTTTCAACTTTTTCTACTTTCATTGCAACAGCATCGCCAGCTTCTTTATCAGCTTTAGCTGCGTTAGCAAGTAAGTCGTAATCTTGTGCCGTGATAGTACCTTTGTCGCGAAGTACTTTTAATAAGTCCAGCATAGCTTCATTACTTGCATGTACTGGCATAACTGCTGCACCCAATAAGGCGCCTGCGATGAGTAGTGATGTAGATTTAATTTTCAAGGGGTTATCCTCTTGGGTTAATAATAGAAAATCGGTGTTTATCAATCCGAATGAGCACACATTAACCTTGAAATGTTTCAAAATGATGAAGCGGGTATGACAGTTTTGTGACATTGAGACAAAAGCCGCATCTTGTTGCTTTTCTGCAACGCAGGGTTTTAATGAAAGTGGGGTTGAATTATGACAATTTACCCTTATGTATAAGATTCATAAGGTGATATTGGAAATGTGATGTTTCGATTTTTGTTTCTTTTGTTTTTGATTGTGCCGCTGATAGAAATTTATTTCTTAATTCAAGTGGGCGAAGTGATTGGTGCGGGTTGGACAATCTTTTTGGTGGTTGCAACCGCTGTAATAGGTGCAGGCCTACTGCGAATGCAAGGTTTGAGCACGATGCAGCGAGCACAACTTACTTTGGCGCAAGGTCAGGTCCCTGCTTTGGCTATGATGGAAGGCTTGGCCTTATTAATCAGTGGCGGGATGTTATTAACCCCTGGTTTTTTTACTGATGCATTGGGTTTTTTGTTATTGATATCCCCGGTTCGCCAGGCCTTAATTAAAAGGATGATGGCAAATGGTCAGTTTTCAGCACACAGTAGAACGGGCGAGACATTCCGTCAAAAAGAAGACGGTCATATTATAGAAGGTGAAGTTGTTGATAATAACGATGAAGATCGGCATTTGAAATAAAATTTCACTTTCAGCTCTTGAAGTTTTTGTAACTAACCCCATCTAAGGGGTTCAAACTTTTTTGTTAGACATTTTTTGAGGATAGTGTAAATGAATATTCGTCCCCTTCATGATCGTGTGGTTGTTCGCCGAATGGAAGAAGAAACAATGAGCGCAGGTGGTATTGTTTTACCTGGTGGTGCTTCAGAAAAGCCAGATCGTGGTGAAATTCTTGCTGTAGGTAAAGGTAGAATTACAGATTCAGGTGATGTACGTGCAATGGATGTTGCTATTGGTGACACCGTTTTGTTTAAACAATACGGCCCTACAGAAATTAAAGTCGATGGCGAAGACCTATTGGTCATGAGCGAAGGCGACATCATCGCTGTGATTGAAGCTTAATCGTCCTTCACAACACATTATTTAAAGAATATTAAGAGGAATAAACATGGCTGCTAAAGAAGTCAAATTCGGTGCTGATGCGCGTAGTTTAATGGTCAATGGTGTTAACACACTGGCTGATGCGGTAAAAGTGACATTGGGACCTAAAGGTCGTAACGTAATTTTAGATAAAAGTTTTGGCGCACCGACTATCACTAAAGATGGTGTGTCGGTTGCAAAAGAAATTGAGTTAGAAAATAAATTTGAGAACATGGGTGCTCAAATGGTGAAAGAAGTGGCATCGCATACTTCTGACGCTGCCGGTGACGGTACAACGACAGCGACAGTATTGGCTCAAGCCATTCTGCGTGAAGGCATGAAAGCCGTTGCTGCTGGTATGAACCCAATGGATTTAAAACGCGGTATTGATAAAGCTGTTACAGCGGCTGTTGCTGAGCTAGAAGGCATGTCTACGGCGTGTGATGATAATAAAGCGATTGCCCAAGTCGGTACGATTTCAGCTAACTCTGATGCGTCTGTTGGCGATATCATTGCTGAAGCGATGGAAAAAGTCGGTAAAGAAGGCGTTATTACTGTTGAAGATGGTAGCGGTTTCGAAAACGAATTAGATGTGGTTGAAGGCATGCAGTTTGATCGTGGTTACCTTTCTCCCTATTTCGTTAATGATCAACAAACAATGACGGCTGATTTAGAAAATCCGTATGTTTTGTTATTTGATAAAAAGATTTCAAACATCCGTGATTTACTTCCAACACTAGAAGCTGTTGCTCAAGCTGGTCGCCCGTTATTGATTATTGCTGAAGATGTTGAAGGCGAAGCCCTAGCTACTTTGGTTGTTAATAGCATGCGCGGCATTGTGAAAGTTTGTGCTGTTAAAGCACCTGGTTTTGGTGATCGTCGTAAAGCGATGTTGCAAGATATTGCGATTTTAACTGGCGGTACTGTGATTTCTGAAGAAGTCGGTCTAAGCCTTGAGAAAGTGACTTTAGATGATTTAGGTTCTGCTAAGAAAATCACTATTAGTAAAGAAAATTCTACGATTATCGATGGTGATGGTCGTGCAGACGATATCGTTTCTCGTGTTAAACAAATTCAAGCGCAAATGGAAGAGTCGAGCTCAGACTACGATAAAGAAAAGTTACAAGAACGCGTCGCTAAATTAGCGGGCGGTGTTGCTGTGATTAAAGTCGGTGCTGCAACAGAAATGGAAATGAAAGAGAAAAAAGCACGCGTTGAAGATGCACTTCATGCAACACGCGCTGCGGTTGAAGAAGGTGTTATTGCTGGTGGTGGTGTTGCATTGGTTCGTGCTGAAGGTAGCCTAGGCCAATTAACTGCCGACAACCATGATCAAGATACCGGTATTAAAATTGCCCGTCGTGCGATGGAAGAACCTTTACGTCAAATCGCAACGAATGCAGGTGCAGAAGCTTCTGTTATTTTGAATGAAGTGGCTGCTGGCAAAGGTAACTATGGTTACAACGCTGCAACGGGTGAATATGGCGATATGATTGAAATGGGTATTCTTGACCCAACGAAAGTAACGCGTACTGCATTGCAAAATGCAGGCTCTGTCGCTGGCTTAATGTTGACGACTGAAGCGATGATTGCTGAAGCGCCACAGGAAGGGGCAGCAGGCGCACCTGCAATGCCTGATATGGGCGGCATGGGCGGCATGATGTAAATCATTGTCCTAAGACTTAAAAAAGCCTCGGCCTTGGCCGGGGCTTTTTTTTGTCTAGGGTTTAGGTAAGATGGCGTAAGTTGTTTTGTTGATCCTCAATAATAAGTACGGTAGCCAGGACAGGAGATAAGTTATTACTGACCGCAATCAGATGTTAGCTAAAACCCGTGAACGTATGGGTGAACACTATACGGCCAATCAAGTCTTAGGGCGGACGCAGACGATTGGTTGTGTTGCGGTGGAAATTACGCAGCGCTGTAATTTAGACTGTACTCTATGTTACTTGTCCGAGCATTCACAATCGGTGAAAGATATCCCGATTGATGAAGTGTTTAAACGTTTGGATGAGGTGCTCGCACATTATGGTGAAGGGACGCATGTACAAATTACGGGTGGAGACCCGACGCTTCGGAAACACAGTGAATTGATTGAAATCGTTCGTTATGCGTCCGATATTGGCTTATACCCAGCGTTATTTACTAATGGCATTGCTGCGACACGGACGTTATTAGAGAACTTGGCAGCCGTTGGACTGCAGGATGTGGCATTCCATGTTGATACCACACAACGCCGTGCGGGTTATCAAACAGAAATGGATTTAAATGTCATTCGTAAAGACTATATTGCGAGAGCACAGGGTTTAGGCTTGATGGTGGTCTTTAATACCACGGTGCATGAGGGTAACTTTCATCATATTCCCAATTTGGTTCGCTTTTTTATTGCGCAGAGTGCTGAGATTGGTTTGGTCTCTTTTCAGCTGCAGGCCGAGACGGGCCGAGGAGAGTGGGGTTCGCGTGATGCATTAATCACGCAGCAATCAATGAAAAAACAAATAGAAACCGGTTCAGCTAGGACATTACCTTGGGGGGTAGTCGATTTTGGCCATAGCGATTGCCATAGCTATATGCCGACGACAGTTGTTAATAACCGGGTTTTTCCTGTGATTGGTGAGCGAACGTTATTTGGCCATTTTTTAAGTCATTTTGAGCATATACGAACAGATCGACATGCGACTTCTTTTCAAGTTTTAATGGACTATGGCTTGGCATTATTAAAGCGTCCACGATCTTGGTGGCCAGCTGTGTCTTATGCTGTTGGGCAGCTGCGCCAAATGGGAAAACATTTGTTATTGGGACGAGGACAGGTTAATAAACTGTCTTTTTTTATGCAAAACTTTATGGATGCTAATGAATTGGTTCAGGAACGTGTCGATGCTTGTTCATTTATGGTGATGACAGCAGAGGGCCCAGTATCGATGTGTGAGCATAATGCCAAACGTGACGATTTTATTTTGAAGCCGCTGGTGGTAGAAAAACAGGATGGGTCAACGGAGCATTATGTACCGATACCTGAGATGCCTAGCTATCGAAAAGCGAGTGGAGCCAATTAATATGTTGTTGAGGAAGGTGACGCGTTTCTTGTTACTAAGTTGTTTATTAGGGTTGTCGTTGCCCTCAATGGCTGCAACGGAACAAGACTATCAAGTCGCACTAAGCCATTGGGGAAAAGTGCTTGAAACTTTTGTGAATGCTGAAGGGCAGACAGATTTTATTGCCTTGGCAAAACAAGCGGATGATTTACAAGCCTATGTCGATTTTGTTGCTCGGGTCAGTCCGCAATCCGAACCATTTCTTTTTCCAACGGAAAACGATGTACTGGTTTACCACATCAATACTTATAATGCTTTGGCAATGCATGGGGTAATAGCAGCAGGTATCCCAGCTGATTTTGATGGTTTTTTTAAACGGTTACGTTTTTTTAAATTACGTGATATCCAGATTGGTGGTGAATTGACATCACTATATGATTATGAAAATGATGTGATACGTCCTTTAGGAGAGCCTCGGGTTCATTTTGTCTTGAATTGTATGGTCAAAGACTGCCCACGTTTACCACAGCAGGTATTTGTAGCAGAGACATTAGATTCAGATTTGACGCAGTTAACACGTGAATTTTTTAATAAAGCCAAACATTTGAAACTCAATAATGGGATGTCGAAAGTGTCAGTGTCTGAAATTTTAGACTTCTATACCGAAGACTTTGTGGTCTCGGGAGATGAGCAGGGTTTATTGCCTTATATCAATCAATTTCGAAGTAGCCCTATTCCTGCAGATTATCGTGTTGAATTTATAGATTATGATTGGACAATTAATCAACAGCCGTGATGGACTCATTTAAGTAAAAAAGGCGTTAGACCTGCTTTTAAATAAAGCGGGTGAGCGGGCTCTCCACTTTTATTTAATTTTAGGCAGTGTAGTGGTTCTATCAATTTTTTAACCTGTGTTGACCGACTGAGATATCGGCCATCATTACCCCAAGCTGCAATCACTTTATCCGCATCTTTAGCTAAATCAAGTAACCAGTCATTATTGTCTTTACCTATGACACGTTTTCTAGCTAATAAGTCTTTTGGTTTCGTTGCACGATAGGCAAATAAATTAGCCAAGCATACGCCACCAGAACCCCATGATTTTGCGAAGTTGATACAACGTACTAGGGTGGGATCATCATTCTCTTCATCTGCGGTTGATGGATTTAAGCCAATAAATAAAACAGTGGGTTTAGTGTTATCCCATTGTCGACATAAGGCGTAACGATAGCGGCGGCAGGGGGAAAAAGCCGCGGTCTTTTTCATTCTTCGAGTTTAATGAATTGGCCTGATTGAGCTGTATTGGCCATGACCTTTCTGAGGCTTTGGCTTGATAATGCTAGGGCATAACCAAGTACGCCACTGCCAATGATGACGGTGTCGTAGTCGTCGATATTATTATCGAGTAAGACGGTGAGGTTGTCTGGTAAGGCAATCGGAGGTACGGCGCCGATAACATAACCTGTGGCTTGTTCAACTTGGTCAAAGTCAGCCATTTTCAATTTGCGTTCACCTAGGTGTTTTCGAAGCGTTGCCCAGTCAGCACGGCCACCACCAGCAACGGCAAGTAGGGCGAAGGTATCTGATCCAGTTTTGAATAAGAGGCTGCGCACAACTGAAGCAGGATCACGTCCTTCCGCTTCTAGTAGTGCTTCAAGATTTCTAACGGGCTTTTTATCATCGGTGAGGGGAATGGTAATGACATCATAGTCAATATTGTGTTGTTGAAGCATCGCTGTGACTGAAGATGAAAGGATATCGCTCATGTTTATGCCTTTAATAAAAATATGATGGGGTTCGGGGTGATATTACCTTAATGTGGTGTAGTGAGATATTTACGGTGTAAATACGGTCTATAAAATGAATCATCTTGTTATTCGTTGCTAGATTGATGACAATGGTCTTAATGGATATCACTGGCTAGTGATAAGTGCGGTAATTTGAACTTGGAGAAAATATGAAACAGATACTGATGTGGGTGATGGCTTTTGCAATGAGTATTGGGTTTGCACAGGCTGAGTTGCATGATGCTAAGCCTTTCGCTGAAACACATATCATTATGCAGGTGAGTGATGCTGAGCCAGTGCATTATCGGGCTGTATTGGATATTGCGAATAATTTAACCAAGCGTTACGGGCAGGAAATGGTTGATATTGAAGTGATTGCATTTGGTGTGGGTGTGCCAATGTTGTTGGATGGAGATAATGAGTTTTCAGCGCGTATTGCCAGTTTGCAAGAACATGGCGTTCGCTTCTATGTTTGTGGTAATACGCTGGATAGCCTAGAACGTAAATATCATAAGCGCCCGGAACTGCTACCCGGTGTGGAAATGGTTCAAACTGGTGTGAAATTTTTGATTGATGAAATTCAAAAGGGCTACATTCCTATTCATCCTTGAAGTAAGAAGGCAGCCCGGGACCGATGGTTTATTGGCTTAGCTTTTTATGACGCTGATTAGCCAAAGTAATATTGCAGCACCCACGGTGGCTGTAATAATAGAACCAATGAGTCCACCGGCAGAAATACCTAGCAGCGTAAAGATAAAGCCGCCAATAAAAGCACCGATTACGCCAATAATGATATTGGTAATGAGACCCGCGCCGCCGCCTTTCATTAGCGTACCAGCAAGCCAACCTGCTACGGCCCCAATGGCTAGAAAAATGGTGATGTCCATGATTTACCTACCTTAAATAGTGGTCGAAGTTATTGCTTATTTGTTTACGGTGTACTTTATTACCAGCCGACTTGTAGTCTTGAGTAATAGCTAGTATCTAAGTTATCACGGTTTGTTGCAGGTAAACTTTTATAATCATTGCGTAAGCCTATTCGTAACTGCCAGTAATCTGATAAACCTAGCGGTATCTCTATACCTGAATCATGGGTGATCAAATAGTCACCAAAATCATCAATAGCCGGGGCATAGGTCAAACTGCTTTTCATCCGAGCCCAAGATACAAATTGCCAATCATGGGTTAAGCCAAAATCGAATGTGGGGGATTGTTCTGTTGACCCATCATTGAAGCTTTCATGGCGGTAGCCAAGTCCAGCACGAAGTTCGAGTGAATGTTCCGGTGAGTGAAAAGCACGATAATTTAAACCACTCCCAATTAAAGCCCGTAAGTCTAGATCTTCGAAATCATCACGCTCGAATTCTGTTCGAGCATACCAACCCCAAGGATCGCTGGTGTAGGCGGTGTATTCGCTACCTATGATAATTTCATCAGAGCTGTCGATACCCTCTTGTTCAGCCTTATCTACAGAACCATATAAGCGTAATTTATCATCTTTTCCTGCCAGTTCTGCGGCGACGTTGATAGCGATACCAAATTCGTCGGAATTACCTTTTTTACCCGCAATATCGACACCTGCGTCATAGGACCATTTTCTTAGACTGTCAGTGTGGGCTTGTTCGATACGGACGATTTCTGGATCTTTTTCGCTGGGAGGCCAACTTTCAGAAATTTGGTTAAATTGAGTGAGCAGGCTGGCATCATCTGCGGTGATAGCCAATGTTCCTTGTTCTTGATGTTTGATTGGCCCTGCTAGGACAGTGCCGCTATTGAGCCGTACTGATAAGGATTGTTCTGCTGAAAACCCGACTATTTTGTCTCGTTGTAGCGTGATGTCTCCAGCATAATTAGTACTTAAAATGATGGTGTCATGGGTGATGTGTTTGATGGTCCCGGTTAGAGTGCCGCCATCTTTTGTTTCTATGAAATCTAAGGCATAGACTGAGCCTGTGAAGGCTAAACAAAAAAAGAAAGGTATGGAAAGAACTTTCATGGGGATCCTTAATGATTTAGTTGTGTTGATTAAATGGGCAAAAAACATTAACAATAGGTGACTTAATCTAAGATGAATAAAGGGTATTTTTTTAAATTATTTGACCGATTTATTTTCTTTTGTAGATTTAAACCCCGGCAGTTTACACGTTTAATTTAATGCTGGCTTTGGTGGATATTTTGTACTCGCTGCTTTAAACAGGATAGACAGATTAAGATAACTTCAAATTGGATGCGTAAGAGGACACGAAGGTAATGACACAGATGGATCCCACTTTTGAACAATGGCAAGCGTTATTAAAGAGCGATGAGGTTTTAACAGGCACTGCTGCTCTCGTTTTAACAGGCAGTGATTATGTGAGGCAGTGGGGAGAGCGTTATTCAAAGCGTGCCGGATTATTAGTTGATTCGGGTGATATACATCGTGTTTATGATGAGACGGGGTTTGAAACTCGCTTAGTTAAGCAGTTGAGCGATGTCACTGATGAAGCGAGCTTACATCAGCAGTTGCGTTATTTCCGTCAAAGGGAAATGGTTCGGATTATTTGGCGTGATTTGGCGGGTTGGGCCGATTTGGCGGAGACAGTCCGTGAGTTATCAGCACTGGCGGATGCCTGTATTAAACAGACGCTAGCAAAGTTGTATGCATGGCATTGTGAAAACTATGGGATACCCCGTAATGAAAAAGGTGATCCGCAGAACCTGGTTGTGATTGGTATGGGAAAGCTAGGGGCCGGGGAGTTGAATCTATCTTCTGATATTGATTTGATTTTTACTTATGCTTGTCAAGGCGAGACACAAGGTGGGGCCCGGAATATAAGTCATGAGGTGTTTTTTACCCGTTTAGGGCAGAAGCTAATCCAAGCTTTGGATAATGTGACATCGGATGGTTTTGTATTCCGCGTTGATATGCGTTTAAGGCCTTTTGGAGAGAGTGGTGCGCTAGTCAGCTGTTTTGAAGCAATGGAAGATTATTACGAAACACAGGGCCGTGAGTGGGAACGTTATGCGATGATCAAAGCGCGCGTTATTACAGGGGATGAGGTTGAAAAAGAGAGTCTGAGTTCTTTGCTACGTCCCTTCGTTTATCGACGGTATTTAGATTATGGCGTTTTTGACTCATTGCGTGAAATGAAGGCCATGATTGTCGGTCAATTACGTCGAAAAGGTGTGGAAGATAATATTAAATTGGGTGTTGGTGGTATTCGGGAAATTGAATTTATAGGCCAAGTGTTTCAGTTAATTTATGGCGGGCGGGATCAACCATTACAACAGCGCCCTATTTTAACTATTTTGGATTTATTAGCAGAGCGCCAGTGTTTAGCTGAACAGACAGTCAATGATTTAAAAACAGCTTACGTCTTTTTGCGACGTACTGAGCACCGAATACAAGCTTTTGCTGATCAACAAACTCATTTATTGCCGGATGATGACGCAGGTTTAGCGCGTATTGCCCACTTGATGGGCTTCGAAAAATCAGCTGATTTTCTTTTGGCTTTGAATCAGCACCGCGAACAGGTTCAAAATCATTTTGAACAGATATTAACGTCACCACAGGGTGATGCACTTCCCGTTGACGAAACATCGCTGTTTTTATCGACGACGGATGACAAGGTGGCATATTTAGTCGAATTAGGCTTTGAGCAAGCGCAGCAAAGTGTTGCTTTGATACTCAGTTTATTTGAAAGTCATGCTTATCGGAATTTGGGTGAAATTGAGCGTCAGCGCCTAGTTAAATTATTGCCATTATTGGTTAAAGCCGCTTCGCAAGCGCCTAATCCAGATGAGTGCTTAAGCCGCTTGATGCCCTTAGTCGAGAGTATTTTGCGGCGTAGTGCTTATATGTCCCTTTTGGTTGAGAATTCTTTAGCATTGTCACAGTTAATAAAGCTATGCGCTGCTAGCCCGTGGATTAGCAGTCAATTGGCTCGATATCCTATGTTACTGGATGAATTACTGGATCCTCGGACGCTATATGAAGTGCCCGGTCGTGAACAACAACGGCAAAAGTTGGCAGCGGAGATTGCAACTGCAGAGGCAACGGATATAGAGCAACAAATGTCTTTGCTACGAGAATTTCGACAGATTTCGTCCTTACATGTGGCAGCAGCAGATGTCACCGAGGTTTTGCCGTTAATGCGAGTAGGAGATCAGCTAACGGAGTTGGCTGAAATTCAATTGGAACAAATTTTGGCTTTATCCTGGGCACATTTGGTTGCGCGTCATGGGAGACCACCTTGCACAGAGAATGATGATTTGTCTCAATGTGGTTTTGCCGTTTTGGCCTATGGCAAACTGGGTGGCCTAGAATTGGGTTATGGTTCGGATTTAGATTTAGTTTTTGTGTTTGACGATAAGGTCAATACAGGTGTAACTGACGGTGATAAGCCGATTGAACCTTTGATGTTTTACACGCGTTTAGCCCAACGTATGATTCATTTTATGAATACGGTGACTGCTGGCGGTATCTTGTATGAAGTTGATATGCGCTTGCGCCCAAATGGGTTATCGGGATTGTTGGTGGCCGATGTATCTGGTTTTGAGATCTATCAGAAAGAAGAGGCTTGGACATGGGAACATCAAGCTTTAGTCCGTGCGCGATGTGTGGCTGGTGATAAGGGTCTTTCCAATCAAATTACAGCGATACGTAGTGAAATTTTGGCACAAAAACGTGATTTAACAAGTTTGATAAAAGACGTGAGCGAGATGCGTGCTAAAATGCGCGAACAATTGAATAAAAGTACAGTTGAATTGTTTGATTTGAAACAAGGCGACGGCGGTATTACGGACATCGAGTTTATGGTGCAGTATGCGGCGTTAGCTTGGTCTTCGGGTTGGCCAAACTTGTTGGTTTATACCGATAATATACGTATGTTAGAGGCGTTAAAAGCCTCTGACAAATTGAGTGAGCATGATAGTAATATGTTGGCTGGGGCGTATCGTTTTTATCGGAAATTAGCGAATCACTGTGTTTTGCAAGAAAGGCCCGCACTGGTGCCGGTCGAACAAGTGGCTGCGTATCGGACGCAAGTAGCGAGTATTTGGCGACGTTGGTTTGAATGAAAACCTAGTTTAAGACACAAATTTATAGAGAAGTAGAGATTATGGCAGTTGTAACAACAATGGCAGATCGTGATGGCACTATCTGGTTGGATGGTGAGCTAGTTCCTTGGCGGGATGCAAAAGTCCATTTGTTAACACATACATTGCATTATGGTTTGGGTGTGTTTGAAGGTGTTCGAGCCTATGAAACAGAGCAAGGTGCAGCGATTTTCCGTTTGCAAGAACATACCGATCGCTTATTCCGCAGTGCGAAAATCATGGGCATGCCAATGCCATTTGATAAAGATGTGATCAATGAAGCACAAAAAACGGCAGTACGTGAGAATAACTTAGCATCGGCCTATATTCGACCGATGTGTTTTTATGGCAGTGAAGGGATGGGGATTCGTGCCGACAATTTACGTACTCACGTTATGGTTGCAGCTTGGGACTGGGGTTCATACCTTGGTGAAGAGAATATGAAGAATGGCATTCGGATTAAAACATCTTCCTTCACGCGGCATCACGTCAATATTACGATGTGTAAAGCCAAAGCAAATGGTAACTACATGAATTCGATCATGGCATTACAAGAAGCGGTGACGGATGGCTACGATGAGGCTTTATTGCTTGATGTAGAGGGTTTTGTTGCAGAAGGCAGTGGAGAAAACTTCTTTATGGTCCGTGATGGTGTGTTGTATACGCCAGAATTAACTTCTGCTCTAGAAGGTATCACTCGTGCGACGGTAATGACTTTGGCGGCAGATATTGGTTTAAAAGTCGTAGAGAAACGGATCACACGTGATGAGGTTTATGTCGCTGATGAGGCGTTCTTTACGGGCACGGCTGCAGAAGTGACTCCCATTCGTGAATTAGATAACCGTAGCATTGGAAACGGTGGCCGAGGTCCAATTACAGAGCAATTGCAAACCATGTATTTTGATCAAGTTTATGGTCGTAGCGGTGATTATCGCCATTGGAATCATCAGGTTAAATAGTTTATAAATAGCGTGTTAAAACACGATAATAAAGCAGCGTAAAGGAAACGAGGATAAAGCATGGCAGGTCATAGTAAGTGGGCAAACATTCAGCATCGGAAAGGTGCTCAGGATGCAAAACGCGGTAAGTTGTTTACCAAGTTTATTCGTGAAATTACGGTTGCTGCCAAAGAAGGTGGTAGTGATATTGCCAATAACCCGCGCCTGCGTGCAGCGATTGATAAGGCCCTTAGTGGCAATATGACACGTGATGTCATCGAGCGAGCAACAAAACGCGGTGCAGGTGAATTAGAAGGCGTTACCTATGAAGAAATTCGCTATGAAGGCTATGGCCCGAACGGCATCGCGATTATGCTGGATTGTTTAACCGATAATCGTAACCGAACTGTGGCGGCGGTAAGAAATGTATTTACCAAGCGTGGCGGTAACATGGGTACGGATGGTAGTGTTGCTTACTTGTTTGAAAAAAAAGGTGTTATTTCGTATCCAGAAGGGACCGATGAAGATGTCGTTATGGAAGCTGCCTTAGAGTCTGGTGCTGATGATATTGTGACCAATGAAGATGGCACGATTGATGTGTTTACTGCGCCAGAAGATTATGCAGCTGTGAAAGATGCGTTGGACCAACAAGCAGGTTTAGAGTCGACTTCTTCAGAAGTGACGATGCACCCTGAAACAACAGTTGCACTGGATGTGAAAGATGCGGAAAAAGCCTTAGGTATGATTGATGCCTTCGAAGATCTAGATGATGTTCAAGATGTCTATACCAATGCTGATTTTTCGGATGAGATCATGGCACAATTAAGTGGCGATACGGATGCCAATTGAGTAAGGGGCGCTATTGATGCCCCGTATTATTGGTATCGATCCTGGCTCGAGGAAAACGGGCTTTGGTATTATTGAACTTAATAATCGAAAAATAGAACACGTTATCAATGGTCGGTTGATGGTTGGTGATGGCGATTTTCCTGATAGATTAAGACAAATATTTGTTGGTTTAACAGAGCTGATAACGCGTTATCAGCCTGATATGATGGCGATTGAAAAAGTGTTTTTACATAAGAATGCCGATTCAGCGTTAAAGTTAGGTCAGGCTCGCGGGGCAGCAATTTGCGCTGGCGTGAATCAGAACTTACCGGTGCATGAATATACTGCAACGCAAATAAAAAAAGCGGTAGTCGGTAATGGCCATGCAAAAAAAGACCAAGTGCAATATATGATGTCGATCATTTTATCGCTACCAGAGATGCCTGAAGAGGATGCTGCTGATGCATTGGCCTGTGCTGTGGCGCATGCTAACTTTGCTGATGTGAGTGGTTCAAAAAATAATAAGCTGCCGGAAGGTATGCGAACTTCTCGTCGTGGAGGGCGTTACGGCAGATGATTGGACGATTACGTGGGACGATTCTTGAAAAACAAGCACCAGATCTAGTGCTAGATGTACAGGGTGTTGGCTACGAAGTGGCTGCTCCAATGTCGACATTTTGTCATTTGCCAGCGGTGGATGAGGAGGTTAGCCTTTTTACCCATTTGGTGGTCAGAGAAGATGCGCAGTTATTGTATGGTTTTGCCACTGTGCGTGAGCGTTTATTATTCCGAAGTTTATTAAAAGTAAACGGGGTGGGAGCAAAATTAGCGTTGACCATTTTGTCTGGAAGCGATGTTGATGACTTTGCCCGAAGTGTTCAGGAAGGGGATGCCGCTAGTTTGACGAGGTTACCCGGGGTTGGTAAAAAGACAGCAGAACGGCTCATCATAGAAATGCGTGACCGTTTAAAAGAAGTCAGTGGTGCAATGGGTCTTAAGCCGGTTAAATCGGAAGCAGCTAAATTGGCAGGGGCGAAAGACGAAGCAATTGAAGCGTTGGTTGCCTTGGGTTATAAACCTGTTGAGGCAGATAAGATGGTCAGAGTTGTTGCAGGTGAGAATTTGAATACAGAAGAGTTAATAAGACAAGCTCTACAAAGTAAGTAAATAGTCACTCTCAATTTTTATGTTGATAGCGCTTATATAAAAATAACAGTGTGAGGATGGCGCTGGTTTGAGATAATGTATCTATTCTTTATGGCCTTGTAGGAAAATGAGATGGAAGATCGCTTTATCTCTGCTATTGCGAAACTTGATGAAGGGCATCAAGATACGGCTATTCGCCCTGCTCGCCTAGCAGACTATATTGGCCAGCCCGCGGTGTGTGAACAAATGGATTTATTCGTTTCAGCAGCGCGTAAGCGCAGTGAAGCACTTGATCACACCTTGATCTTTGGTCCTCCTGGCTTGGGTAAAACGACTTTAGCGCACATCATTGCCAATGAAATGGGGGTTAATTTAAAGCAAACCTCCGGCCCTGTACTCGAACGTCCTGGGGATCTGGCTGCATTATTAACCAACCTTGAGCCTAATGATGTGTTGTTTGTTGACGAGATTCATCGTTTAAGTCCTATTGTTGAAGAAGTGCTATATCCCGCAATGGAAGATTACCAATTGGACATCATGATTGGTGAAGGCCCAGGTGCACGTTCGATTAAATTAGAGCTGGAGCCATTTACGCTGGTGGGAGCAACAACACGTGCAGGCTCATTGACATCTCCACTGCGCGATCGTTTTGGTATTGTGCAGCGCTTAGAGTTCTATACAGCGGAAGATTTGAGCACGATTGTGCAGCGTAGCGCTCGTATTTTTGGGGTTGAATTAGATGTCAGTGGAGCGGTAGAAATAGCACGGCGCTCTCGTGGTACACCACGTATTGCAAACCGTTTGCTGCGTCGTGTTCGTGATTACGCTGAAGTAAAATTTGATGGTCAGATTACAGTTGAAATCGCAAGACAAGCGCTAGACTTATTAGATGTTGATGATAATGGCTTTGATATGTTGGATAGGAAATTATTACAAGCAATTATTGAGAAGTTTGAAGGTGGCCCAGTTGGGATTGATAACTTGGCTGCTGCGATAGGTGAAGAACGTGGCACGATTGAAGACGTATTAGAACCCTACTTGATCCAAGAAGGATTCATTATGCGTACACCGCGAGGGCGAGTAGCGACGAAGCGTGCGTGGCTACATTTAGGGTTATCAGGCGATACTGCGAAAACAGATAATGGGTGAGTTTGACTGGCCTGTCCGAGTTTATTATGAGGATACCGACTCAGGTGGCGTGGTCTATCACGCACAATATTTAAATTTTATGGAACGGGCTCGTACGGAGTGGTTGCGTAGCTTAGGTTTTCAACAAGATGTCTTGATTGAGCAACATCACTGTATTTTTGCCGTGTACTCGATGGAGATTCAATTTAAACGTCCAGCCCGTTTTAATGATGCCTTAATTGTTCGCAGTCATTTAGTGTCTGCAAAGGGGGCCAGTTTGCGATTTGACCAGAAAGTTTTTTGTCATGATGAACTGTTATGTCAGTCTGAGGTCAAAGTGGCTTGTTTGGATGCAACGCGATTTCGGCCGATGCCGATTCCTGCTTTTATGATGGCGGAGTTACAAGGTGAACGCTGATCTTTCAATGATAACGCTAATTTTAGAAGCCAGTTTAGTTGTAAAACTGGTGATGTTGGCGCTGCTCGCTATCTCAGTTTATTCATGGCTGCTGATTTTCAAAAAACGCAATGAACTGATTCAAGCGAAGGTCGATGCCGATTCTTTTGAAGATAAATTTTGGTCTGGTAATGAGTTAAACAAACTTTATGAAGATATTTCTTCACGTCCTCATTCGAGTCGAGGGATGGAAGGGATTTTTGAGGTTGGTTTTAAAGAGTTTGTTCGATTGAAAAAATCGGCACCAGACGATTCAAGTATGGTTTTGGAAGGTGCGCAACGTGTTATGCGTATCTCGTTGGCAAGAGAAGTTGATCAGTTAGAAATGTCTTTACCTTTTTTAGCGACAGCAGGTTCGACTAGCCCATATATAGGTCTGTTTGGTACCGTTTGGGGGATTATGAATTCCTTCCGTGCCTTGGGTAATGTGCAGCAAGCAACATTAGGTATGGTTGCGCCGGGTATTGCCGAAGCTTTGATTGCGACGGCAATGGGTTTATTTGCTGCGATTCCAGCCGTGATCGCTTATAACCGTTATTCGCATGAAGTGGAGCGATTGATCAACCGGTATGATACGTTTTTAGAAGAGTTTTCTTCTATTTTACAACGCCAACATGATTAACGAGGACGCTGATTAATGGCACTTCATTATCAAAGGCGACAACGTAGGAAGCCGATGGCTGACATCAATGTTGTACCTTATATCGATGTGATGTTGGTTCTCTTGATCATCTTCATGATTACAGCACCGATGTTGACTCAAGGTGTTCAAGTTGATCTACCTCAAGCCAGTGCCAACCCGGTTGAACCGAGTGATGATAATAGCGAACCTTTGATTGTGTCTGTCGACGCCCAAGGTTTATTTTATGTCGGGATTGGTGATAAACAAAATGAGCCTATTAGTTCAGATGCTTTATATTCAAAAGTGAGTGCTGTCTTAGGGCGGAGCCCAAATACACCTGTGATGGTAAAAGGGGATACAGCTGTTGATTATGGCCGTGTTGTCGCTCTAATGGCGTTATTACAAGATGCAGGTGCGCCGAGTGTCGGTTTGATTACACAAGCGACGGAGCCGGAGCAGAGCGAAAATTAAGCCAGCATGAAAAAGCATTGGATAGAAAATATTATTGCGGGTAGTTATGCCGTTGCTTTACATATTGTTTTAGTGGTTTTGTTGTTTATAGGTTTTGGCTCAGATACTAAGAAGGTAATTGCCCCTGCCGCAGTTGATATTGTCCAAGCGACAGTACTTGATGAGCAGCAAGTGCTAGATGATATTTCTGATAGAAAAGCACGATTAGAAGCACAAAAAGAAGAAGAGAATGCCCGCATAGAAGCGATTAAACAACAAGAGATAGAGCAAAAAGCGGCGAAAGAAAAAGCAGAATTAGAACGTGAAAAAGAAAAATTAAGAGTCGAGCGGGAAAAGCAGCGTCAACTTGAGGCAGAGCGCGAAAAGAAAAAGGCTGAGCAGAAAAGGAAGGAAGAAGACGCGAAGCAAAAAGTTGAAGCTGAGAAAAAACGTTTAGCTGAAGAGAAACGGTTGACCGAAGAGAAAAAAGCGGCAGCACTCCAGAAGAAGAAAGCAGAAGAAGAGAAAAAGCGGAAAGCCGAAGAAGCGAAGAAGTTAAAAGCGGAAAAAGAACGTAAAGAGGCTGAAGAAAAGAAACGTAAAGAAGCTGAGAAAAAACGCTTGGCAGACGAAGCGCGCCGTAAAAAAGAAGAGGCGGATAGGTTGTTGCAAGAAAGTCTTGCCGCCGAAGAGCAAGAAAGAGAGGACAATCGTATTTCGGGTGTTGTGAATCAGCATATGGGTATGATTCGTCAGCGGATTAAACGTTATTGGAGTGAGCCAGGTAACGCGACGCAGGGCATGCAGTGTACTTTGCGAGTGACTTTATTGCCGGGTGGTGATGTCAGAGAAGTGGCAGTGATAAAAAGTAGCGGCAATGCTATTTTTGATCGATCGGCAGAGTCTGCCGTCTATAAAGCGGCGCCATGGCCTCAACCAAGTGATCCAAAAGCGGCAGCGGCGTTGAGAGATTTTACATTTGTTTTTAGGCCTAAGTAGAGGGCAGAACCATGATCAAAAGTTTATTTATCGGACTGTGGCTATTTGTAATGTTAATACCATGGCAGGCAAGAGCCGAATTGGTTATCGAAATTACCGGCGGCTCAGAAGCAGCGCTACCTATTGCTGTTGTACCCTTCGGATATGATGGTTTTGTACCGCAGGCAGATATTTCAGCCATTGTTAAAAATGATTTAGAGCGAAGTGGTCGCTTCGCACCACTTCCTCAAAAAGACTTAATTTCTAGCCCACATGAAAAAAGTGAGATCAATTTTAAAGATTGGCGACTGCTGCGTTCGGAAGGATTATTAGTGGGTAAGGTGAGTAGTGTTGATGGCCAAATCTATCAAGTGCAATTTCAGCTATTTGATGTTTATAAAGCACAACAGTTAGTTGGCAAGCGGTACCAGGTTCCTGCTTCAGGTTTACGCCGTGTAGCACATCAAATAGCCGATCAAGTTTATCAAGCATTAACGGGAGAGAAAGGGGTCTTCTCTACTCGCTTAGCTTTCGTTTCAGTACTTAAGAATGCCGATGGCAGTCGCCGTTATGCATTACAAATTTCAGATTCAGATGGGGCGAATCCGCGTACGGTTTTGCAATCTAAGCAAGCAATATTGTCTCCAAGTTGGTCTCCTGATGGCGAGCGATTAAGTTATGTGTCTTTTGAAAATGGTAAGGCTGAAATTTTCACTCAAGAAATGCGGAGTGGAACGAGAACTGCTCTGGCCAGTTTTAAAGAGCTAAATAGCGCACCAAGTTGGTCTCCAGATGGACGGAAATTAGCGATGACTTTGTCAAAGGGAGGGAACCCTGAAATTTATGTTATGGATATCGCGACTAAAGCGTTGACGCGTGTTACACATAGCTCTCAAGCTATCGATACGGAAGCTGTTTGGATGCCGAATGGCAAAGAGTTAGTGTTTACTTCGGATAGAGGAGGTCGGCCACAAATTTATAAAGTACCGGCAACAGGCGGTCGTGCGGAGCGGATAACATTTGAAGGCCGCTATAATGCCTCGCCAGATATCTCACCAGATGGCCGTTATCTAGCCATGGTGCATGGTCTTAATGGCAAATTTTACATTGCGGTGCAAGATTTAGAGTCCGGTGCGGTTAATGTGCTAACTGAACGTGGTAAAGATGAGTCGCCGAGCTTTGCGCCTAATGGTCACCTGATCCTGTATGCTACCGAGCAAAATGGTAAAGGTATCTTGGCAGCGGTGTCAGTAGATGGTGGTTTTCATCAACGTTTGGGTGAAACAGGTATTGATGTGCGTGAACCAGCATGGTCACCAATCAGAAAATAAATAATCAACAGGAGTTTTCCTATGAAATTAGTTAAATTAAGTTCAGTTGCTTTTGCACTGGTATGGTTATCGGGCTGTAATACCTTAGGCTTGAATGGTAATGATGATGGTTTGATGGATGGCGAAGATGGTGTCATTGTTGAGGATCGGGGGATTACAACTGGTGGTATTGATGGTGACGGTGTTAATGGCTCTGATATCGGTGATGGTGCAGAGACTCAGGTCATTGTGGGTGAGGATGCTTATCAAGGAGATAGCCTTGATGATCCAGCCAATGCCTTGTCAAACCGTGTTGTTTACTTTGAATATGATAGTAGCTCGGTCAGAGAACAAGACTACTTAACACTAGAAGCACATGCTGCTTATTTGGCTGACAATCCTACAGCAAGAGTTAGACTGGAAGGCCATACCGATCAACGTGGTTCTAGAGAATATAACTTGGCATTAGGTGAGCGTCGTGCACTGGCTATTCGTCAGATTTTAATGATTCAAGGGGCGAGTGTTAATCAATTTCAGGTCACGAGCTTTGGTGAGGAACGTCCTCAAAGTGAAGGTGATGGCGAAGTGAACTGGCAGAATAACCGCCGTGTTGAGTTAATTTACACAGGCCGATAATGATGAAAAATGTATTAAAGAAAAGTCTTGTCGTTAGCTTATTGATAGTTCCAATGACATGCCAAGTTGCTTGGGCAGCCGATGAAGTGTTACTAGAACGAATAGCCAGATTGGAGCGGATAGTGAAAGGCCAAGGTTTGGTCTCTCTTTTAGGTCGCGTTGATCAATTACAAAACGAAGTGCAACGACTGAATGGTGATAATGAGACATTGCGTCATCAACTTGAAACGATGAAGCGCCGTCAGCGTGAAATGTATATTGATTTGGATGGTCGCTTGCAGTCAAATATGACAGCAGTACCGCCGAAAGAGGCACCTGGTATAACGACATTAGAAACGGTTGATGTACCTAAACGTACGGTTTCAGTTGTTGAAAAATCAACTGAAACTGTGGCCAAAGTTGCGGCGGTCAAAGCACCAACAGAATTACCCGCCTCGCCGGTAGCGGTCGAAAATGGTGAAGCTGCTTATCAGGCTGCTTTACAGACATTGAGAGGGGGCCAGTATGAAGAGGCCATTACGGCGTTAGCTGTTTTCCCAGAACAATATCCTCAAAGTAGCTATTTGCCAAATGCCTATTATTGGCAAGGCGAAGCAAATTATGTGTTACGAAACTTTGATGCGGCCATTGCTGCTTTTCAAACAGTGATAGAACAATTTCCAGTCAGTAGCAAGGTCGCAGATGCAATGTTAAAGCAGGCCTTTAGTCAGTACGAGTTGGGCCAAGTTGATGTGGCAACAGTAAACTTGAAGAAAGTGATGGATGAGTATCCAACGACGTCTGCCGCACGACTAGCAAAAGTGCGTTTAGCGCGAATGGAAAAAGAAGGTAATTAAGTTTTAGGTTTTTATGTCTGTTCAATGTCGTGTCACAGAAATATTTTATTCCTTGCAAGGTGAAACTAGGACAGTTGGGTTGCCCACTGTTTTTGTACGCCTGACAGGTTGCCCTCTTCGCTGTACTTTCTGCGATACGGCCTATGCTTTTCATGGCGGTGAGAAGATGGATCTTAATGAGATTGTGGCCAAAGTCCAAAGTTATAAACCACGTTATGTCACGGTAACAGGCGGTGAACCGCTAGCTCAGAAATCCTGTTTTCCATTACTGACCGCGCTATGTGATCTTGGTGTCGAAGTCTCGCTTGAAACCAGTGGGGCAATCGATATTAGTAATGTTGACCCACGTGTCGTCTGCGTCATGGATTTGAAAACACCAGGTTCTGGAGAGGACGCCAAAAACCGCTATGACAATATTGAGCTGCTAAAACCGATTGATCAGGTTAAGTTTGTGGTGTGTCACCGTGATGATTATGACTGGGCAGTGAATAAGCTGGCGGAATATCATTTGAATGATCAGTGTGAAGTGTTATTTTCACCAATCCATGGTGAACTCAATCCAGCGGATTTAGCGGACTGGATTGTAGAAGATAATTTGCCAGTTAGAATGCAACTCCAAATGCACAAATACCTTTGGAATGATGAGCCGGGCCGATGAAGCGTGCAATTGTTTTATTGTCGGGAGGCTTAGACTCGGTTACGGCGTTAGCGATGGCGAGAGAGCAGGGCTTTGCCTGTTATACCTTAAGCTTTAACTATGGCCAACGTCATTACGCTGAATTAGATGCAGCAAAGATTTTGTCGAATCAAAATGGTGCGGTTGAGCATAAGGTCATTGATATTGATTTGAGTTCCATTGGGGGCTCAGCACTAACTGATTCTAATATAGCGGTGCCCGAACATTATGAAGAAGGGATACCGGTGACCTATGTGCCGGCAAGGAATACCGTTTTTCTGTCAATTGCGTTAGGTTGGGCAGAAGTGATGTCTGCACAAGCGATCTTTGTTGGCGTTAACGCTGTTGATTATTCCGGTTACCCAGATTGTCGCCCAGCCTTTATTAGCGCGTTCGAGCAACTAGCGAATGTGGCGACGAAAGCGGGTGTAGAAGGACAAAAGCTGACATTAGAAGCGCCGCTGATGACAATGACGAAAGCCGATATTATTCAACAAGGCATCCGTTTAGGGATTGACTACAGTCAAACAATTTCTTGTTATCAAGCAGATCAAGATGGAAAAGCTTGCGGCAAATGCGACTCTTGCCGTTTTCGGCAGCAAGGTTTTGAGCAAGCCGGTGTTATTGATCCGACCCGCTATCAATAATGAATGAAGGCTGTTTGCTAAGTCAGCTTTAATAGATAAGATAGCGCCGAGGGGATTAAACAGTCGCAAAGCGGTGATGCTTTCCAATGCTTTTGTGCACTAAAGGCACTGTTACTAGGCTTTATTCGTTTTTATACTTGCCATTTCTGATAAATCGGGTATTATTCCGCGCTTGGTTTGGGCCGTTAGCTCAGTTGGTAGAGCACCGGACTTTTAATCCGATGGTCCCGCGTTCGAGTCGCGGACGGCCCACCAAATTCAAACCTTCGCTCTGTATTATATTCCGGTGTTTTAAATTAGTTTTAGAATTCAGCAATAACAGATTGACAGTCCAGTGAGAGGCTGTATAATTCTCGCTTCTTTGTAGCAGACATGACGTTGCGACAAAGCGCTCTTTAAAAAAATAATATCAAGTAATCTATGTGGATACTTG
>Ga0233444_10001368_pt1 | contig 28149 bp, 28 predicted proteins | sample SI_124_October20_6_FD_182792 | JGI IMG/M metagenome (GOLD analysis project Ga0233444, IMG submission 182792) | Seawater microbial communities from Saanich Inlet, British Columbia, Canada - SI_124_October2016_10_MG | ecosystem: Environmental > Aquatic > Marine > Inlet | place: Canada: British... | reverse complement strand
CAGATGCGCGAGAGGCTTTAAATAAGAGTCAAGTATTTAATACTAGAAATTCTTCTCAACCGATCACTTTTGATAATATGCTAAACTCTAGACGTTTTAATTCGATTATTTATCAAGAAGAGAATGTCTATGAAGACCGTGCAGTAAATCAGTATATTTATGAGGATGCATTACGTCAATTACTTGAATCTGAGCGAATCAAATCAGTAATTAGAGACTTTGAACAAGATCTTTGGAATAATTAATTTTATTCTTCATACCCATCAAGCGCTTTAGGAAACTTAGGCGCTTTTTTTATGGTATTTTTACCCTATGAAACATTCTATCATTGTTGGTTTTGGATTGGCTGGTTTTCACTATGCACAGCAATTAAAAGCGCATAATAAAGAATTTCTAATTATAGATAAACCCAAAAATAGTGCGAGTAGAAACGCAGCGGGTATTTGTAACCCAACTGTTTTGAAGCGATATACTCTGGCTTGGAAAGGATCTGAATTTTTAAATTATGCAATGCCAAATTATAAGCGTTTTGAGTCTGAATTCGAAACTACAGTTTTTCATCCTTTACCCATTCATCGGCATTTTTTTTCTGCTGGAGAACATAATTCATGGAGTGTAGCTTCACAAGAAGAAGGTTTGAACTCATTTTTAGATCCTATTTTTCACACGAAATCAACTGATGGGATTAAACTAAATTTTGGTTATGGTTCCGTTAAAAATGTGGGCCGTCTTGCTGTTAATAAGATGTTAGACGCTTTTTTTACCGCTTTAAATTTAAATCAAAAGCTTGAAGAAAGTTTTGATTATACAGCACTGGAAAAGCATAAAGAAAAGATTGTTTACAAAGGAATTGAAGCAAAAAATATAGTCTTTTGTGAAGGCTTTGGTTTAAAAAACAACCCTTGGTTTAATTATTTGCCTTTGGTGGGTTCTAAAGGAGAGTATCTAAAAATCAAAGCCCCTAAATTATCTCGAAAGCAAATCATTAAAGGGGGTATTTTTATATGCCCTATTGAACATGATTTATTTTGGGTAGGGGCTACATTCAATCCAAAGGATAAAACCAATGCAATTACATCTGAAGGACTCAAGTGGATTCGTAACAAATTAGAAACGCTTATCGATACGCCTTATGAAGTTATTCATCACAGTGCCTGTATGAGACCTACAGTGACTGATCGCAGACCTTTATTGGGCAAACACCCAGATTATAACAACCTTTATGTATTTAATGGCTTAGGAACGCGTGGAGTGCTTATGGCTCCTTTACTCTCTTGTTGGCTGTATGATTTGATTCATTTTAAAAAAGAATTACCCCAAGCAGTAGCGATTAACCGTTTTGAAGTTTATTTTTGCAAACCAAATAAATCCTATGTTTAATGCACATAATATCACGGTCAGTTTTGGAGGAGAGACCCTCTTTGATGCTATTTCTTTTCGACTAGGAAAAGGAGATAGGGTAGGATTAATTGGTAAAAATGGTGCAGGTAAATCCACTTTATTAAAATTTTTAGCCAAAGAAAATCTCCCAACTTCTGGAACTTTTGCGCTTGAGAAAAATTGTCTTATTGGATATCTCCCTCAAGATTTGGATTTTGAAAATGGACGGACGGTTTTAGAGGAGGCCTATTTAGCTTTTGAAGAAATTATAAAAGTAGAAAAACGTCAAGAGGAAATCCATGAAATAATGGAGAAAACCCAAGATTATGAAAGTCAAGCTTACATGGATGTCTTGGACGAACTCACAGAGCTTAATACCCGATATGAAATGATTGGAGGCTATCATTATCAAGCACAAACGGAAAAAATATTACTTGGCTTAGGGTTTTCTATGGACGATTTAAATGCTCCTACCGACACTTTTTCAGGTGGATGGCGTATGCGAATAGAACTGGCGAAATTGTTATTGAAAGAAAATGATATTCTGTTATTGGATGAGCCTACCAACCATTTAGATATTGAATCTATTGTATGGCTAGAGCAGTTTCTTAAAAAATATAAAGGGGCATTAGTAATGGTTTCTCATGACAGAATGTTTCTCGACCAAGTGACCAATCGTACCATAGAAATTGTACAACAAAGGATTTTTGATTTTAAAAAATCTTATTCTAAATACATGCTGTTGCGACATGAACTACGGGCGCAACAACAAGCTGCTCAAAAAAATCAGGAAAAACAAATTCAACAAACTGAAAAACTGATTGAACGTTTCAGAGCCAAAGCCTCAAAGGCAAGTATGGCACAATCCCTGATCAAAAAGTTGGATAAAATTGATCGTATAGAAATTGATCCTGAAGAAAACAAAAAAATTAAATTTGAGTTTGGCATTTCTCATCAACCGGGTAAAATCATTTTGGAAGCCCACAACATATCAAAAGCATATGGCGATAAGCAGGTTTTAAATGAGGTCAGTCTAGATGTAATCAGAGGTGAAAAAATAGCCTTTGTCGGACAAAATGGCCAGGGGAAATCAACCTTAGCTAAAATCATAGTCGATGAAATTCCTTTCGAAGGAAATGTGAAACTGGGTCACAATGTTCAACTAGGATATTTTGCTCAAAATCAATCGACCTATTTGGATGGTAAAAAGACAGTTTTAGAATCCGCTGAAGATTCTGCAACACCCGAAAACAGAACAAAAGTAAGGGATTTACTGGGTTCTTTTTTATTTCAAGGGGAAGCTGTTGAAAAAAAAGTATCCGTACTTTCCGGAGGAGAACGAAATCGATTGGCACTGTGTAAATTATTACTTCAACCTTTTAATGTCTTGATTATGGATGAGCCGACCAATCATTTAGATATTGCTTCAAAAAATGTTTTAAAAGAAGCATTGCGCAATTTTAAAGGTACTTTAATTTTAGTCTCTCACGACCGTGACTTTGTGCAGGGCTTGTGTGAAAAAGTTGTCTCTTTTAAAGATCGAGAAGTCAAACCTTTTTTAGGAGACATTAATGCTTATCTAGAGTTTCAAAAATTATCCTCTTTAAAGGAACTGGAGAAGAAAACACCGGTAGCCCGTAAAGAAAAAAAAGAGGTTGATCCCATTTCTTTTGAAAAGCAAAAAGAGCAACGAGCAACCCAACAGAAAGTTGAGAAAGTAGAAAAGAAGATTGCTCGACTTGAACAGGAAATAAAAGAAATTGATTTCGAATTAGAAATTGAATATGACAAAACAATTGCTCAACCCCATTTTTTTGATAACTATCAGAAAAAAAAGAAAACACTTGAGCAATTGTTGGAAACTTGGGAACTTCTCCAATCTGCTCAAGAATAATATGGGCTCTATGGAAGAACATTTTTTTCAGTGTCCCTATTGCTGGGAAACCATATCAATGCTTTTCGATACTAGCCTAGATCAAAGTGAATATGTTGAGGATTGTGAAGTTTGCTGTCATCCCATTGAAGTAAGTTATCAAAAAGGAGAGGACGGTTCTGTTTTAATTGAAGCCTTGTAATTTTGATTTAAATCGATTGCAAATAGCGTTCTGCATCAAGCGCTGCCATACACCCTGTTCCAGCGGCAGTAACGGCTTGACGATATTCTTTATCTTGAACATCTCCAGATGCAAAGACTCCTGGCAAATTAGTTTCTGTAGTTTTCCCTTTGGTAATTAAATATCCTGCATCATCCATGTCCAATTGACCTTTAAATATTTCAGTATTTGGTTTATGACCAATGGCAATAAATAAGCCCGTAATTGGGATTTCCTCTAGGGTGCCAGTTTTGTTGTTTTTCATACGTAAGCCCTCAACGACTTGCTCACCTAAAACTTCATCAATCTCTGTGTTATAACGTAAATCAATATTGGGGGTATTTGTCACGCGATGTTGCATTGCTTTTGAAGCTCTCATTTCATCTTTACGAACTAACATGGTTACTTTAGAACAGATTTTAGCTAAATAGGTTGCTTCTTCGGCAGCCGTGTCTCCACCTCCTACAATAGCAACTTCTTGTCCTTTGTAAAAGAATCCGTCACAAACGGCACATGCAGATACCCCTCCGCCTCTAAGGCGTTGTTCACTGGGAAGACCCAAATACTTAGCGGTTGCTCCTGTACTGATAATAATGGATTGCGCTTGAATTTCTGTACCGTCTTCGGTAAAAGCTTTATGCATTTCTCCTTTTTGGGTAGCGAATGTTACTTTGTTGATAAAACCGACACGAACTTCGGTACCAAAGCGCTCTGCTTGCTCTTGTAATTGCACCATCATTGTTGGGCCATCTATTCCTTGTGGATAGCCAGGAAAATTATCAACTTCAGTGGTAGTAGTAAGTTGCCCACCGGGTTCCATTCCTGTGTATAGAACCGGTTTTAAGTCAGCACGTGCTGCATATATTGCTGCGGTATATCCAGCAGGTCCACTTCCAATAATTAGAGTTTTTAACGTTTCCATTGATTTTAATATTTTGCTCAAATGTAAAGGATATAATTTAGTCGTATCTTCGTTTTTTATCAGATTTATTAATAAACGTATCAATGATTTCTTTTTTGAAGTTTGTTTTCTCATTCTTACTTTTTTTATTGGTATCCTGTCAACAGCCCAAGGAAAAAACAGCTGATGAGATTATTCAAAAAGCAATTCAACATTCAGGATTTGATACGGCTCATTTCACCGTCGATTTTGATTTTAGATCGTATCACTATGAATTAATACGAAAACACTCTTTTTATTCCTTTTCCAGATTAACATCTCAAAAGGGAGTAGAAGTCAGAGATATTATGACTTCAAAAGAACCTTTAAAGCGATATTTGAATGGTCTTTCCACACAACTTTCTGACAGTATTCAGGATGTTTATTCTAATTCGTTAAACTCCGTAATGTATTTTTTTCAGCTTCCAAAGCCCCTTGAAGACGAGGCTGTGATTACTAAGCTCATGCGATCTGTTGAAATAGCTGATAATTTTTATTGGACCATTAAAGTTATTTTTAAAGAAGAAGGAGGAGGTAAAGATTTTCAAGATGAATACCGTTACTGGATCAATCAAGCAACCTATGAAATTGATTTTCTAGCTTATAATTATTTAACTGACGGGGGAGGTACTCGTTTTCGTCGTGCAATTAACAAAAGAAAAATTGAAGGAATTTTCTTTCAAGACTATGAAAATTATAAACCTATCCAAAAATTTGAACCCTTAGATAATTTACCTCAGCTATTTCAACAAGGAAATTTGGAACAAATTTCTCTTATTGAAAACAAAAACATCAGAGTAAAAAGATAAAAAATCCAAGAGTTGGGATGTTTTTATTTAATCGCTAGAAATCGCTTTTTGTTGTGAAACCACCCAGTTTTTACATTCTCTAAAAGTTTCAAAAAGATGTTCTTCAGGAATTAGTTTATCAATAATTTGTATGCTATTCATCAAGTATTTTGGCTGTGATTTTACCCCTACCATATAACAGGTTATCTTTCTTTGACTTAGTTCCATTAATACATCTTCCAATGCAAACAATCCAGACTGATCGACATAAGGCACACGATCCATTCGTATGATCACGATACTTGCTGTTGCAGGGATTTGTTTAGAAACACTAATAAATTCAGAGGTAAATCCAAAAAACAAGGGTCCATTAAGGTGTTTGATAAACACATTTTCTAAAAAAGCATCACTTAATTTACCTTCATCTTTCCATGCTTTTTCTTTAATGACTGAAGAAACTCTAGCATCTTCTTTAGAGATATCTCCCATTTTTTTCATGAAGAATAAAGCAGCCAATATGAGTCCTATTCCGACAGCATAAACCAAGTTCCAAAAAACAGAGAGTAAGAGGACAACTACCATTACGACGACTTCTGTTTTTGGTATTTTATTTAAGGCTTTCAGTCCCTTATAATCTAGGACACCAATTCCTACAGTAACTAGAATCCCTGCTAATACTGCAGCGGGAATTTTTGAAGCTAACGGACTTAATGCGAGAAGAATAATTAAAAGTGTTAATGAAGCAATCATTCTAGAAACTTTAGTTTTCCCTCCTGATTGAATATTTACAACGGTTCTAATGGTCGCTCCAGCTCCGGGAATTCCTCCAAAAAGAGAGCCTATAGAGTTTCCAATTCCTTGACCAATTAATTCCTTATTCGGAAGATGCCTAGTTTTAGTGAGGTTGTCTGCGACCACAGAGGTAAGTAAGGAATCAATAGCACCTAATAAGGCCAAAGTAATGGCTGTACCAATGTAAGGGATGAGCTGTAGAAAACTAAATTCAGAAAAAATGCCTAGTTGAAGTTTAGGAAAGCCTACAGGAATTTGTTGAATGGGAAGGTAGTCAACATTGAAACCTACTGCAATTCCAGAAACGATAAACAAGGCAACTAGTGTGCTTGGGATTGCTGTGGTTATTTTTTTAAAACCATAAATGATAAAAACAGTACTTAATGCGAGTATCACTTCAATCCAATTGATTCCTTCTAAGGCTCTTGGAAGTGTTTTGATGGTTCCAATTACTCCAGAAGCATTATTTTTCGCCAAACTTTTGGCTTCTTCATATATTGTAGATTCATTTACTTCTCCTGCTCTTTTTATGGTTTCTTCAAAGTTTTCTAAAACTAAAAGCCCTTCTTTGGATTCATCCTGAAGAATTTTTTCAAGAAGTATTTCTTCTGCAAGAGGTTTGAATTGTTCAATGTATTCTTGATCATTTTTTGTTTTGTACCCTAAGATCGGTAAACACTGAGTGATTAAAATTATGACACCAATAGCCGTCATAAAACCAGAAACGACAGGATAAGGGATGTACTTTATGTATTTTCCAAAGCCAAAAAGACCTAGAAGAATTTGAAAGAGGCCACTCAATAAAAATACAGCTAAAATAAAAGGTAAGGCTTGTTCAAGTGAGCCATTGTTGACGGCAATAATTGCGGCAATGACCACCATGCTTACTGCGGTCATGGGTGCTGTGGGACCAGAAATTTGCGTAGGTGTTCCGCCAAATAAAGCAGCAAAAAAACTGAGAAATATAGCGCCATAAAGTCCAGCACTTGGACCTAGTCCTGAGCTGACTCCAAACGCTAATGCTAGTGGAAGTGCCACGATACCAGCAGTTAAACCTCCTAAAAGGTCTCCTTTGATGTTGAATAATAAATTTTTCATAAGTAAGATTGTTCCTGAAACAGGATGGTTAAAATTAAATTTAAAATGGGGGCTCTAAAAATAATTAGGCTTCGGGTGGGGGATTGAAATCGGCTATATGAATTGATTGATAGTTTTTGTTGAGACTACCTATCAAAGTCGAAGAAAGGGCTAAGTTTAACATGATAAAAGTATCAGGAGATTCGAATATTTTTGAATCTAACTTTTCTTCTTCGGTTTCATTTTCGTTTTCTGTAGTGACCAATTCAAGTGATGTTTCGATGGAATCAAAACACAAAATAGTGATGCTGGGAATTACCATTACTAAAACTAATTAGAAGAGTAAGAAGAGGGATGATACTTTTTTCACTTAACTATATTTTGCAGAAATATACGAACTATTTAATGGTATTGAAAGAAATTGTTTTTTAACAAGTAATATCTTAAAAGAAGCATTAAATTTGTAATTCGCAAAATTTTTAGGATGATTAATAAATCAAGCACAACCTCTCTTGCTTACAAAGCACCCGGTAGTTTTGAGGAAACACGTTATGAAAAATTACATAATGTAATTGTTGAATCTTCTACTACAGGATCATTACAAATAGCCCATACAATAGCGGAGTTAATACTTCAAAAGAAGGATCAAAATAAAATGTGTGTCTTAGGTCTTGCTACAGGATCAAGTCCTTTAAGTGTTTACAGAGAGCTGGTTCGATTACATAAAGAAGAAGGCTTAAGCTTTCAAAATGTAATTACCTTCAACTTAGATGAATATTTCCCCCTTTCTAAAGACGATGTTCAGAGTTATCATTATTTCATGCATTCAAATTTATTTGATCATGTAGATATCCAGGCGGAGAATATTCACATTCCCAATGGAGAAGTCACCCTTGAGGAAGTTAGAAACTCTTGTATTGCTTATGAAGCAAAAATCAAGGAAGTCGGGGGGATTGATTTACAAATTTTAGGTATCGGTAGAACAGGACATATTGGTTTCAATGAACCAGGGTCACATTTAAATTCTCAAACGCGTACCATTACTTTAGATCATCTTACTCGTTTTGATGCTGCTCCTGCTTTTCAGGGGATTGAAAACGTTCCAAGGAAGGCAATTACCATGGGCATTCAAACCATTCTCAATGCGAAAAGAATTTTGTTAATGGCTTGGGGCTCATATAAAGCTGATATCATTCAAAAAGCCATTGAGGGTGATATTTCAGCCATGATTCCCACAACCTATTTACAGCATCATAAAAATACCACGCTGGTGTTAGATGAGGAAGCGGCAGCAGAGTTGACGAGAATAAAAACTCCTTGGTTAGTGAGTACTTGTGAATGGAACGAAGCGAATCGTTCAAGAGCCATAGCTTGGCTATGTGAGACCACCGCTAAGTCCATTCTGAAATTGACAGATGAAGACTACAATCAACACGGAATGTCGGATTTATTAGCACTACACGGAAGTGCTTATGATTTAAATATTGAAATGTTCAATCGCTTGCAGCGTTCCATAACGGGGTGGCCCGGAGGGAAACCCAATGCAGATGATCAATATAGACCCGAACGTGCGCAGCCGCATCCGAAACGGGTGATTATTTTTAGTCCCCACCCCGACGACGATGTGATCTCAATGGGAGGAACATTCGATCGTTTGGTGTCCCAAGGACATGAAGTACATGTAGTTTATCAAACGTCTGGAAATATAGCAGTATCTGATCAGGATGCACTCAAATACCTAGAGGTAGCCTCTGATTTTATTGAGTCAAAATCAGATTCTGCCATTGAGACATTAAATAAAGCCTTTTCAGAAACAACTCCCAATCAGCCCGCACCAAGATCCATTTGTGATTTAAAAGGGAGTATCCGAAAAAGAGAGTCTTTGGGAGCAACACGTTACTTTGCTATTCCCGATGAGCAGGTTCATTTTATGAATCTTCCCTTTTATGAAACAGGAATGATTGCTAAAAATCCTATTTCCCAAGAGGATATTGACCTTACTGTCGCCATAATTGAAAAAATAAAGCCCCATCAAATATATGCTGCTGGGGATTTAGCCGATCCTCATGGAACCCATCGGGTCTGTTTAGATATTGTATTTTCAGCGATAGAAATACTTAAACCTCAGTCTTTTATGAAGGATTGTTGGGTCTGGTTGTATAGAGGCGCTTGGCATGAATGGGATATTCATGAAATTGAAATGGCCGTTCCCATGAGTCCGGATCAAGTTTTACGCAAACGTAAGGCGATATTCTATCATCAATCCCAAAAAGATGGGGTTATGTTTCAAGGAAATGATCATCGAGAATTTTGGGTAAGAGCGGAAGAAAGAAACGCAGCAACTGCGCAAAAATATCAATCCATGGGGCTCTCAGAATATGCTGCGATGGAGGCATTTAAGCGCTATTTTTTTTAATGCTTGATTAGGGTTAGAATTTTGTAATCATAGGAGGCTCTCAAATAGTTAATTTTCCCCAAAGAGTCTAGAAAGTAACTGTTGCGAATTTTATTTAAAGACAAACCCGTTTTTATTTCTACCGCTTGATTGATGATCAAACTAACTCTTCCTCCTTGATCTACTTGTGTGGCTTTTAATTGGAATGTCTTAGGATCGAAAAAGTAATGCCAGCTTTCGTTTGGATTGCCTTCTGGATAGGTGACTTTTAGCGCATGTAAAGGTAGGCTGTCTAAGAGTTTGATTTTCCCTTGATATTCATGTTTTGCTCCTAAATCCAGTAATTTATAGGGTTGCCAAAATACATACAAGGCAGCATCGGCTTCTTGACGAGCTTGTTCTAATTTAAGTGAGTCCAAAACTTCTACTTTTCCTTGGAATAATTGTATTCTATTTTTATTAGTGATTGATTGGTAGGGGATGCCAAATTCTTCCCATTCTATTTGAGTGCTCTTAGGATTAAATGAATGCGTTATTTTTTTTGTGCTTTTCTGCTCAATTTCCCCGTTGGGATAATAATATACAGTTGTTTTTAGGTAGTCGATTTTGGCTACATTATTCCATGCGTCTAATCCACCGTGTGCAGCAATACTTTTTTCGATTAAAAACAATGCGTCTATTTTTTTTGAGCAACTCAATACTAAGCCACAAAAACCGAAGAGGAAGATTAAAAGAGTAGATTTAATAATAAAAGAATAGGGATTCAATTAATTTGTATTTTAGTTAAAAATAAAAGTATTATGTCAAAATTTAAATCAGTTTCCATAAAATTAGTTTTTTTACTTTTCTTGCCCCTCTTGACACTTCAGGCTCAGCAAAAATTTTCAAAAAGACAAATACAAAAAATAAAGAGCGAAACATTAAAAAAGGTAGAAGACCGGCATAAGAACACCCAAGTCATGATTGATAAAGTATTCAGTTTTGCTGAATTGGGATTTCAAGAGTATGAATCGTCAGCCTATCTGACGCGTATTTTAGAGGAGGCCGGTTTTACAATTGAGAAAGGTATTTCAGGAATTCCTACAGCTTGGATGGCACGTTGGAGCCATGGCGAAGGTCCTGTTATTGCACTGGGAAGTGATGTAGATTGTATACCCAAAGCTTCTCAATATCCAGGAGTGGCTTATCATAAACCCATGGTTGAGGGAGCCCCCGGTCATGGCGAAGGACATAATTCGGGTATTCCCGTAATCATCACCGCTGCATTAACCCTACAGGAACAAATGAAATCCAATGCTATGGGTGGAACCTTGGTCGTTTGGCCTGGAATTGCTGAAGAGTTAGTAGCTTCAAAAGCATGGTATGTTAGAGACGGTTATTTTGATAAAATTGACATGTGTATTTTTACTCATGTGAGCAGTAATCTGTCGGTTTCTTATGGACAAGCAACGGGAACAGGTTTGATTTCGGTTGAATACACCTTTGATGGAGAAGCAGCGCATTCAGCGGGCTCTCCTTGGAGGGGTCGAAGTGCTCTAGACGCCGCAGAGCTAATGAATGTAGGATGGAATTACAAACGAGAACATTTACACCCATTAAAACGATCCCATTCTATTTTTACAGACGCCGGTGATCAACCCAATGTAGTTCCTTCAAAAGCATCGATTTGGTATTATTTTAGAGATATTACCTATGAAGGAATTATGAAGATGTATAATGATGGAAATAACATTGCGGCAGGAGCGGCATTAATGACCGATACTAAAGTAAGCTCAAAAGTTCTTGGTACGGCATGGCCTAGACATTTCAACAAAGTAATTGCTGAAACCATGGACTTGAACATTAAAAAAGTTGGACTTCCACGTTGGTCTGAAGCGGATCAACAATTGGCAAAAGCCGTACAAAAAGAAGTGAATTCCAAAAATGAAAAGGGTTTAGCTACCGAGCTATCGGGTATAGGGAAGCCTTTGAAAAATCCAAAAAGTGGAGGTTCAGATGATATCGGAGATATTTCTTGGACGATCCCTACTGTTACTTTACGTTTCCCGTCCAATATTCCTGGACTTCAAGGACATCACTGGTCTAACGCGATTGCTATGGCTACACCCATAGCTCATAAAGGAGCTACTGCTGGCGCTAAGGTAGTAGCCACAACGGTGATTGATTTTCTTACAAAACCAGACCTTCTTTCCAGTGCAAAGGAATATTTTGAAAAGGTTCAAAGTAAAGACACAGAATATAAACCTATGATCACAGCCAAAGACCCTCCACCGATTTATTTGAACGAGGCTATCATGAAGCAATTCAGACCACAACTTGAAACGTTTTATTTTGATGAAACGAAATACGACACCTATTTAGAGCAGCTTAATATTAAATATCCAACTTTAAAGTAGATGAAAAAACTTTGGATCATATGGGGTTTGATATTTTCAATTCAATTAATTGCTCAACAAAAAGTTCAACCCTCAGATTCCCTTGCCATAGTTTCAACCCTTTTCAAACAACAAGAGGATTGGAATAAAGGAGATATTGACGCCTTTATGGAAGGGTATTTAAAGTCCGATCAATTGGTTTTTTCGGGTTCTTCGGGTCCCATCTATGGATGGAACGCCACAAAAGAGCGTTATAAAAAAAATTACTCCTCTCGTTTATTGATGGGTTCTTTAACCTTTGATGTGCTAAATTTGATTTCCTTAAGTCCAACTGTAGCTCAATTACAAGGGAAATTTTATCTAACCAGAGAGATCGCAGATAGTAGTGGATTTTTCACACTTACTTGGGTGAAAATCGAAGATCAATGGCTCATTATTTCCGATCATACTTCAGCTTCTGAATAAAAAGATATGCAAAAAAAAATAGGCCTAGTCTTTGGACCCGTTGTATTCGTTTTGATCTTTTATTTTGGTTCTTTTGAGGGATTATCAAATCAAGGGCAAGCTGTTTCAGCGACCACTTTTTGGATTGCTATTTGGTGGATTACGGAGGCAGTTCCTATTGCAGCCACAGCCCTGCTTCCTATCGTTTTGTTTCCCTTGTCCGGAGGAATGGAACTATCTACAACTACAGCAGCTTTTGGACACAAATATGTTTTTCTCTATCTAGGGGGGTTCTTAATTGCCATAGGAATCGAAAAATGGAATTTACACAAAAGAATAGCACTTCATATTATTGCTTTTATTGGTTCTGATGTTCGAAAGATTATTTTAGGTTTTATGCTTGCTACTGCCTTTTTATCCATGTGGATTTCCAATACGGCAACTGCAGTAATGATGCTCCCTATTGGAATTGCCATAATTAAACAATTGAAAGACAATCCCGCTGCGGAAGAAGATGAAAATAAAATTTTTGGAAAGGCATTGATGCTAGCCATTGCTTATAGTGCCTCCATTGGTGGAATTGCCACTTTAATAGGAACACCTCCCAACTTAGTTTTGGCGGGAGTTATTGCAGAGACCTATGGCGTTGAGATTGATTTTTTACAATGGTTTTTGTTTGGTTTTCCCATTTCAATAACGCTTTTAGTTTTTTGTTGGATGTATTTAACGCGTTTTGCTTTTAAATTCAAACAAACTGAATTTCCTGGCGGGCTCGACGAAATTAAACGGCTAAAAAAAGGATTAGGTCCTATATCGTATGAAGAGCGTAGGGTCGCTTTTGTTTTTGTTTTGGCAGCTTTTTCATGGATTAGTCGCTCTTTTATATTGCAACCTATTTTCCCCGCCTTGGACGACACCATCATTGCGATTACTTTTGGATTGTTACTTTTTGTCCTTCCTACAAAAAAGAAAAAAGAAGCTATAATTTCATGGAAAGACACCATCAATTTACCTTGGGGTATTATCATACTTTTTGGAGGCGGAATGGCATTAGCCAAAGCCTTTGAAGTAAGTGGTTTGGCTATTTGGTTAGGAGAGTTAATGACTGGCTTTGGAGGTCTTACCTTGATTCTACTTATTCTTTTCTTGGTCATTACTGTAAATTTTTTAACAGAGATTACATCTAATTTAGCTACTACAGCCATGTTACTTCCCGTACTGGCACCCTTAGCACTAGAGGTTGGGGTCCATCCCTTCGGACTGATGGAAGGTGCTGCTGTTGCGGCTTCATGTGCCTTTATGCTCCCTGTTGCAACGCCTCCAAATGCAGTTGTTTTTGGTTCGGGATATTTAAGTATTCCCGATATGGTTTCCAAAGGGGTTGTGCTCAACTTTTTTTCCATCATATTAATTACGATGATGGTATATTTCCTCTTGCCTGTATTGCGGAATATAGATTTGACACAATTTCCAACTGCCTTTATGCCTTAATTTGGGATAACAAAATCAAAATATGTATTAGGAAAGGGTTCGTTTATAAGACTAAAATGCCACCATTCTTTAGCATAGGGATTGAACCCATGTTTGATCATTATGTTTCTTAGAAGTTGACGATTGCGCAATTGATTGGAGTTAATTTTTTGAAATGTAATATGGGAGCGGGGTCCAAAAAAATCCCATTCCCCTCCCATATCAAGTTCTTTTCCTTTGTTTTCTCCTGTAAGGTAAATTAGGGTTAAATCAACCGTACTTCCACGAGTATGCCCACTTTTTTCTGCAATATATCCCAATTCAAAAAGATGATCTTTTTTTAATTTAGGGTAGTATTCTTGCTTTTTTAAAGTGTCTAAAGGAAATGCTGTCCACAACATAAAAGCATCGACAGCCCTTTGGGGCCGATAAGCGTCAAATACTTTCAATCCCAAACCGCTTGACTTTAGTTGGTTTTGTACTTTATTTAAAGCAATTGCTAGGGCTTTTGTTCCAACTACTTGTTGAGAGGTGTAACCCCTAACAACTTTTCCCGTAAAATTTTCAGGTGAAGCATAGCGCAGATCAACAACAAGGGTGGGAATAATTTCTTTGAGATAAACAAAACCCTCGGGAATTTCTTGCGCCAAAAGCCCAAAACTAAAAATAAAAGAAACAAAGATGATTTTAATTTTCAATGGTGATCTCTAAAAGTTTTTCTCTAATTTCTAATTCATAAAGCCCCCGCTGATCTCTTGAAGGATAAACCCGATTGCTCAAAAAAACTACAAAACTGCTGTTAATAGGATCTACCCAAATAAAAGTACCTGTAAATCCGCTATGACCATAACTTTCAGGACTAACCGATGGAGAAGGATAGGGGTCCTCAATTTCAAGGGTAGGTTTATCAAATCCTAAGCCCCTTCTGTTTTTACTTTCAGGATAGGTTCTACGGGTAAAAGTTTCGATCGTTTGAGGTTTTAAGAATTGCTTATCATTAATAGATCCTTTCTGCAATAAGAGTTGTAATAAAGGTGCTATGGAACTCGCATTTGCAAATAAACCCGCATTTCCAGAAATGCCACCCATCATGGCAGCTGCCTCATCATGGACCCATCCCTGAACCAATTGTTTTCTAAAATAAACATCTATTTCCGTTGGAATAATTTCATTTTTAGGAAATTGATTGGCGGGCAAAAAAGTGAGCCGTTTTAATCCTAAAGGAGAGTAAAAGTAAGTATTTAAAAAGGCATTAAAGGAAATACCGCTCAATTGTTGAGTCAGTTTTGGTAGTAAAAAAAACCAAAGACCAGAATATACATACTCGCCAGGGGTTTCAACTTTAGTTCTCTTTATGCGGCGTATAATTTTTTTCGTATAGTTTTTATGAATAAAAAGTGAATCACTGATTTGAGTTGGATACTTGCTATTTTGCTCGAAATTCAATGTTCTCTTTTTGAAAGCCCCATTCTTTCTAAACACGGTGTTTTGATGAGTAATATAGGGTGACCATCCAGCGCTATGACTCAACACCTCTTTAAAACTTGAGTTTCTCTTATTACTCCTTTTTAATTCAGGAATGTAGTTTGAAACCTTTTCATCTAAGTTGATGTTATAGAGTTCATAAAGTTTCATAAAGGCAAGTGTACTCGCCAGAACTTTGGTCACTGAGGCAAGGTCATACAAATCACTATTTTTAACAGGCAAAAGGGAATCGTATGTTTGATAACCATAGGATTTATTCAGTCGAAGGGTGTCCTTTTTGAAAATTAAAACTTGTGCCCCAGGAAAAGCGCTATTTTGAATACCCTCATGAATAAGGCGATCTACTTTTTGTTCTATTGAATTTTGTGCCGAATTTATTTGTGACCCCCCCCTAAATGGAATTGAAAAAAGCATCAAAATCAAGAGAGTTAATAAGGTTTTCATGCCCTGTTTTATGTTTTGATTACCCATAAAATAAAAATGTTTTTACCAACTATTTGGATAAAATAAAAAGGTCTTTTTTATATTTAACCCTTTAAATTATTCTTTAAACTAATCATCCCCAATTTAAAAATTTAAAATGAATAAAAAGAATCATTTTCAGCGCGCAATAAACCTATTGATATGCAGTATTGTTTTTTGCAATTTTCATTTTTCAAATGCTCAAGAAATTGAGGATGAAAATATTCCATTTGATGCTGTAATTCAATCTACACTCAAGGGAAAGCGCTACAAGTTTTATGGGAATACTCGTTTTAACTTCAATCAGGCCTATTTTTCTAATTGGATTTCTGGGGGGGAGAGTGCATTAACCGTTTTATATGGGTTAGATTATAATTTGAATTATTCTGTTAGAAATGGACTGGTTTGGGACACAAATCTTTTACTTTCAATAGGGGCAACCTATATATCTGGGAGTGAGTTTTTTAAAAAAGCAGATGATCGTTTTGAAATTGGTTCCTTAGTAGGGAAACAGATCAATGAATTTTGGAGTTATTCGGGATTGTTAAATATTAAAACTCAACTCTTTCCTGGATATCGGTTTTATTCAGAAGAAGGGGTCCAGAAGCGAGACCAAATATCAGAGTTTTTGTCACCCGCTTTTGTGCAACTGAGTTTAGGATGGTATTATAAAAAGTCAGACGATTTATGGCTAAACCTTTCGCCTGTGTCTGGAAGAATTTTGTTTGTTTCAGAAAAGTATACAGACAATTTGTCTCCTGGCCAAAAGTATTTTGGAGTGGACCCTGGAAAAGGAACTAAGTTTTTCTTTGGTGCGTCTATTAGTGGATTTTTCAGAAAGGAAATCATGAAAAATATTATTTGGGAAAATAAGTATAGTACTTACATAAACTATTTAGAAAAGACTAAAAATATTGATTTTGACTGGGACATGAATATTCGTTTCAAAGTAAATAATAAAGTTTCTGGCAACTTTATTTTACACTTACTTTATGATGACGACTTAATTGGGGAATTACAAGTCAGAGAGTTACTGGGGCTAGGAGTCAATATAGATTTATAACTATTTTTCGCCTCTTGCTTTTTTCACAAACCATTCATAATTATAGTAGGTTACAAAAATTGTATGAATACTTCCCTGCCCTCTAGGATCAACCTCAACCACAGTTTGTTTATTTGGATCAACAAAACGGATGCAGGGGAGATTTTTTTTTACTAATAAGGGTTTTGACCAGTTTTCTTGTGCATAAACTGTTTTGTAACCTTTGGATTCAAAATAAGTTTTAGATTTTAGCAGGTATTTTTCAGCCTGCTGAAGTGTTAAGTTATTTTTACTCCAAAGGTTGATGCTAATTAAAGCACCTTCATTGCTGACTAATGATTTTTTGCGAACAGCATAAGCTGTTTGAGGACCAAAAGAAATATTAGTTAATTTTTTTTGATTTTTTTTTAAAGTTTTTTTGGCTTCTGAAAGAGGCATTTCGAAATAAAATTCATCAAATAAAAGGGTTTGAGCAGCTCCTTCAAAGATTAAAAAAACAAAAAAAAGTGTAAAAAAAGATTTAACTTTCATTTTTGAAACTTTACTATTTTCAAATATAAGCCAGTTTTTTAACATTTGCTTTCAAGGGTATATACAAAATGAGTTTCCTTCAAAAATAAAGGCTTAAACTTGAAGGATTTTGAAAATCACAAAATTATAATTATATTAGAGTGTTTTATCTTAAGTATTTTTTAAAATACCAATTTGAATTTAAACCGTCGTAAAAGGCGGTTTTTTTTTTGAGTACTATTATTATGAAAAATAAATATGCATTAATTACAGGTGCCTCATCAGGAATTGGGCTTGAGATTGCAAAATCACTTGCAAAACGGAATTATAACTTAGTGCTTACAGCACGAAGAGAACCCCTTTTGAGAAAAGTAGCTGATGAATTGATTTCATCTTTTGGAATAGAGGTGGATTATATTTCATGTGATTTAACCGACATAAAAGCCCCACAACTTCTCTATGATTTTTGTAAACAAAATGCTTATCAAATCGATTTGTTGGTTAACAATGCAGGGTATGCCATTCCTTCACCTTTTGATCAAACCCCCATGGAGGAGGAGGAAAAGTTTATTCGAGTTCTTGGGATTTCTGTAATTGCTTTATGTAAATTATTTGTTGTAGAGATGTTGAAAAACCGTCAAGGAAGGATTATGATTATTTCTTCGGTTGCGGCTTTTGCACCTCCTTCTTCAATACAAACATTGTATGGGCCTATCAAAACTTTTATGAATCGTTTTAGTGAAGGTTTAAATAGGAACTATAATCACAAAGGAATAACATCAACAGCAGTGTGCCCTGGGTATACAATTACGAATTTTCATACGGCAAGTGGAGTTCAGAAAGAAATGGATAATGTTCCGAAGTTCATGAAAAAAGAGGCTGCACAAGTTGCAGAAGAAGCGGTTCAGGCTACCTTAAAAGGAAAGCAGGTTTGTGTGCCTACCAAAACATTTAAAGTCATTGTTTTTTTACTGAAAATCATCCCCCATTCTTTTTTCTCCTTAGTAAGTGCTGTATTGGCTCCAGGGCGTTATGAAAAGAAATAAGAAGTTAAATTTTATTTAATTCCTGTTACTACAAGCGTCCCAGACCAATGTTCTTTTTCACCCACTTTCCAAGCTTCAACCGCTCTAAAGCCTGCGTTGACAAAGAAATTTTTCCAAGTTAATTCGGGGAGTAATCGCATTATTGAAATACCACATTCTTCAGGCCAAGTGTGGGAGGCAGGATTTTCTTGATAAAAATCAAGGCCAATAATGAGTCGCCCCTCTTCTTTTAACCATTTAGAGTAAATATGCTGAATTAGATTTTCGGGTTGCTGGAGGTAATAAAAAACCTCCATGGAGTGCACTAAATCTACTTTTTCCTCGGGGAACCAGCCCAATAAATTTTCACAGACGTAGTTGTTTGTAGGATCAGTAGTTTTGGCTTTGTTTATCATATTGAAAGCACCATCAATTCCTGTAGCCGAGATACAATGGGATAATTTAGAGACTTTTTGTACAACCCATCCATTTCCACATCCTGCATCAATAAAACGAAACGGTTCAAGTTTTCTTGTAGCAAAAGAGATCATGTTATTTACCGCCTCAGAATGGTTTTTTTTCATTCCTTCGTCTTTCCCTAGAGTGACCCAGTTGTCAAATACTTCAATGGGTGTTTTTTTCATGGAGTCGTGATTTAAAAAATTACAACAAAAGTATTCAATTATTCGAGTGTATGAATCCATTCATACAATTGTTCAGGCCACCCTTGAAGTCGCCCTTTTTTTATAGCAAGAGAATATCCGTGTCCTCCAGTTGGGTAAAGATGTAACTCAGAAGGTATTTTGTGTTTTTGGAGCGCATCGTAAAACAATACACTGTTTTGATAAGGTACGACAGTATCATCTGCGGAATGGATTAAAAACGTGGGAGGTGTATTGGATGAAACCTGAAGATTGTTTGAAAAGTAGTCCAACATTTCTTGAGAAGCATCTTCTCCAATGAGTGCATTTTTAGACCCTCCGTGATAATATTGTTTGTCAAAAGTTATTACAGGATAAATTAAAACCATAAAATCAGGTCTTGCACTTATTTTATTTAAAGAATGAGTATTGGATGCTTTCAATGTATCCTCATCAAAGTGTGTTCCCAGTTTCGAGGCCAGATGTCCTCCTGCTGAAAAGCCCATAATTCCAATTTGAGAGGGATTAATGTTCCATTTGGCTGCATTTTTACGGACAATTCTCATAGCACGTTGAGCATCTTGAAGAGGTGCCCATTGTGGTTGGACCAGAGAGGGGGAATCAGGGAGTCTATATTTGAGAACAAAAGCTGCAATTCCCTTGGAATTATACCATTTAGCAATATCGGTTCCCTCCCAATCATAGGCTAATATTTTATATCCGCCACCCGGACAGATAACCACAGCTTTACCGTTGTGATTTGCCTTTGAGGGTAAAAAGACTTCTAAAGTGGGTGTTTGTACATTATTGATTCGAACGATATCACTACTCACTATGTGTTCTTTTTCTTCAGATGGATTTTGATTTGGAACTCCTTCGGGCCATAGTGGAATTATTTTCTGACTTAAAAGGGAAAAGCTAAAAAGTAAAAATAAAATGGTTGTGAAACGTTTCATCGCATTATGTTTTTTTGAAATTAAAAAAATTATTTAAGAAAGTATATTTATTGCATTTAAAAAAGAAGGTAATAACTTAACTTGCTTAGATGAAAAACAAAGCTCAAATAGTCATAAAGCGCCCCGAAGGTCTACCAGAAAAGGAAACTTGGAAACTGGTTGAAAATGAAGTTCCTGAACTAAAGTCAGGAGAATTTTTAGTAGAAAATCACTTCATCTCTTTGGATCCAGCCATGCGCGGATGGCTCAATAATTCGAGGTCCTATATCCCTCCTGTAGAATTAAATGAAGTGATGCGCTCGGGATCCGTGGGCAAAGTTATTCAAACTCAGGGTGAGACTAAATTTAAAACAGGCGATTTTGTCAGTGGATGGGGAGGTGTTCAACAATATAGTGTTACTGAGGGGGAAGGTTATTTTAAAGTCGATCCAGATCAAGCCCCATTGACTCAATATATTGGTACACTAGGGATGCCCGGTATGACTGCTTATTTTGGAATTCTTGAAGTAGGAAAGCTGAAACCAGACGATGTCGTTTTAGTATCGGGTGCTGCAGGAGCTGTTGGAAGTATTGTTGGCCAGATTGCTAAACTAAAAGGTGCAACAGTGATTGGAATTGCGGGAGGAAAAGAAAAATGTGAATACATTACTAATGAATTGGGTTTTGATGGTGCCATTGATTATAAAAACGAATCTGTTTTTAAAGGAATTAAAGCGCATTGCCCTAAAGGGATAGATGTTTATTTTGATAATGTAGGAGGTGATATTTTGGATAATGCGATGATTTTTCTGAGAAGAAATGCACGAATTGTTATATGTGGCGCCATATCTCAGTACAATAATACTGCAGTTCAAGGGCCTAAAAATTACATGTCCTTATTGGTCAATCGAGCTAGTATGCAAGGGATGGTTGTTTTTGATTATGCCCATAAATATGGGGAAGCAATTGCTGATCTAGCTACTTGGCTTAAAGAGGGTAAATTGAAAAGTAAAGAAGACGTTTATGAGGGAATAGAAAATTTCTATGATACATTTTTGCGTTTATTTAATGGGGATAAAATGGGTAAATTGGTTTTGAAGGTAAAAGAGTAATGTGTTAAATAACAATTAGTCCTGCCGAACATCTCTCTTAAAAGTAGGGGTCAAGAATAATAATTTGGGATACTTGCCACAGTTGTCTTTACTATTGATACGTCTCTAATTTCCACCGCATACCTATAAAAAATCGAAGCCCCTGATTGGATGCATACACATAAGAGGGATCAAAGGTCAGCCCATAGGGATTGTTTGGGGTTGATAATGCATTACCCCGATCATCAAATACTACCTGTTTATCAAATGGATCGAAAGAGCGTGCAATGCTATTTAATGGCGGTGTAAAATTGAGGATATTTTTTACTCCTCCATAAGTTTCAATCGTATTTGTCCAAATTTTAGTGAGTTGAACATTAACAATTTTGAAGGTTGTTGAGTACTCTGGTCTTGGATCAAGTATTCCTAATGTTGGTAATTTTAGTGGTCCTGTCATGGATCCTGTAAAATCGAGTGTCAGTTTAATGGGGCTCCATTTTTTTTCAAACTTCCATACTCCTTGAAACTGTTCTGTTAAATAAGGTCTGCTTAGTATTCCATCTTCCTCAATTTTGGTATCGATATAGGTTGCTCCCAAATTAATGCGAATTCCACCTTGTGCCAGCATATTAAAATTTAGCGATAACCCCTGAGAGGTTGACGTCCCGTTTAGGTTTCCATAAATTATTTTATTGGGGTCTGTGTCGTAGTCGGGAATTATTTTATTTGAAAATTGAGTGTGAAATATACTCAGATCAAAGTCAAGGATGGCTCCTTTTTTTAGATATATTTTTTTGACATAATTAAGGTTCGTATTCCAAGATTTCTCTGGATTTAAGCGCTCTAAAAACTCAACTTTTCTGGCGCCAGTGAGTGATGCATGGTCTTCTGTAAATATTTGAGCAATACGATATCCTGTCCCGGCACTCAGCCTTAGAGTAGAGGTTTTGTCATGGTTGTTTAGTTTATAATTAAGTCTTGGGGTGACAATAGAGCCATACAGAGAATTATAATCATAACGAAGTCCTACTAAAACTATATTTTTTGCATTTAGCTGGGTTTGATTTTGAATAAATACTCCTGGTAAATGAGTTGTTGCCCCTCGATTATTCCCTGTAATTTCATCATATGTTGCAGTGGTATCATCATCGTAATAAGTGTATCTGTAGGAAACACCCATGAGAAACTCATTGTTCTTGCTATTCTTATTCAATGTCATTTGCCCGAAACCTATAGTTTGATCAGCATTAAAAAGTGTCGTTCCATAAACAGCATTTTGATCATGATCATTAAAACTGAATTGAAAAGAAATAGCAGGATTGATCTTGTAGTTTCCAAAAAACTCAAACCTACTGGTGTAAACACTTTCACCATAAAGAAGGTCACCTCCTCTGTATTTGGGCATCCATCCTATTTGTCCCCCCCATCGGTCTTCATAGACATAACGCGTTGCAAAGGACAGCTTATTGTTAAAAGTAAACTTATTGAAAATTGAAATCCGATCTTGAAGTGTCAAGTCAGTGAATCCATCTTCATTGTTGTCAATTGGGTTTGAGTAGTTAAAATAATTTATTCCTAGAAGACCTGTTGTCCTTTTGGATAGTCTGTATTTATATCCAACATCAGTATTGAGCTCACCCCAGCCTGATGTGAATGAATCTATGGATAGTTTTGAAGTGTTTTCGGGGAGTTTAGTGATTAAATTAATTACTCCCCCTATAGCTTCAGACCCATAAAGTGTAGAGGCGGGTCCTTTAACAACTTCTACACGTTCTATTAAAGATTGAGGAATTCCCGATAAGCCATATACAGTTGATAATCCACTAACTAAGGGAAGACCATCAATTAAAACCATGGTGTAACTTCCTTCTTGACCATTGATGTGAATGTCGCCCGTATTACAAACATTGCAGTTGAGTTGAGGGCGAACTCCATTAATATTTTCAAGCGCTTCAAAAACAGAAGAAGTAGGATTAGCCCTAAAAAAGGATTGGCTATAAACATCTACAGCTACGGGACTGTCTAGTTTGGACACCGGCTTTAAAGTCCCTGAAATGACAACTTCCTCCAACAATTCATCAGGCTCCATTTTGAGGACACCCAAATCAATTTTAGCTGTGGAAATGGGTATTGTTAATGATTTATATCCCAAATAGGAGATAACAAGTTTTGGATTTTTTATCTTAGAAAAATTAAGTAAAAATTGGCCTTTGGAATTTGTAGTTCCTCCTTGGGTTGAACCCTTGATGAAAATAGAAACATTTTCAAGGGGTTCATTTCCTGAAAAAACCTGACCCCTGACGGAATAATCTTGACCCATGGCCATTTGAATACTAAACAAAAAGAGAATGAAACGCAACAATGACATGCTTTTGTTTTATACTGCAAAACTATTTATTTAGTTTTATACCACAAAACATTACTATGAAAAAAACGATAGAAAAAGAGAATTACCTTAAAGCGATTTACAAGCGGGAAGAAAAAGGGGAACGAGTAACGGTGACAGCACTAAGTAATTTTTTTGAGGTAAATAAATCTACGGTGTCTAATATGATCAAGAAATTAATTGTAATGGGTCTAGTTGACAGCAAGCCTTATAAGCCAATCCTTTTAACATCTGCTGGAAGGGAAAAAGCAACAGAAATCATTTCAAAGCATCGATTAATAGAACTTTACTTGGTAAAAAAAATGAAGTTTAAACTCAACGAAGTTCATGATATTGCTGAAGAAATAGAGCATGTCGAAAACTCAGAATTTTTTAAAAGAATGAAAGAAATTTTAGGGGATACAGACATCGACCCTCATGGATCTAAAATTCCTGAATGTGATTATTAGTAATTTGGAAAATAAAACAAATAATTTCACAAAAATCCGTATTTACTTTAAAGATTAGGCCACTGTTTCTATCTGGGTTTACTTGGAGGTTTAGTTCTACAAAATCGTCAATCAATTATTAGAATATGGAAGATATATTGGGAGACTTAGCATAATTTTTTATTATTTGGGTATGTGCAATAACAATTTTGTTTAACAGTCTTTTGTGTCTTTTCGTCCTTATATATATGTTATTAAAGATTTGATAGGTGGGTTGAGGGAAATGTTCCGTGATTAATGATGTTTTGTTGAAGCCTTCTTTTTTAATCCACCTTTCTTTTAATCAAATCATTTTTTCCCCTAATCTAAATAATAATCATAAAATAAGAATTACCAAATAACAACTTTTCAAATCTCGGTATTTTTAAAATGTTGGAAATAGGTTTTAGAAAAGGGATTGCTGTTTAAGCTAAGATATTTAATCTAAACGGTTTATCATTGAAGTATTATAAACTATAAATCAATTTAAATTTCATGATTATAGAAGGAAAGAAAATATTAATAAATTAGAGACCAGACAAGGATAGTTGCAATTTATAATTTCTTTTAGTTCTCCACTCAAGACTCTTCCTATTCTGTATAGTGTTCCAAATTTTCTAGTTTGTATAAATTTCTAAACATTTCTTATCTTTATGTTTGAATAACCATTAACCATTGCAATGAAAATTTCTATTTTCCTATTATTGACATGTTTTGTATCACTTATTTTATTTTCAAGCTGTTCCGTTGAAGAAGTGGAATCAGAACGCTCAGTTTCTTCTCAATATGCCTTGACTGTTACGGCTTCCGAAGGAGGGTCAGTATTGCCTGAAGCCACTGGAATTTATGATCAAGGTGCAACAATGACACTTTCTGCAATTCCAGATGAGGGATATGAGTTTATTCGATGGTCAGGGAGTGATAATGATAATGGTAGATGTGGTATAGTTACACGCCCAACAAAAGGCTATTGTAGAGCGATAGTAACAATTTATTCAAATCGAGATATTTATGCTTATTTTCAAATTAAATCAGAGTAACCTCAGTTTGTTTTACTTATAAAGGTAAAGACCTACAGATTTTTAACCTTAATGAAGGTTGATAATTTATAAAGGTCAAATTCATAGTAATGTAAAATAAATAAGAAAGGGGATACTTTTTATCCCCTTAAATGGCACTGTTAGAATTTCAATTCCTAAACTTCTTTCCTATACCTTATCGCAGGACAAGATAGGGGCTTTAAACAACGATTCATCTTAAAAATAAGAGATTGGAATTTGATTAGTAATACATTCTCCCTAACTTAGAGTATTATTAACCATAAATCAATTAAAATGAAAAAACTATTTCTTTGTACTCTATCATTAATATTTTCAAATTTTTTAGCTGCACAAGTCGCTGTTGCTGATTTTATTCACCTTGAAAAAGGAGTTGAAAATGATTACAATACTTTAGAAAAAATATGGAAGCCTTTTCATAACAGCGAAATAAAAGAAGGTAAAAAAATGCGTTGGGCTGTTTGGAAAATAGATAAAGGGCCCGAGATGGAAAAAGCTCCTGATTATGTTGTATTCAATATTTTTAAAGATGAAGATCAGCTGAACAACTATATGAATAAATGGGATGGAGATTCTTCTATGAAAAAAATTGAAGCTCTCAATAGAGGTAAATTATCAAGGTCAGTAGTTAAAAATACTATGCGTAAAAAAATTAAAAATGAAGTTCGTAGCTATACTATAAAAATTTTGCATCAAACAGTTATGACTGGTGGAGAACCTAAAATTGGAGACAAAATATCTATGGGTGCAATGAGACAGAAAAGCGAAGATTACGAAAAGTTTGAGATGAATATCTTTCTCCCTATGTGGGAAAAACAACTCTTGAATGGTAATATTAGTCAATGGTCTTTTGCAAAAGTAATTGATAAAAACGAGGCTGCAAATGACATCACCCATATGACTTTTATTTTTAGAAATAATGCAAACCCTCAAGAGGTCTCTTTCATGCCAAATAATCAATGGTTAAACAATATGATTGTTGAAAAAGGATTAGAGACTAGAGATTTTTGGTCGTCAGAGGCAACCTTAGTCTATATTTCAAATTAAAACGATATACCCTCCCTAACCGGAGGGTTTTTTTTACACCAATGGATACAACCCAAACCCTCTCCAATCCATTGATATCATTGACTTAACCCTAAGATTCCTTTGTAGTGGTTTTAGGGGGGAGTTGTTTAATAGTGATTTGATTGATTAAACGTAAAATGAATTTTATTAAAGTTGATTTATAGGGTTTAATTTAATTATCGGCATATCCTCTTCATTAAGTTCAGGGAGTAATTGGAATATAAATTATAAAGGGTTAATTCAAATCATCAAATGATAAAGCTCCAGAAGGACACTTCCCAATTTGGGATTTTATTTCATCTGAATTAGCATTTTCCAAATTAATCCAAGGCCTTTTATTTAGATCATATACTTTAGGTAACGTTTTAACACATACACCAGAGTGTTGGCATAATTTTGGATCCCATTTTACCTTAATTTCAGAATTTAGATACTCTTTCATAACGTTTAGTTTTCGTCCATCCATTCTTCTATTGATTTAAATACAGAGCACAATTTTTTTGATCTTTCAGTTAAAGAATACTCTACTTTAGGGGGAATCTCTGCAAAAAACACCCTTTTAACTAATTTATTTTTTTCTAAATCTTTTAGCTGATCTGTTAGTACTTTTCTTGATATGGCAGGAATTGAGTCAGCTATTTGACCAAAACGCATTTTATCTCTATTTCTTAACCTACTTATAATAATTAGCTTCCACTTTCCTCCAAGCATATCTGTGAAACTTGATACGGGACAGTTTTTATATGTTTTCTCTGCTTCCATAACTAATTGTGTTTGTTACCAAATGGTAACCAGAAATCTATTAGTTACTTTTTAGTAACAAGTTAAACAATAGTATTATGTACGATAGACCTAAATATAAAAGTGGGAATACATCAAATCCAAATGGTTATTGTGATGGATCGCATTTAAATAAAAAAAGTGAGTGATATGAAAAAGAATTTTTTTTTCTATTGGTATCAATTTTAATTATAACAATGTCTTATGGACAAAAATTAACTTTAGACATTTCAAAAAGTCAAATTAAATGGTATTGTAAAAACCAATAATAACAATGCATTTGGAAGTAAATAGAGTTTAATGGTTATAGTTCCATATACTCTACAAGTATTTGTCCCTTTCTTTGTTAATACACTATCTATAGGGTTTAAAGAAAAATATACATTTTAAATGGGCACAAGATGGGCACAAACTAAGACAATTGATAGTTCTTAATGGTTTTTATAAGAATAAATTGGACACTTTGGACAGTGGTTTTTGACACTGTTGGAATTTAAATCCCAAAACTTTTAAGGCATCCTTAATCCAAACACAGGGGGATGGGTTTTAGAAAACGGTTTTTCTATTGAAACAGGTGGATAGAATTTGATATGTAACCTAAACATTATATATTAGGAGTATTATTAACCATAAATCAATTAAAATGAAAAAAATATTCAGTCTTTTAAGTTTCCTTGTAGCTTCAGTTATGTTTTCTCAAAATGTTGTAGAGATTCATTATAGACATGTCCCTGCTGAAAATATTGCAGAATTTGAAGCTAAAGAGATGGATCATTGGTCTAAAGTGAAGCAAAATGCTATTGACAATGGAAATCTTTTAGCAACTGCCTTTTTCAGAGTAGCAGATGCTGGTTTAATAGAAGATGAGACAACTCCTACTCATGCATTTGTTTTAGTTTATAAAGATTTTGAGCAATTAGCAAACTCTATGAATATTTGGTCAACTGCTGAGGAAGTTCTTGGAATGAGTCCAAGCTATGTTTCAACAGATGAAATTTCAAAAGTGATGATGATTCAACGATATAAACTAATAGATGAATTAAGTCCATTAAGAGAGTTTAAATATGCTGTTTGGAATTATTCTAAACCAAAAAATATGGGAGGGTTTGTAAATGAAAACCTAAAACTTTGGAAACCATATTTTGAAAAAAGAGTAGGTAAAAACGGTTTAGCTGGATGGGGAATTTTAGCACGTGTTTATCCTCAAGGAATGGATCAATCAAGTATCCTTTCTTATGATCATTATACAGATCTCGCGAGTGCTATGCAAGCACTATCACCAATGGATTTCGATCAATCTATATTAGGTAAATCCAAGATGTCTGAATATGACCCTGACGGATTTAGATATCGAGTTCTATTAGAACTTCTTCAATTTCAAGGAAGTGTCAACTAAATAAACAAGCCCTCCCAAGTGGAGGGTTTTTCTTTTACACCAATGGATA
>Ga0233444_10001366_pt1 | contig 28168 bp, 21 predicted proteins | sample SI_124_October20_6_FD_182792 | JGI IMG/M metagenome (GOLD analysis project Ga0233444, IMG submission 182792) | Seawater microbial communities from Saanich Inlet, British Columbia, Canada - SI_124_October2016_10_MG | ecosystem: Environmental > Aquatic > Marine > Inlet | place: Canada: British... | reverse complement strand
CGACCCTTTTGGCAGACTACATGAGCGACCTATACGGACTCAAACTTGAACCAATGCCAAACCGTCTAGTCAACTATGGTACCACAGACAACGGTATCGCAGTTATCGAACTAGCATCAGACTCAGCAGGAGCTCCTTTAGAAGGAGATGCAATGGGTCCTAACACTTACACTCACGGTATGATGTGTGATATTGATACTGCAATCATCAAGGCAAGATTCGATGATGATGTTACTGTGATTGTAATTACAGGAAATGGAGCAAAGTTCTTCTCAGCAGGCGCTTCTATCCAGATGCTTAACAGCGTAACACCTGGCTTCAAGTACAATTTCTGTCTTCACGCTAACGAAACCCTTTCACGTTTCGAGCAGACTACTAAGTTGGTAATTTGTGCAATGAACGGACACGCAGTTGGTGGCGGTCTAGAAATCGCAATGGCTGCAGATATCAGAATTGCTCGCAAGAATGCAGGAAAGGTTGGACTCCCAGAGATCAACCTTGGTGTTCTAGCAGGAACTGGTGGAACTGCTCGCCTCACTCGCCTAATTGGTAAGGCTAAGGCTCTAGAGATGATGGTTACAGGAGAACTAATGTCCTTCGAAGACGCAAAAGATTGCAACCTAATCAACCACATTTGGGAAGGAGACGCTGATGAATTCCGTCGAGACGTCCTAGATTGGGCTAGCCAATTTACACTACCTAACAAGGCAACAAAGGCTGTTGGAAACATCAAGCGTTCTTGCCAGACAGGACCTGAGATTCCATTCGAGTACCACTTGGCACTTGAGCGTGAACTACAGGCTGCTCTATTCGGTAGTAGTGACGCTAAGGAAGGAATCGCTGCATATGTTGAGCGAAGAGTTCCTAGCTTCGAAGGCCAGTAATCACTTTTGATTACAAGTGCGAGCATTGTGCTCCATGCTATTGCAAATGCTACACCTACGTAGTGCCTTATAGCTAGATATTCTCTGTAAGCGTAATTTTGCAGCCGAGGGATTTAGTTCAGGGCAAGTTCTGCGATTGTGCCCTGGATTGTAACAATATGTGCACAATCTATTGCCCTTCGATCTCAATCTAGAAATCCTGCTTTTCTCAGGATACAATTCCGGGCAAGTTCTGGAGTTATGGCCGATCTTGTCGCAATTAGTGCAACGTCTCCAACCCTTTTTCCCAAATCTGAGTGCCTTTCCCGGATTTAGAACCGGGCAAGTTCTCATGTTGTGCCCGGGTTTATTGCAGTGGGAACATCTACGTCGACTATCTCTTGCATAATTTTTGGAGTTTCCAGGGTTGATAACAGGGCAGGTTCTGGTATTGTGGCCTTTAACTCCACAATGTGAGCATCTTCTTGTAGAGTGCTTCTCTTCTCTGATTACAGCTTTAGAAGGGTTGGATAGTTTGCAAGTTCTAGAGTTATGTCCTCCTTCCTTACAAAGAGAACAGATTCGATATTCTTTCTTTCTATGACGTGGGCGTTTTTTGAGAGCGCATTCATTTCTCGAATGCCCCGGTTGACCACACAAGCCACATTGCCTCTGCATTGCTATAAAATCAAAAAAGTAGCATATATTTCTTTCATTATTATTCTATGAAAATGGATTCATTGTTTGGTAAAATGGTATTCGAATTCCAATATTTCCGAACGATGTTTTCAAGTCCTTGAGTAAACTCGGCGGTTTGATGGCGACCAAGTACCATGTTCCAGCGGATGTTCCAGACGAACTAATCGAGACATTCATCGATAATATGGATGCAGCGACTTGCGGCACAGGAAAAATGAATCTGTTTGCTTGTGATCAAAAAATAGAACACCTTAACGATGACTTCTATGATGGGGGAAATAAGATTCCATTGTCGTCAAATGACCCCGAGCATCTTTTCGAAATCGGTGCAAAGGCGCATGCAGAAGGTACTATTGGTGTTCTTGCAGGCCAATTGGGCTTGATTTCTCAGTACGCTAGAGATTACCCAGACCTTCCTTACTTAGTAAAACTCAACTCTAAATCTCACATGGTTGGCACCAGTCAAAGAGATCCAGTTTCCCAAGCACTTTGGGATTTGGACGATGTTGCATCACTTCTTCACAACGGAATCAATGTTGTAGGCATCGGTTACACTGTTTATATCGGTTCTGAATACGAGCATGAAATGCTTACCGAGGCAGCAACATTCATTCGACAAGCCCATGAAATGGGAATGATATCTGTGGTTTGGATGTACCCTAGAGGTAAAGCAGTCACTGATGAGAAAGACCCACAACTAATCTCTGGCGCTGCTGGTGTTGCAGGTTGCCTAGGCGCAGATTTCGCTAAAGTGAACTATCCAAGAGCATTCGAAGGGATGACACAAGCAGAAAGTCTTGGCGTTGCTGCTGAAGCTGCAGGTCGTTGTGGAATTATTTGCTCTGGTGGTGGAACACTTCCGCCTGAGGAGTTCTTAGAGCGCTTGGTTCAACAGATGCAAGTCTCCGGTTGCAGAGGGGCTGCAACAGGAAGGAATATTCACCAAAAGGGTACAGAAGATGCTGTTAGAATGACCGCAGCGTGTAAAGCGGTCATATGTGATGCAGCTGGTCTTGAAGAAGCACTGGCAATTTACCGTGGTCAGTAATTCTGAACCATTCCGCAAGAAGTACAGACTGATCCTACTACTAGGCCACCGCAAAAAATACACATCCCGCTCATAGCAGGGAGTACTATTGTCATCTGACTGAATCAGTTGCGTCTAATCAAATCGTTTGTCTGAACGTTTCCTTCAGAATCGATGATTAGTGGCTGACCTTCTTCCCATCCAGGGCAGTTGTCTGAAACCCATACACGGGTAGCCCATTCGCAGATGTCGTATCCGCCTGAGAGAATGCCGGATCTCTTGATGTATCCTACTTTGACAATATCTTTGTCCTTGGAGAGTACGTTTCCTAATTGTTGGCTAGTAGTTCCGTGACGCATAGTGCTGTTGATATGTTCTAGAATTTCTGCAGTGTTGCGGGGGCGATCACCCAGGAACTTCTTGATTTTTTCACGTATTCTTACTGTCTTCATTAGTCATCTCCTCCTTGTCATTCGGCTGAATCCTGTGTGTCGGGTGGGCCGTTAAACCCAAGGAGCGAAGCAGCCCATATAACCGTTCTGCCGACAGAGCGTTCGAAGTTACATTAACTCACGAAAAAACCGATGCAAATAGTGGTTTTATTGTTAAACTGGGTTTATTAAACGCATTCTCCAGTGGAAATGTGTAACAAAATGTAACAATTTACTGGAAAGTAAGTGGAAATTTTGATATGGGGGCTATATGTGGAATAGTTTGGTGACAATGGTGCGAAGTAATCGTATTCGTTCAACTTACCAGCGACGAATCCTAGATTGGTTGGCTGATGGAGGCGGCACAGTGACCGAGGTTTCGAATGCGTTGGGTCTCAGAGTACCTCACGCTTCTGCAGCCCTAAAATCACTACGAGAATCAGGCGACGTCGCCCGAGATGATCATAACTTGCGAGGCTCTAGATACCGTTTATCTTCTCAAGGTCTTAGCCGTTTGGAGAGTGATGGTTTAGCTAGAATGAAAGAATTAGTCAGATGGCCTCCACCTCCTGGTGCTGCAGGTATAGTATTGGCAAGAGAAGGCTCAATGCTGTTACTTGGTTACGCTTCTAAGCCGGCAGGACCTCTACTTGGCCTACCAGATAGGCCCATGAATGATGAAAGTGGAGTACTAGAAAACTCCAGTGGAAATGAGGGGGCGTCAAAAGCATGGCAATGGGCAGTACAGAGAGGAGAAGGTCCCGTATGGTGGGATTTAGAAACAATGCGTAGTGCAAATGCACCAACTGATGCAAGTCCTACGACACTTACTGCTTGGATGGAGCGGCCAAAAGTAATGGGTGTTGTCCGTGCTAAACTTCTGGAAGATTCCAAGCCTTGGCCACTAGGGGTTGGCAGTTGGTTCACCTCTTTGCCGTCTGGGCATTGGCCAGAATTGCCTTACGTATTGAGAGATGGTGATGCAACAATTGGGAGAGCAGGGAATACTGGTCCTCAAGTGAAGCCACGTGGCGGAGTACATGCTAGGTTGGGCCGTAGGATCGATAGGTCATTGGTTGTGAGAAATACTTCATCTCATTCATTGAAGATTGTTGATGGTGATCTACTCTCATTGCCCGCAACTCCATTACCTCGTGGTATACTTCGTCAATGGTTGAAATTGATACACCCTCGGCTTACACAAACTTCTATCGATGAAAAATACATTCGACTTCTAGATGATCTTAGTAATTCATCCTCTAATGCACTAACAAGAAAAGTACTGAATGACTTTCCTGGTCGTATGTGGGCTGATGAGTTTGAGACAATAATCGATACAAGGTCTATCTCTCAGCGTGGAGCAGAATCCATTGTCAATTATGCATTGGAGGTTTCTGATGTACCAATTGTACTTGATTGGCGATGGCCTGCTAACCATGATTTGTTGGGTAGATTTGCTAGTGACAGTAAATGTAGAATAATAATCTGTGAACATTCGGACATAGGTCTACCCTTCGTTCTCACATCGTTAGGTGATAGTGGTAAGTTCGATTTGGAAATGCCAGGGCGACTACATTTGCCAATTAGCATGGATTCAGATGTGTCTGCTCCAAGTGGATGGAGTCCTCCATTATCTCCAAGTGAATTAGTCAGGGGAAATTCCTCAAATGCACAAAACTCAGATAGTTACCTTGAAGCGATGTGGCAAGCATGTAGATTAGCCAACGGAGATGAAGCTTGGGCTGATCGGCATGAGTTAGATTACCCATTAGCATCTTGGATAGCGACTCCAATTTCTGGACAGTCTGCTAGATGGAGACGGATTGGGAAAAACCTCAATCCAATTTGGGCAACCCTGGCAAGGTTGGATGATTTTGACACCACCACTCTTGCTGATTTAGCACTGGTTGACCAGAGTGCGTTGATTGTACTCACCCAGAGAATTAGAAACAATCCACTTAGTGTAATCTCATTGAATAAAGATCATCCTGCTATAGCGACAGTTTTGCTCCTCAGCACAGAATGGCTTGAAGATGAACCAAATGTCATTGATTCTTGGCTCTCAAATCCAACCGAAGTATCTGAAGTACTTCGTAAAAATTGGAATAAACCAACAATCAGTCGTTTGGTGGATGCCTGTCCGCATCATCGAATGTTACTGAATAAAGATAACTTTGACCGCGACGAAGCACTGGCAATTATGGAAGACGTCCATTATTCATTGTGGAAGAAATTCTCTGCTACCTGGTTGTTGATGTGTATGGCTTCAACTATGGGTCGCTCGGCTCTATCCGTTCTAGAACTGCCTTGGGCCGCAATCTTATTCGAACAAGATTTGAAATCAGAAGATTTAGTTCTGGTTCACCATATGCCAGATGGTGTTGGTACTGACTCGTTAGGCGATGTTGTCGAAGGTCTGAAGGCGGCCGAAGAAGGAAGACCGCCAGTCTGTGGAAAAAGCCACCCTTTGGCTGGCTGGTTATTCCAAAAACAGATGCCTGAGCCGCCATTAACAACTAATTTCAACCAAGATATACATCTTGCTCTACACCGACGGTTTCAACAATGATGGGCTTTGAGAGTCAATTGGCCGCACATGCAACATCGCAGGGAGAGCGTCCGCTCAGTGAACTGCGATACCAATGATAGCGGCCACGTGCCATCGACGAAGACCAGGGTGACTCCTCGGAGAATGACCTCTGATGCAAACCGATGGACAATGTGGTCGGTAATGGGTCCTCGCTGGACGAGAGTATGAGAGTGAGACAACCAACCGGCTGCACAGATAAGCCCTGACCCTGGGTCAAGCTCCCGAGGAGACTGTGACAGGGGCTGTTACGGGTCGGGGCACAGCTTTCTTTGCGATTCATTGAATAGCCATCCAAACTCAGTCGATAGTATGGCGAAGTTGGAACGCTGCTTAGTGGGCGGCACCTTCGATAGGTTTCACGACGGCCACAAGGAATTACTTCTAACGGCACTTGAAGTTGCAGAATTAGTCGAAGTTTGGATCACAAATGATGTGATGTCGGCTGCAAAATCACCTTTCTTACAACCTTTTGAAGACCGACGAGAAGCAATCCTCGCTTGGGCTGATGAACGGATTACAACTCACGAATTAGAAGATAACATGGGGCCTGCGCCTATCAGGAAAGACTGCGACAGCATCATCTGCACTCCCGAAACCTTGAGTAATTGCCAATCAATAAATGAAATCAGGTTGAAGAATGGATTAATCCCACTTGAAATCATTGAGGTTTCTCACACCCTAGATGAGGTTGGAGGAATTATTTCCAGTACTAGAATCAGGGCAGGTCTTATCGACAAAAATGGTAAGCAGTGGTTGAAGGAATCCGACCGAGGTAAGACTTACCTTTTCCATAGGGGATTGGATGCTGAATTGAAAGAGCCAGCAGGTGAATTATTCCCTGGACCTGAAGATTCTCCAGAGGTGGCTATGTCTGCTGCAATGGAGAACATCGCTCCGGGCGGAATAATTGCAGTTGGAGATGTTAGTGTCGAGACTCTTTTAGAGATGGGAGTAACTCCTGATATTGGCTTGGTAGATGGAATGACTAAGCGAAGTGAACTAACAAAAAAAGTCGATTTATCTTCATTTGATATTCTACTTAGTGCAGATAACCCTCCTGGAGCGATCACACCATCGCTTATCGATTCGATAAATACAGCATTGCACAATGACCAAACTACCTGTATTGAAGTCGATGGGGAAGAAGATCTTGCTCCAATAATAGTTCACTTACTTGCTCCGCTAGGAACCAACGTGATCTATGGCCAGCCAGGTAAAGGCGTAGTACTTCGGATAACGAGTCTTGAATCCAAAGAGCAATGCCGAGGTTTGTTATCCCGGTTTGAGGTGAAAGAATGACTCTTGTCACCGTAGCGGTCTGTGTTAGAGATGGACTTGAGTGGATAGATGGCTGTCTCGAGTCATTGATCAACCAAACACATAGTCCTCTCGAGATAATTTTAGTGGACGACGGTTCTAGTGATGGTGGCCAAGATAAAGTCAAAGAATGGGAATCTAATGATTTAGTAACTGTCATCAATCAGGATGCTATTGGCTTGTCTGCAGGTAGAATGGCTGCTTTAGACGCTGCAAGTGGTGATTGGTTTGCAATCACAGATATCGATGTGAGGCCCGAGAATGATTGGATTGAGAGGATGCTTGAGGTATCTAGGTCTAGAGATGGCGAGGATGTTGTTGCAGTTACGGGTAGAACTGTATTCGGTCAAGCTGATGATGTTATCTCCAGAATCAGGTCCTCAGAAATTGAATCCAAATATCGCTCTCGACCTCGTAGCACAAATTTAGCTAATGGTCCATGTTCGATGTTCAAAGCTGAAAAATTAAGATCAATTGGAGGCTTTGACCCTTCATGGTACCATGCAGAGGACATGGAAGTTTCACTAAAACTAGTTCAAGAGGGCGGAACTATTGTTTACACTCCAAATGCAGTAGTCAATCATATTCCTGAGACAGGTCTTAGACGGTTTTTGCATAAGCGCAGAAGAGATGCCAGAGCTCACGTACGAATTCACCGACGTTACAAAGGAATAAAACATGATTTCATTGGTTCTTCATGGATAGTGCTGTGGATGGTTCCACTGATTGGTTTGGGTTCTTTAGGAGTCTCGTTATACATCGGAAACCTACTGGCTTACGATGAGATAAATCTCGACTCAGTTTACTATTCACTATCTAGGGAGGTACTGTTGATTTCTCTACTGCCCTTCCTTTGGCTATCTTCTTTCTTTAGAAGTCACTTGCCCAAGAATGGAATCAAACCTTTGTTTGTTCTTATCTCTTGGTCACTAACCCTATGGGTAGGAATCCTTCTAGGTTACTTCGATGCGTTACTGCGTCGAAAAGGACACTGATCATTCTTCTTGCTCAATAGATGCAAGCATGCGTAGGACCAAACCTGCGGACATCATTGCAATCGACCAAGAGTACACACCAGGGTCAATCCATGTTGTCGAAGTTAGTCCCCAGTAGAAGTAGAATATAATGCTTCCAAGCATGGACCATGTCCCTACAATCAGGGACCATCCGCCATTACCAGGCTCGACTAGGTCGTTGTACCAGTTACTGGTCATCATTGATTTTGCCCATTCGCCGATTCCATCTTCTTCAGAGAGAGAACGAATTCCTAGTGCAGCCATTCCACCGCAAAATAGCATGAATACAGCGTCTCCGATAGCGAATGCCGCAGCGCTGTCCTTGTCTCCGAATGCATCATTTGTGTATTCAAAGGTAAGAAGTCCGCCCCATGAGACGTGATAATTAGGGTGAATATTGTTTGTAAGGTTCAGTACAGCAAGGAATAATCCAAGGCTTCCTATCCAGAAATACCATGTTGCCAAGGTTTTGGAGGGTTGTGTCAGAATCTCGAACATACCGTTCTTTCCATTCTCAACATCAGTGCTCATGCGCCGTTCGACCTTGGACGCGTTTAAGAGTCTTGGCATAGCCCCGAAGGGGCTGTAAATACATCAAAGTGGACTTTGATGACGATACTTTGCAGAGAAAACCTCGGTTAGTGTTGGCTCTGCTTTGGCCATTACATCACACGGATCGATGTTAGTAGGAATGCATGAGTTGATCTCCTTGCTTCTTCCATAGCGTCCTCTTGAGATGGTTTTTGCAGTAACTAATCCTAACATGTCGAGGTTGGAAATAATTCCTGAGATTCTTCTCGCTGTGAGGAATTGTTGTCCGATATGGGTACATGCTTGTTTGTAGATATGGTACACTTCACCGGTTTGGATATTTCTCAATCCATTCTTTTCGTTGATTAGTACCGATGCTAGAACTAGCTTTTGTTGAGTTGGCAAAGTTCTGATTACTGGAGTGACTTGGTCAGATTCAATTTGTGCTTGAGCAATACGAACATGGTTTTGTTCTACAACCTCGACTCCTTCTTGTTCTGCCTTTTCAGTTGATACGCGTAACAAATCAAGCGCACAACGAGCGTCACCGTGCTCTTGTGCGGCTAGTGCTGCACATAATTCAATAACTCCGGCGCCGATTGCTTCCTTGTTGATTCCAATTTTTGCACGAGAGCGAAGGATATCTTGTAGTTGCTCTGCATTATATGGGTTGAAGACGATGTCTTGTTGCCCAAGTCTACTGCGAACTCTAGGATCAAGGAAGTCTGTGAACTTCAGGTCGTTGGAAATTCCGATGACACATGCTCGAGCATTTTCTAACTCAGCATTCAGATTTGTTAAATTGTATAGAAGGTCATCTCCAGCCTTCTTTACTAGATGGTCGATTTCATCAAGAACCAGAACGTATACTCCGCCGCGATTGTTCATGCGCTTAACCAATTCAGAGAATACTCTATCGGTAGGCCAACCGGTGAATGGGATTTCGTCTTTTTCGTGTTCTTCTAGCAATGCGTTACCTAGGTGTGAAAGAACTCTATACTGTGTGTCTATTTGTCTACAGTTGACCATTACAGGGTGAACGAATCTCCCTATGGATTCGCCTTTACGTTGAAGTTGGTCACAGACGTACCTTGTTACTGCAGTCTTACCTGCGCCAGTAACACCGTAAAGGATCATGTTTGAGGGGATATGTCCCTTGAGTGCCTCTACCAAATTGAATGAAAGTTGGTCTCTTTCCTGGTTTCTGTGAGGTAGAGATTCAGGTTGGTGAGTGTGGCGCAGTACTTCTTTCTGAACAAATAGAGTCTTCTGATTGAGAATTCCATCGAAAATATTTCTCGTCAAAAAATAACACCTCCTCTATTTTGTCATGCTGGTTGAATGCCCGGCCCACATCATGCGTGATGCCTACGGGGAGTCCGAGTCCGCCATATAAGTCTAGTCCCAAACCTCCACTGCATAGTGAGGATTTGCTAACATATCGTAAATCAATTGGGGGTATAAAAAGGGTAGAACCTTTTCGTTTAATATGATATAAAAAGGACCTACTGGAAAGTGTATTTTTCTTGTGTGCGCCGGGCATTGGAAAATTTCTGGCGCAGGCATTCTAGCAGAATAGCCGATCAAGATTTTCTCCACAGATTACAGGAATTGAAAGCTGTAGCTGAAAATAAATTTTATCAGATTGCTCGAAGGTACTCAAATTTTGCAGGGTATTAAATAAGAATTACAATTGATGTTATTTTAAGTATATTTTATTCTAACATATTGAGCCATCTGCGCCAAGTAAAAATTCCATATTATCTTCTCCATGAATTACATTTTCAGGGAATTCTGGAACTTCTTTTGTAAGAATCTTGTAATCTGAATCGATGTATGTATGCGTTATGACAAATTGTGTACTTGGGAATTTTTTCGCTAATTCCATAATATCACTTGGTTTGTGGTGATGTTCAGTATTTACCCACTCTGGGACTGCCATTTCAACAACAACAAATTTGCATTGTCCTATTCTATTCCACAGTTCTTCACATGGGCCCGAGTCTCCAGAATGTATCATCGACCAGCCTTCTTCGTGAGTTAGCATCCATCCATGAGGGTCAACTTCCGGGTCGTGTAATACTTCGAACCTTTCCATAGTCCAACCTTTGACATCGGGAATGTCGACCCAGTTGATACTCTCAATTATCTCGTCTAGTGAGCCAGGATATGCTAGATTACACAGGTGAGTCAATCTCTCCCTTACTCCATTGGAGCCTGCAACAGTAAGCGGCTTCATCCCTTCTCTATCGGAAATGTATTTTCGTTCTAGAAGCAAGAATGGAAATCCAAACACATGATCTCCGTGTACATGAGTAATTAGAATCGTATCGATTTCTGAGGGGCTGACTCCAGCGATCCGCAAGCTTGCAAGGGCAGTAGGTGGGCAATCGATGATGATGTGTTTGTCGATTAATAGGAACGAATGGAGCCTTCCTGAAGGGAGAAATGCATTGCCACTGCCGAGCAAATCCAGTACTACCATGGGCTAATGCAGGTACTTCCACTCTAAGACATCATCGCACCTAACATTCATCTATTCGGTTCAGGTGGGCGGCATGTCGGTGTACACTATGGCCAACTGGAGCGCGAAAAATCCGTACCAATCTAAGATTACCGAATGCTATGTCTTAAACGGCAAAGGTTCTCGAAAAGAGACACGCCACGTCGTTTTCGATTTAGGAGATTCAGAATTGGATTACAAAGTTGGAGATGCACTGGGCGTAATTGCAGAAAACCCTGAGCAGACCGTCGATTTACTAATTGAGACAGCGGGCTGGGATAGCGAACACATGGTTACTACTCACAACGGAGATAGGACCATCAAGGAGGCCTTGAAGATGGACTTTGAAATCCACCGTGTTAACAAGAAATTCGTGAACTCTCTTACAGAAAAGGTGACTTCTAACGGAATGCGGATTACTGTAAAGATGATCGACAGATATCGTGAATCAGTTGCTGGTAACGGAGCAGATTGGATGAACGAAGATTCTACTTTGAGTGAAGAATTGCTTCCATCAATTCCTGGAGATGATCCTATGGGCAGGGTTGAGAATCTAACATCCGATGCTAAGGCGATGGAAGATTACATCTGGTCACGTGATTACATCGACGTAATGCAAGATTTTGATGTAAATTATACTCCTGAAGAATTCGTAGAAGTTATTGACAAACTAAAGCCGCGTTTGTACTCAATTGCTAGCAGCCATGATGCGCACCCTGGTTTTGTAGAGTTGACAGTTGGAATCGTTCGCTATTCTCACCACGGAAGAGAGCGTGGTGGCCTTTGTACTGTTTACATGGCAGATGAAGTTGAAGTAAACAAGACAGATGTAGGAGTATTCATGTCTCCTACCAAGTCATTTGTCCTGCCAGAGGATAAATCCACTGACATTATCATGGTCGGACCGGGAACTGGTATTGCACCATTCCGTGCTTTCATGGAACAACGTATACACGATGGTGGTAATGGTAAGAATTGGTTATTCTTCGGAGACCAATCTTCTAAGACTGAATTTTATTATCAAGAATCAATTGAGGGCTGGCTTGACGAGGGCCATTTATACCGATTCACCACTGCTTGGTCCCGTGACCAAGAAGAGAAGATCTACGTTCAACACAGGCTCAAGGAGCACGGTGCTGAAGTATGGGAATGGTTCGAAAGAGGAGCATACTTCTACATTTGTGGAGATAAGACATACATGGCAAAAGATGTACATCGTGCATTAATCGATATTGCAATCGAACATGGTGGTATGTCGGAAGCAGATGCAACTCACTTCATCGAGAAGACCATGATGAGGGAAGAGAAGCGTTACTTGCGTGACGTCTATTGATCAAGCTTCACCTTCTGGCGGAGTTGGGACTTCAACACCAGGAATGCCTAACTCGCGTGCGCGCTTAATCATAATCGTAGTCCACTTCGATTTAGGGCCAGGGAATGCGACTAAGTGAGTGGCGTGTTCTAGCATCTTATCTCCCAGTGTAGGGGATGCTTCAGGCCTACCAGTGTCTTCTAATCCCTTTCTTGGTTCATTCCATGCCTCTGAGAAAATAGCCATGGGTATTGCATGGTTATTCGCCCACCTTTCAGCGAGATAATCGACGCCACTTGCGCCCCCTATGATGATTAGATCGGGGTGTGCATTCCATTTTATCCACTGCTCCAATTGCTCCTCTAGCCACTCATAGTCGTAAAACCTCGAGTTTCCACAAATTACCAAGTTGACAACTCGTCCATCCTGATTTAGGTCCCTTCCAGCCAATCGCTCGACAGTCGCTGCACCCGTGTTTGTATCATCGGCCATGTTTTCAAATTGGCAGGGTACCCTATAAGGGAAACCCAAACATTGTATGGTTTTAGACCGAATGGGCTAATTCGTTTCCGGATTTCGGGGCCAAGAAACACCCTTTTGACGACCTTTTCGACCGCTTTCATCATAGAATAGGTTTGGTTGGGCACAACCATGGCATTCAAGCGTGTGCTAATTGCGAACCGTGGAGAAATCGCTTTGCGAATACTTAGGGCCCTTCGAGATATGGGTATTGAAGCAGCCATTATTCATGGCAGGGAGGACCGATTGTCGCTACCTGTAAGAATGGCAGATATTGCATATCCTATAATGCGTCAAAATCCATTGGACTCATACTTAGACATCGAAGCTGTTGTTCAGGCTGCAAAAGATATGGATTGCGATGCCGTTCATCCGGGATACGGATTCTTAGCAGAAAATGCACATTTTGTTAAGCGCCTCGAGGAGGAAGGAATTACTTTCATTGGCCCAGCCGCTGAAGTCATCACACTATTGGGTGATAAGATCGAAGCAAGAGCAGCAATGGAGGCTGCCGGACTTCCAACTGCAAAGGGAAGTAGTGAACCTATTTCATCTGCTGAAGTTGCGAGTAAACTAGCAGACGAAATTGGTTACCCTGTAATCATCAAAGCCGCTGCTGGCGGTGGCGGAATTGGTATGCAGATAGTCAATGAAGAAAATGAGTTTGAAAGCGCTCTTAAATTGTGTCAAAGCCGTGCTAAATCAGCGTTTGGGGATGACAGAGTTTTCGTTGAGAAATATATCGAAGGTGCTCAGCACGTTGAATTCCAAGTTTTAGGAGATGGAGAAAAGGCAATTCACTTTGGCGAAAGATTCTGCTCAATCCAACGCCGGCATCAGAAACTTGTGGAAGAAGGGCCTTGGTTGTCTGATGAGAAGAGAGCAGAAATTGGTGCATTGGTGTGCTCCGGTGCAGAATCAGTAGGGTACAAGGGCCTTGCAACATTCGAATTCTTGAGGGATAAGAATGGTGACTTTTACTTCTTAGAAGTAAATCCGCGCGTTCAAGTCGAACACACTGTTACTGAATTGATTACAGGCTACAATCTAGTCGAGTTAGGAATTAGAGTGGCTCAAGGAGAAAGTCTGCCACTAACTCAGGAAGACATTGTGATTAGGGGCCATGCTATTCAGTGTAGGTTGAATGCTGAAGATACAACAAACTTCGTACCTTCGCCAGGTCGACTATGGGAGTGTCACTTCCCATCTGGATTTGGTATTAGGTGTGACACTCATGCACATCCTGGGTATGAGATGCCGGGATGTTTCGATAGTCTTCTTGCAAAGTTGCTTGCATGGGGCCCAGATCGGGAGTCAGCTATTCGCCGAATGAGGACAGCCCTGGATGAAACAATAATCACAGGAGTGGACCACCTCATTCCACTACATCGAAGAATAATGGATGAGAAAGACTTCCTTGCTGGAGACATCACCATCGCGTATATCGATGAACATCAAGACCTCTTGGGATGATTGTGATGGATGTTCTAATCGTTGGCAGCCTGGCATACGATACTCTAGAGACTCCTTTGGGTTCTAGGGAGGATGAATTAGGAGGTTCCGCATCATACGGTGGTTTCTCAGCATCATTTCACATGAGAAGGCTTCATGGAAATGGTGTATCATTAGTTGGCGTTATTGGTGAAGATTTCAAATCGGAGCACCTAGATTGGTACAAAGAATCTGGCTTGGAGATTAGTGGAATCGAATCTAGTGATGGTCAAACATTCAGGTGGAAGGGTTCCTACCATGGAGATATGGCGGAGGCCGTGACTCATGAGACCCATCTCAACGTTTTCGAGCATTTTCAACCAAAAGTCCCAGCGACGCATACTAAACCAAAGGTGCTTATGTGCGCTAATTTACATCCATCTTTGCAATCATCTGTGTTGTCGCAAACAGAAGCACAGAGAGTTACTATATTGGATTCAATGAACTTATGGATCAATATTGCACACGATGAATTACTCGATGTGATTAAGAGAGTAGATATCGTTGTATTAAATGATGGAGAAGTTAGAATGTTGGCATCCGATGAAAACTTGGTTAAAGCCGCGAAAAAGGTGCTTGCGATGAAGAATGGAGGGATTATTGTAGTCAAGAGAGGCGAGCACGGAGTTCTGGCCCTACACCCAGATGGGATGATCTCTATGCCAGCTTACCCGACACTGAATCTCACAGATCCTACGGGATGCGGGGACTCATTTGCAGGGGCAATGGCACAGTTCCTTTCTCAGAATAATGGGCCTGTTGGATACGAGGAGTTGGCAGAGGCATTGGTTCATTCAACTGTTACTGCGTCTTTTACCATAGAAACATTTGGAACTGAAAGAATTAGAAATTTATCAGTGGATGAATATGATGCAAGGTTGAAGGAGTTCAGACGAATCTCTCGGACTTCTTGATTGCAGCATGCTCAAGAACAGGTCGTAACTCGCAGAGCCATGACCGTACTCAATATCGCAATGGTTGGTAGTGACGACTTGGCTAAATCAATCGCCAAGGCTACAGACCAGCGAGACGTACATACCTATGTCAACAAAGAATCTGGTCCAGATGGGGCAAGAATTCTTTCGATTATCCGGCCAGCAAAAATGCCTGAAAGAATCCGTCCATTCTTCAATTCATTGTGTGCAGCAAGAGTTGGATTAATCGAAGTAACCGGTGTCGATGCGACATTTGGAGAAGTTCTCGTAGGATTTGCATCTGCAGGCGTGGATAAAGGAATCTTTGTCATCAACCCAGCAGATGGTGAATGGATTGATGAAGACCAAGTAAAGGGCTTTATGGCTCAAGCCGGTCTTTCAGGTTGGAGGCAATGCGGCACTGATGGTATCGAGCTAAGAGAGGCTCTATACGGTTTGATGGATGAAATTTCAGGCGATTTAGAATCTGCAAAGAAAGAACCTCTAGTGGTGCCAATTGACCAGCATTTCAACGTAAAAGGAATCGGATTGGTTGCGATTGGATATGTTCAGGCTGGATCTGTATCGGTTCACGATGAACTGCACCTACTTCCTGCTGAAGGTCCAGGGACTGTCAAGAGTCTGCAAGTTATGGATGATGACGTCGAAGAAGCAGTTGCTGGAGACAGGGTTGGAATCGCATTACGAAATACGAAAGAGGAACATCTTACTGGAGGTTCATTGGTCATCCATCCTGCTGTCGAAGATAAGAACAAAGGAATTTCAATACCTTTGTCTGTAGATAAGCACGAAAAGAGTTCTTTGGAGTTATCAATATCTCCATTCCAAAAGCGTGTCTTAGCAATCGGAGACGTAGTACACGCTAGTGTCGATTTACAATTTGTTGTTGGAAGGGTAGAATCGATAGACTCTGGACTTGAAGTGACTTGGGAATCTCCATTATTTATCCGTAAAGAAAACCCTCCAACTGTGATTATTGCTCAACTCGATTCAAAGCCTCGAATCATGGGTAGCGCGAAACTATCTCGGCTAAACTGAACCACCCTGAAGAACGGCCCCCCTATGGGGGGGCCAAACGGTGGATTCATAACCTCGGGTTCAAGTTCAACGGTTCGGGATGCATATGGACACGAAGCCAGAGGGGCTCAGTGTCATAGGAGAACGGGTTAATTTCCGCTCCTTGTCACTGGAGGGAGTTCGAGGTAGGGTTAGGGCAACCCTTACCGAGAAACAGGTATCCTTTGAATCAAAGTCTGGACATGCATTAGACATCAAGTTAGATGCGGTCAAGAGGGTCCATCACCATCATACTACCTTAGTGCCGGGGTGGCTCGCAGTAGTCGGTTTAATTCTAATGTGGGTGGCATGGAGGGGCGTTACTGGAAAGATGCAAGCCCTTCTCGGCGCAGCAGGAATTGTACTGTCAACTGCGCACTACATAACCCGAAGGCCAACATTAACAATTGACACAAATGCAGATGATTGCCATACGGTGTTTGGTCCAGATGTTGCAATGATGAGGCTTTGTTCACTGATTCAACGCATACAGAATGGAATGACTCTGATAGATGCAAAAGCAAGTGTCGACGCAATGGTTAGCGATTCAGAATATCCTCGCTACGAAATCACTCAGGAATTAGAATCAATCCAAGAACCTGTGGAGATCTTATCTTCTCCTGTAATTCCACACTTCCTAGACATTATGGAATCTTTGGACGGTGTGGGTGACTTAGATGTCATCGATGCAGAGATAGTTAGTCCTGCCATTGCAATCGAGGATTTAGATTTGCCAATGTGGGAAGATGAAGTTGAACCTCCTATGCAGCAAATGCCTCAAAGTCTACTTGCACGTTCAAAAGAAAATATGGTTACTCAGAGAAACCAAGTCATACAGAATGGTTGGCAACAGCCAGAACCCAGGCCTGCATACAATGAAGTGCACAGAAGTAACCATCATGGTTCATCCTATGGGATGATGAATCAGGGACATTATGTCCAACCACCAGCGCCAACACAAACGCCAGAACCTACTCCTATTCCGACTCATTTCCTTCCATCATTCGTTGGTGCAGGAGGAGTACATGTTCCAGGTGCTACTGTGAATGAATTCGTTGTGCCAGACACTCCTTTGGAGCCGCAGACAGAGTCAGAGCCTCCTCAATCTCTCGTTGCTTCTGCAAGGAAAGCGAATCCAGTGAATACAACTCAAACTCCGAATCCTGAATTACCCGAGTCTCAAAAAGAAAGGTACCCCGGTGTGAACAAATTGTCTTCTAAGCCGAAATCTCGTCGATTGATTTCTTCTGGAAGCGTAAGAAGTAATCGTGCTGCTAAGAGGTCAATCTTGTCAGAATTGGTTAAGCCGATTGGTCGAGCTGGTGCCTTCTCTCGAAATTTAATCAGGAGAAGAGGCAGAACTACTGACGCTTTACGTCTTCAGGCAGAGAATTCTCGTCAGGAACAATTAGCATCATCAATACAAGGTTTAGCTAAGAGTAACGGTGGCGTTGTAAGTGATGAAGAAGTCTCGGAAATGGTTTCTCACCTCACTCCAAAGGTAGAGATACCTTCCAGTTTTAGCGAACTTGTCAGCACTGGTACAAATTCAAAAGGCATTGAGGATGTAGAATTAATTCCCCGAATCGATGAGTGATACTCGATTCCTTTGAGCCAGCATATGTGCTCTGATTTCTTTGGCAGTGTCCCATTCAGAATGTTCTTGATCATTCTCCGGCTTGAATTGAGGAATCGGTATTGGGCGCATCATTGAATCGATTGCAACCATGAAGAAATATCCTTCACAGATTTCAGTTTTTGTCCAATCTGATTTGTGCATAGCCCATGCAGTAACCTTGGCACATGCTGTACGGTTTGAAGTGAAAACAATCTTCGCAGTGACCTCAATTAAATCTCCTTGACGCGCAGGGGCTTTGAATTCTAGAGTGTCGATTGAGATTGTTACAAATTCACGATGTGCAAATTTAGCACAGACAATACCAGCAGCTTTGTCCATCAAGGAAAGTAATCTTCCTCCAAACAATGTATTGTATGCATTGGTATCCTGTGGAAAGACCTCTTCGATAAGCGTGACCGGCTCTTTGCTGAATGGCTCCATGCATAAGGGGGATAGACTCCCCTCCTTCAATCCATGTACTATTTCCCCACTCAATGTGAGATTTGATGAAGTATAGTCTCCGCCGATGTAACATGACGGGAACTTGTGTGGCACTCGTCAGCGGTGGAATCGACTCTCCTGTTGCAGTTGCTAGAATGCTGATGGATGGTTGGAAGATCCACCCTTTACACGCTTCTCAAGAGCCAATCACTGGCCCTGCGGCTGAACAAAAAACCATCGCTTTACTCAGGCATTTACTAGAAATGGATGGCCCTTTAGGTGATGCGGCTAGAGAGAATCTTTCTCGTGAATTAATAGTGGTTCCTGTTGCAGAACAATTAGCACTTTTCACTGAGAAGTGGAATCATACAGAATACTTCATCCACATGAAGAGATTATTCAATGCGATTGCTACACTCAGGGGTGAAGAAGTGAATGCAACACACGTGCTAACCGGTGAGAATCTCGGACAAGTTTCTAGTCAAACTTTAGGGAATTTGGGCGGAATTGAAATTGCTACAAATTTGCATCCTTTACGTCCGTTATTGGCTTTTGATAAAGTTACAATAATGACAATGGCAAGAAAAATAGGTACTCTATCTATCAGCGAAGGGCCAGAAGTTTGTGATGCTTTAGGCCCTAAAAAACCTACAACTGTGGCTAATAAGGAGTGGTTGGAGCAGTCTGAAGATAGAGCGGGAGGCTTGCAGCACCTTGCTTCTACCAGTTTTTCACAATTCAAAGTAGTCAATCTTTGAAATCACCGGGTCCCCCCCTATAGGGGGGAACCCGTTCAGACACCTCCCCGTCGGTCTTTTATGTCAGACTGGACTGGAGGAGGAGAGAGGGTGGCCCCATGAATGATAATAAGAATGCAATAACCGCTTTGGTTTTCACATGTTTAATGCTTATCTCACCACTAGCAGGAGCCGCGAGCATCACGACTTTTGGTAGCAATGGTAACGAAGTTGTTGTAGAGGTCAGAGATGGACCAGATTACACAAATAGCGTCGATGGAATTGTAACTCTTCCTTCTGGTGATACGGTTACTAGCGCTTCTATGACGATTTCAACCGATATGGCTACCCACGAAATCTATTCGTCAATTAACTCTGAAACTGCTCAATACGTATGGGACCCTGCATACAATAACCAGCAAACAGAGTATTCGACATTGAATGATTTCACTTACCATGAAGACACAGTGAAATTAGTCAGCGGAGGTCTTTCAACCGATTTTGAGCGCACAGACTCTTCTTTCGTCGATCACACACTACCACCAGTGTTTGATGGAACTGGATGGATGCATGGGCAACTCACAGATTCAACAATCCTGAACGATAGATGTAACACTGGTAATGAATGCTGGGGTACCAACATGTTCGATTTCGATAATGATTACACCACCGACGACAGTGGCTCTCCATTCTCTTACAAGTTGATATCTCCTGCAATGGAGGTTGACCCAAGTTCTCCAATTGCAAGATTCTCTAGCTGGCACGGTATGTATTGGTCTCAGACCAATCCTGGTTCTAATCCAACAAACACATATCATGACTGTGGATATGTAATGGTTAGAAATTCATCAACCCCTAACTTCCCACCGCCTGACCAAGGCTGGACTCACATTGAGTTCGACGCCACCAATTCTACTGGAATAAGTTACTCAAACGGGTTGTACCCAATCGGTAACGGAAATGGAAAAATCCAGACATGTGACGGCCTAACAGGTACAGATTATGCTCTTGGTGGCGAATCAAGCCACCCAACTCAAAACCCTGGTGGATGGGCTACTTTGGCACTCAACCTCAACCAGCATATTGCAAAGTATGTTCAACTGAAGTTCGTAATGACTCACAATTCGGGTACAGGAAATCCGCAGAATACAACTATGCCAGGTTGGTTTATCGATGACTTCCGAATGGGTGACCCTCTGCCTCAATCAGGTTCAATGACAGTCAAGGGATTCACGCCTAAGCAGATGCCTAACCCTGGATTCCCAGGCGGCTACGGAGTTCTTACCTTAGAGCATGAAACTACTCCAACGAATTCTCTAACAGTAACTGTCCTAAGAGGAAGCACAACCGAAGTTGTACTCGACAATGATGGAAATCAGATGACAGGCCTAGTAGGGCCAATTGTCGAACTTTGGGATATCGATACATCCGAATATCCGGTAATCGACTTGAGGTTTGATTATGATACGGGACAATACAAATTGTCAACTTCTGTCCTGCACGGTTTGAATATCGGTACAAGAGTCGGTACTGGTTTGAATGATACAAACGTCATTTTCGACCCGATGATCAATGATGGTGTTTGGCAGACTCCGGGTAATGGTATTCCATTATTCTACACTCCTACAATAGTCGATAATTCGTTTAATCCTCCATTGTATACTACAAAATTCTCTCAACCAATTGTTGGTATTACTCCTGTTGTCATTGACAACTGTGCTGAAGTACCAGCAGTGGAATTGAATCTACGAGACAATACAATTGCTAACCTCACAGTTGGACAGAAGTGGACTCCTGAATCACCAATCTTTGGATTCACCAGTCTAGTTTCTTACAACAATTCATGTGGTCTGTCCGAACTATGGTTTGACCTAGAGTTCGGGTACAACGCAGAAGGCGTGACCTTGGATATCGCCGAAGATGGAGATATTGAGTGGGCTATGAATGAACCCGCCTTTGGCTCATTTGGAAGGCAGAGCACTCTGTGGGCAGGATTTGCTAATGGAATGAACCATGGAATGGATGAAGCCACTCTTACTCTGAATGTCAATGGCGAAGCAACAGGTGGAAGTTTCATGCTTCCACTAGGTGCTGAAGTTTACCTTGCTGATGTTGTCATGTCGGATAACACCGCAGGTGCTTTCGATCTGAAACTGACAACTAGCGGACAAGAATTTGACCTAGGAACAGTAGCTAACCAATCCATTATTGCTTACGAAACAACATTCCCTATGTTTGAATTCAAAAACGCATTGAACTCTTTGCTAACAAATCCACTAATCCAGCCATCGTATATCGATGCTTATGGTAACCAGTGGGCTACTTTCAACTTCGAAATAGTCAACATTAACGCATCAAGCGGCACTCAAGTAAAGATTAGTAATCTTGATGTTTACTATGATTGGGAAACTGTTCTTTCAAGTTCAAGTAACTTCGACAGAGAATTGAATCAAGGAATCGCTCTGGGTACTGGCAGCAACGTCGATGTGCCACTTTCATTATCTGCAGGTAGCGGGGGAGCTGTAATGTTCTCTGACCTAGCAATTACAACCTCTAATGGTTATGACTCAACTCTAACCCTGCCAGGTAGCCCTGAAGGATTGTATCCTAACGGGGACATTGTCGAAGCAATTTCTACACACAGTGTCGACCAATCAACAGGCTCTACATTCGCTGAAGCAAGATTGCGCATGGAATCATCCAGCGGAGTAGTAGAGTTAGCATTCTCTGAGTTGTCTCTTTTCACAGAGGCTTACGATCCACATAACTTAGTGACTATGGAATCCTCAACATACACCGAAGTCGGTGATGAGATGCATATCACATGGAGATTTAGAATCAACACAGCTTGGGAAGACACTGCAGAATTACGGTTGTACGCAAGCCTTGTCGCAGCAGACGGAGTAAACGGTCTGCCTGGTGCAGTAGTTCTTGCACCTGTGAATGGTAACGCAATCGAGAATGACGCAATGATTTCCTCATTCCAACTTCTTAACGAGGCGGGAGTCGTACAAAACCTGACATCTGCAAGTTCGAATCAGAACATTGAGTTGGTTGGTTCAATCCGTCTAGAAGGACTCGATGTTTCACCAGACCCAACTTCATACAACCTTTCACTACAACGATGGGATGTTCAAACAATCAATGGTTCAGTAATCTCTGAGTGGGTGGAAGTATCCAATTCAACAGGTGTAATCGGTGGCAACTTCAACTGGGGTGTAAACCTAGGTGCAACTGCTGCTGGACAGGCATCTTACCGATTTATGATCGATGGATATGAAGGAGGAGACACTCTGTGCCCTCCTGCACCAATTGTTTCAGATAATGACTGTGCAATTCCATTCAATCTATCTATTGATACATACTCACCTACACTAGTCAACATCTCAGTACTGAAGTCATCTAATTATGACCCAACGATTTGGTCGAATTGGAGAGGTTTAGTCGACGATACGTGGGTACTACCGAATGCTCAGCAGAAGGTTAGAGTTCTAGCTCAGGATATCCCTGCACCACCTAGCACTTTGGACATGTACTACTGGGTAGAGTATGATCATGACTCCGACATGGATGGAATCGCAGACCCTGATGAATATGTTTCTCTAGTATTGACCAGTGATGGCAACGCTCCTACCGCCAACTATTCTGGCATATTCAGCGATGATGCAAACAAGGGACAAGACCCTCCTGGAAAGGTAAGTATCTACATCGAAGGGGCCGACCTTGGTGGAAATCAAATAAATGGAGGATTACCTGGATTTGATAACGACTTGGTCACATATGTTTCCATGGATGCTAAGACTCCAAACATCCGTAACTTCTTCATAGAAAACTCAGATAATCAAAGGCTACACAACCCTAACGAAGGTGCACCATTCTATCAGGGCCCTTGGAATATGACCATGTATGCTGGTAACCAATATCATCTGATTGTGGAAGCAACAGATGAAAATGGATGGAGAGATATCAATTACTTCGAAATCGATCTAGGTCCTGAAGACATGGTAGTCTACTATTCTCCTCGTAACGAGACAGCATGGACTGATTCATCAAATATTGAAATCATTACTGCAAGTAATGACAGTGAAGGACCTCAAGTTCTGCGAATGGATGGAGGTCGCTTAGTCGATGCATTCGAAGATGAATTCTACTTAGATTTGCCAATCAGAATGAATTGGGATATCATTGGGATCCAATCTACTACCTATGTTCCACAACTCAGAATCAAGGACATGGATAGAGACCCGTCTTTGATGAGTGAATCTGGCGGTAGGCACAAGCAACGCTGGGTCTACAGCGATGGAATTCAGTTGGATTATAGGAATGGAATCAGTCCTACATTCACAGATGTATCCGAACCTTTCTCACAAGACGTAGAGGTAGCTTTCGTATTCCCACTTGATACAATTACAATGGAAGGAAAGTACGCCTATGTTGATGGAATTAACAACGGAGTTTACGTATTACCTGAAGGAGAGTTCACACTTGAAGTGACTAGACTTGAAGGCACTATGGATGGAAGTAAGGGTTACTTCCCATACCCTGCAGGCGGTGCAGATGGTACGAAGACAGATGGACCAACATTGCATACAATCAATGGTGGAGCATTCAGTATCAACATAACAGCGCCACCGGTGACTAATGAGTACACTTACACATTCCGCTTGGTCAATCTACCAGATGGTGCAACAGATACAACCTCTTCAATTTGTGATGGAAACAATGCATTCGGTTGCAGTACTTTCAAGATTAAGGTAGACGGAATACAGCCTGAAATGGATGATGATTCATGGTCTGCTAAATCTGGAATAAATCAAGATGTCTTGAGCAGTACCATGCCTTCTTCTACAATGCACTGTGTTGACGTACAGGCAAAGATCGAAGAGAACGCTGTTCTTCTTGCAGGTGAAGTCAACCTGATGTGGTCTTTCTACAATGATGCGGATTCTAATCTCACATGGCCAGTATACGGGCAGCGCTTTGGTAGCGCTGAGCCACAATCCACACCTATGGATCTGAAGATACAAGGTGGCGATTATTTGGTAAGTGCAGATTGTGTAGATTTGTGGCCTGATCCACAAGACCCAACGCAAGCTCAGATCAATTCAATCGACCTAATCATGTGGATTGAAGGCCGAGATTCTGCAGGATGGTCTATTGATGGTGGTGGCCCAAATACTGCTGGCGGAATCAGTTCGATTTATTCTGATGACCCTATTCACAACTCTCAGTATCGTTTGGTTCATGAAGAAGCGAAGTTCGATGTTATCGATGTACGTATGACTCCAAAGAACCCTGAAGTAGGGCAGGTTCCTGAACTGGAAATCTCACTTCAGAATGTTGGTACCAAAGACGGTAACATTACTTTGGAAGTACAATCTGTGAAAGAGGGAGGATTCCCAACAACAGAATACACCTGGACTACAGAAGAAATCGAGCAAGGAACAATGGCCAACATCTTCGTTGAAGATTTGGAAATATTTGCTAGCCCTACAAGTGGAATGTATTTCTTGATTGTAGATGCAGAGTCCAATGAAGTCTTGTGGAATGGTTCTGAACAATCCAAGTCATTCAATGTGGCTGAAGCATCTGAGGATGAAGGATTCTTGTCAGGTTCTGGAATGCTTATTGTTGTAGGACTTGGAGCATTGATTCTGATTCTATTGGTTGCGGTGGTCATACTAGCAAAGCGTGATTCTGGCGATGGTACTTACGAATATGAATACGAAGAGGATGAGAAGTCGTACGCTGAGATTCCAGTCGCAGCAGGGCCTCCAACTTCTGGTCCACCAGCGGCAGCACCTGATGTTGACCCAGCAATGGCAGCAGCACTGGCTGAATTCCCTCAGTGGGACCAAGCCACCATCCAAGGCTACTTTGACCAAGGTTGGGATGTTGCAGCACTACGCGATTGGGTTAACGAAAACCAGTGATTGAGTATGAATCTCGATTGGGAAGATATTCATTGGAAAGACCCCGATGGTGGCACAATTGTGCTTCATGGTGTTCTGCCTACGGTAGTTTTACCAAACGGAATGAGGCCTCGAATTGCATGGCATGGTCTTGCAATAATGGGCTCTAGCGAGGAACCTGAGGTTTGGGATGAGGAAGATAAATCTGAATCTGAGGATCAAGGTGTAAACTTAGATAGCGCTATTCTGAATGGAGGTCTTGATGGACTTTATCTCGAGATGTTGACTTGGGTTGACGGATTGCAAGTAGGTAAATTTCCAGACCCTGAGCCACGACGATTACACAAAGCTGCAGTCAATCATGACCGGCCACTTTTCTTTGCTGAGCCGGATATGGATGACGAAGACTGGGCAGATTTCTTGGGCAGGGAAGCCAAAGCAATGACACGTCCACTCAAATTGTTAAGGATTGTATTTACATCTAGGAGATGGCGAAAATGTATCAAAAAAATGCGTAAGCATGTTGTTGATCAACCGGCCAGAGAAGCAGATGGTTTGCAGGCAGCTAGCGCTCTAGCGGCGACATGGTGGACTTTGAATCGAGAAAACTCAGAAGATTCCCTAAATCTTGAGAAAGATCTGAGATTTGCGGCTAGATTGCGCGGGGGATTAGCGAGCCTGCGTAAAGAGCATGGCGAAGATGCAGTACTAATGGTGCCATTACAACAAGCATGTAAAGAATCAATGCAAATAGCTCTAGAAAAGTTACCGGAGGCAGAGGAGAGTTCATCACTCTCCGCCTTCTCGCATGGAGAGGAGGAGTGATTATGGGTTCATCCAACAACATCGAAGTCAGAGTTGAGAACCTACTAGTTCGATTCACTCCTTCCCCTCGTGTGGATCTTGAAGAAGCGATTGAGAGGTTAGGTGGAGTAAAGAATGGTGATGTTATCATCAAAATGCTTGACGTTCCTCGTGCGACCCTGATTATCGATGCAGAAGGAAGAATAATTGTCCATGGTACTCATCGTATCGAGGCAGCGAGAGCAGCAGCAAAGGAAATGCTCCTTCGTATTGGCCGAGATGATTCCGGATTAGTTGCAGAACTAGGACCGATTGTTGCTTCGTTCAATTTTGGAGAAGATGTTCCTATTCACAATCTGAGAATCAATCTTGGAAGTGGTACAACATCTTTCGATGAAAGGCTTGGTTGCCTGAGATTGAATGATACTAGGCATGATTTAGAATTACTAATCTGGGCTGATGGAAAATGTGTTGCATTAAATGCCCGTCATCCAAACATGGTAGCCATGTCTGCAGTTCACTGGAAAGGCAAATTTGCAGACAAGAAATCGCTTAAGGCGTGAGACTTATGGATTGGAGCGGACCAATCCTTGACAACCATTTCCACCTCAACAGAAAGGGGAGATATCTGGATGCTGCAAGAGATTTCTTGCGGGTCGGGGGTACCGATCTAGTATTGGTTCATTGTCCTGATTTTTCACAACCCCCTACATCTCGGGACGGGCATTCAAATGCATACGCAGATACTATTGCCATGGCTGATGAAGTCAAAGGATTAGGCCTCAATGTTCGAGTAATTTTGGGGCCCCACCCCGCTGCTTTCGCCCATCAGTTCGAATCTTTAGGCGACCGTGCTGAAGAGAACTACTGGGATAGTATCGAGACAGCACTTGAGTTTGTACATGAAGGTAAAGCACACGGGATTGGAGAAGTTGGAAGGCCCCACTGGGAAGTAAGCGAAGAGATTTGGAGTCGCTCTAATTCTTTACTTTTTGAAACTATGAGTCTTGCCGCTAAGGAGGGGATTCCTCTTCAGCTTCACGTCGAGGGTGAATCGGATGAAACATACGGTGATTTAGCGAATATGGCAGATAAAGCGGGCCTTTCCAGAGAAAGACTTGTTCGACATTATGCTCCACCAAGAGTCGATTCATCCTATACTCATGGATTGACTCCTAGTGTGTTGGCGGGGAGTGGCTCAATTGACGAATTAATGTCAACACATGAGGCTTCATCTCACGGTTTCATGCTTGAAACAGATTACATGGATGACCCTCGTAGGCCTGGCGCAGTACTAGGTCCAAAGACAGTACCAAAACGAACCAGGCAATTACTTGCTGCCGGTCTGGATGAGGAAATCCTGTATAATTGCCACAAGGACTTACCTGACCGCATTTATGGTTCATATTAACCAAGACTTCATGACCTTAATTCACTTCGGGTAACTTGGTGCAAACTGTGAAAAGAGTAATTTTAATCTCAATTCTGATGTTTTGCATGTTGGCCCCAATGAATGTACAAGCACAAACTGGGCCAGTCGGAGTTGAACTTGAATGCAGTCAACAAACGATCGGAATTAATGTTCATCCTGAACAAAATACCCCAGTAGATGTCTCTTGCGTTGTCACAAATACAGGTTCAGTTTCTGAAACAATTAGTTTGGATAGCAACGTTGAAGGAAACAGTTTCGCATTATCTCTTTCCGAATCATCTTTTGAGTTGGGTGCGGGAGAAGATGCTAACTTTGTAGCGACATTTTCTGCATCTGATCGTATCGCAGTCATTTCAGAAGACTACAATATCACTGCCCAAGTAGATAGTTGGGGCCAAGATCCTATTCCTATCCAATTACCTTGGACCCAATTCGGCGCTACTTCCGAGGTAGGCGGAGAAGTCAGTTCATTGGCTTACTCTCGAATGACATTCCAAGTATTGGACAAAAGCACAATCACAATAGAAGAGGCCGTTGAGGATGAAGATGATTTTGAAACAATTCAACTAACCATCTTCAATGACGGAAATGTTGAGGACAACATAATTGTCGAACTTGTGAATTCTGACGAATTGGATGATCTTGGTATTGGTTACGCATTCTTTAGCGAATCTCCATTGTACGCTGGTATCGATTCATACAGAGAATCAATCAACCCAGGTGCTACTTCTAATGCAGGGAAAATGATTTTTGGAATCGATAAGTTGCCAGACGAGGACATATCTTTTGAAATAGAACTCCGTGCATATTCATCTAATGATGATGATGCTGAGCCTATTGAGGTGACAGTAGATGTAGTAATTACTGGTGGTGACTCAAGCGCTTTAGGTTTAGACTCAGTTTCAAGTAGTGATTTGAAATTGATTGGAATGGC
>Ga0233444_10001365_pt1 | contig 28184 bp, 23 predicted proteins | sample SI_124_October20_6_FD_182792 | JGI IMG/M metagenome (GOLD analysis project Ga0233444, IMG submission 182792) | Seawater microbial communities from Saanich Inlet, British Columbia, Canada - SI_124_October2016_10_MG | ecosystem: Environmental > Aquatic > Marine > Inlet | place: Canada: British... | reverse complement strand
TTGTGAAGAATCCGAATCGCCATCGTTCTGTTCTGATTCCATAGCTTCCTCCACCCCAGCAGAAAGTTGGTCTTGTAAATCGACTTTTTTTTTTACTTTAACTTTGTCAGACCAAACATCTAAAGGCTCTCTTTCAGTAAAAGTTTTATCTACACCAGTTAACCAAGAATACATTTCTAACGCAAAATCATCCTCTTGCATGTTGTTTTGAAAATCATCAAAAGTATATCTTCCAGAATAAGCATAATTTGTATCAAGCCAGCCGTATAATTCTACTAAATATTCATTCATCTTATCCTATTTTTTTAAATTGCACATCTACCTTTCCATAATCTACGTGAAGATAATCTCCTACTGGTACAGTTGCCCATGGTACTTCTTGCGCCATAACACCTGTGAAAACACCTTTTTCATAAACCCCTTCTTTATAAGTCCAGCTGTAAATATTTATTCCACTGTTAGATTTCCCTATTAAATTAATATTTTCTTTTAATCTAATGTCTGATGGCGGTAAACCTCCAGTATTGGTTGTGTTTGCATTTTTAGTATTATATGCGTTTATAATTTTATTTATTTCTGCATCTACTTCACTTTGAAGTTTGGTGTTATCAGCATCATACCTGAAAGTTTTACTTACGTTTTGATTTGTAGATGGATCCTTGTATTGTACTATAATATCATTTGTTGATCCAGACGCATCGTTTGTAGATACTGTAACTCCTAATGAAGAACCAAAGTTTCTTTCCAGTTTTTCCAGTCCTTTTGTAAATGCTTTTTTAACAACTGGAGCTGCCTTTAAGAAATTATCAGTTTCATCAGGTATAGCTGCAAATTCAGAATTCATTGTAGTTGTCATAGTTGAATCAACAAAAGCATTATCTGAGTTATAAGTATTTATAGGTTGGAAGTTTCTTGTTGTTCCAAATGCTTCATCACCTTTCCAATCAGGGTTTGCTACTCCATTTATAAATCTTGGTGTCCATTTATTATTAGGGTCAGACTGAACTAACTCATCAAACGACATGTTTCTAACAACTTCTCTTGGAAGGATTTCTCTATATAATTTTTTTGCAATAATCTCAGTCTCTAAAGGCTTAGTTGTATCTATTTGACCATTTGAATCTTTACCAAACTTATCTATAGTTTCTGTTACAGTTCGACCATTAATTTCTTTAGTAACAACAATTGTAGGTCCAGTTCTATCAATAGAAATAATTTTAGTATTTCTGTCAGTAGCATTATTAGAATTTAAAAACTGCTGATTCATGTCTGTTATTCTATCTTCAGCAACCATAGTTGCGTCTTGTCCTTGCTGAGTAATAATATCATTTACATCATTAAAATACCCTTTTCTTTGTCTTTTTAAAGCATTAGTTCCAGCAGTTGTGCCTGTCGCTTGTTGTTGTTGTTGACCAGAAAAACCTTGAGACATTTTTTCTATATGATTAACCTGTGACTCAACAGCTATATCAGCAAGATTACGAGCTTCTTTTTGTTGTTGATCATTCATTGTTGGAACAGGTGTTCCTGAACTCATATCAACTTTTATCATATATTTTTTATCTACATTTGGATGTCTTTCTTCAAATTGACTTTCTGTTTCTGCATAAAAATATTTCCCAGAATTAGTTAAGACTTGAGCTGCATTGTCGTTTGTAGAATCACCCAAAGCTCCAACCATAGCGTCTATCTGTGCAGATTTCCACATGTTATAAGTAAGTGGGTTTCCGTTTAAGTCCTTTCCAAAGTCTCCAAGATTTCTAAAATCTTCCACAGTAGTAACTTGACCTCCTCCATTTAATACAGAATATTTGTTAGCTTCATCAACAGCAGATTTTATAATATCTGCTATCTGAGCAGTTTGAGCAGTTGCCATATCATTAACATCAATTTTATCCTGTTTAAACTTCATGAAATTCATTATCTGGTTAGGGTTCTGATAGTCTTGTTTTCTTTTTTCGTAATCAGGCATTACATCATATAAACCAGTTTTTGTATTCTTACCCATTGTTACTAACTGCATTTTGCCATTGGTAGGGTTAGACCATAGTTTTTTATTTCTCAAATTACCTAAAGCTTCAACGGATAAATTTGTAAATATTTCAAGTTCTCCAGCTTCAGCATCTCCATCTTTTGCAGCTTGTAATCTTTCTTGTGCTTGAACAGCCCAGTCATCCCAACCTTTTACAGCCGTACTTAAACTTGAATAACCATTTTTTTGTTGCTGCATATACAGCTTATAATCTGAAGGGCTAATTAAACCACGCTTTAATAAATTGTTTTGTTCTTGTATACCTTTTACAGACATACTTGAACCGTTTATCAGTAAAGATGCAGCGTCTTGAGTTCCAGTTTCTGGAACTTTGCTTAACTGCTCTATAGCATTCTGAGTAGCTTCTTCAATCGCAGCTTTACGAACAGCTCTTTCAGCCTGTATGGTTTGCAGTCCAGTCACTAATTCTTTGGATGCTGCGTTCCAGTCCATTTGAGTGCTATCTACACTTCTTTGAGCATATATAGAATATTTATTTGCCCCTGAAGGTCTTGATGTATCTTCCGCCATATCTTTTATCTGTTTAAAATGTCATAAAAAGCTTGATCATATACGCCAGTTTTTCTATACCCTTTTAATTGCTCAGGTGTAAATCTTCCATCTTTTAATCTTGCCATAACTTGATTTCTTCCTAAAGGTTGAGTTACAGTTGGAGCGAATAACGCTGCTTTGTTCATGTCGTAATTTTTACTATTTGGATCTGAAAGATCTGCATAAGTTTTTATCCCTTCTGCTGTTGTACCTGGTTGATTTACTGATGTTATAGATAAATTAGACTGTTTTCCAGCTGCAACCGCAGCAGCGTCTTCTCCAAATATACTATCTGTCATTTTATTAGCCTGTCTGTCTGCTGCACTTTTAGGAAATAATTCAACCATACTTGCTGCTTGCTGTATTCCTTGACTAACAGACGAAACACCTTGTTGCAGTGCTGCTGCTCTGGCTTCTTGAGAATCTCTTGCGATTTGTTGTTGATCAGCTGCTGCACCAACACTCATATCTTTTAAGTCTTGATTAATATCAGACTGCTCTTGCACTTGCATTTTTTGTAAATCGAATAAATCTTTACCCATAGCAATTCGTGACCCTTCAGCTGCCTCGGTAGCACCTGCTCCAACAATACCAACTCCTGCTGCTAAGTTACGAGAATCACCTTCCTGGAGTGCTTGTATGTTTTGTAGTTGATTTTGTATATTTTGACGCTCTTCTCTTCCATAAGCATCTAAAGGTACGTTTAGTTTTTGCATAAATTCCACCTCAGCTTTACGCTCTGCTTCTTTCATTAACTTCTTGCTTGCTTGATTTGCTTTTTCTTGTTGTTTTTTTGCTTTTGCCGCTTGGGAAAAACTCATACCAGCTGATCCCAATGAAGTTGCTAACCCAATACCTGCTGCTACTGCCGTAAATGCTGCCATATTATATTTTTTTTATTATTTCATGAGACACTTTTGTGTCTACGTTATATCCTAATTTTCTGTGAGTATCCATTAAATGTTTATTTCTACCAATGCTGAATATATATTTTTTTCCATTAGCCTTTATGTATTCTTCACATGTTAAAATTAAAAACTCAATAGCATCTTGCCTGTCGTCATCTCTATAAGAAGGATTAGAAACAATCCACTCTAATAAAACTCCCTTAGAGTTTGTAAAATACATAAATCCTGCAACAATAGGAATGCTATCTTTCTCTACCATCAAACCGCCTGTGCCATTGTCTGGTAAAAAATCTTTTGGAGGATTTTGCCAATCTGGCCACTCATCCCACCAAGACACTAATGTGTCCCAATCCTTTTTTTCAAGCTTTCGTATATTAAATTCCATTAAATATAATTTAATAACAAAGATAGCAAATTTCTATGGATAACTTTTCATGACGCTACTACCTACAGAAAACAGTTCTACTGGGTCTGTTGAGTCATTCTCAAGCTTAAATTCTAAATAATATCCTCTTGCCCCATGAGACTCTGCTACAGCATTTTTTATAAACATTATAAACTGTCCAATTGTTGGCGTTGTAGCAGATGCTGACGAACTATCTATTGTTATGGTTGTAGATGTTTTACCAGTAACTACTCCTGCTAAAATAGGCTGTGTTGTTGCAACTCCAGCCGTCAAGGTAGCGGCATAAACATTATCTCCAATATTTAGAATTGATCCAATAGAAGTTGAAAATGTAACTACAACAGCAGTGTTTGGTCCGCTTACATTAGTACATACACCTACACCATTAGCAGATCTTTGCTTCCAGTTTACTGTTCCAGAATTTGTTCTAAGATAGCTAAACCACTCTCCTTCTTTCTCTTCAAAATAAGTGTCTAACATAGATCCTGGGTTACCATCTGTTAAATCAGTAAACAACGATGTACATTCCCATCTTGCTTGATTAGTATCATCCACAGTTGTAGTGGCTTCATATGATAATGTTTTAAATAATTTTATACTTAGTGTTGGCTCAGGATTAAAAACACTTCTTATAGTAGCTCTACTAAATTGACCATAATAAGTATTACGGTTAGCTCCAGTGTTATGTCTCCATATATTCCCTCCTTTAAAGCTATAAAAATAACTATTCATCCCTATCATAAAATCAGGATTAAATGAATAAAACGATGGCCACCCTTTAGATGTTTCGCTGTATGATAATGTGTATGATTCGCAATTTAATGACATATTTTTTATTTATTTAATATTATGTAGCACAGTGTATACTATCATTACAAGCATAAGTTTGTGCATTCACTGTTGATGCATCATTAGGTGCTGGCTGATTTATTTGGGTTACAGTACCGCAATATACTGCTCCTGATCCTGGAGTACCAACTTGATATTGAATAACATCTCCAACTGAATGACTATATGCGTTAGCCGCCGTATACATTAAAGCTGATGTACAGTCTTCAATTAATAAACTATTATTTCCGCCACCACCACTATTACAAGCCACAGATGACACTACAACGCCATTTCTCACGCCGATTGCAGTAGCACCTCCTATTATGTAATACAGTGTAGTAGACGTGTCATTTAAATATGTTGAACCATTTGCGTCTGAAAAAACCCAGTTACCCACGTTTGGAGTTGTATTTGTGTCTACCGCAAACGCATTAGACGTTCCTACAGCGTTTCTTGCAAAATAATATGTTGTTGTAGCCGCAGCGCAGTCCGTTGTACTTTGAGATGCAGATGCAGTAAAGCTCGGTAAAGCCACTGGGCAATCTACCTCCCATTTAAAAAATGTACCACACATAGGCGCAGCAATTAAAAGGTTTATTGAAGTTACTGCTGCTGAAGTTTTAGGAACAACCATTGTAAAAACTTTACTTGCTGTTCCTGGATTAACTCCAATCTCGTTTGAAGCTACAGTTACTGTTTCAAAAGTACCTTGTGCAACATACGCGGATCCAGTATATGTATAATTCTGAGGGGTATCACCTGATGTACAAGCACCAGATGGTGTATTATTATAAGGTGAATCACTTAATAGTGATGGATTACTATTTCCAACATAAGTAATTCTTCCAGTACCTTGATTAAATACACCTGCATAATCAACTTGATTATTAGCTCCATCAACGATAGTATCAGCATTGTGGTTTCCGTGACAAGTAAGTCTGTTGTATGTATTAGAGTTATATGTAGCTAAAACACCATCAGGTATAGAAGAACCCATATAAAAATATAAAACTACTGCTCCAGTATCACTTGCTAAGTCAACATCTGCACTAAAGAATCCATTACTACTAAAAGAAGCATTAATACCTGATCCACAAGGAACTAAGCATTCTCCACAGGGTTGTGCATTTAATAGCACACCATTTAATTGTTGTCTTATAATATTTCCTTGAGAATACCATCCGTCAGGAGATAGGGTTGTTAATGTTGAATCTGTATACAAAGCTGTAGCTTGTGAAAAATTTAATCCGTCAAAACAATATGTTCCTAATGCTGCCATTTATTATTTTATTTATGGGCATGTAGTTACCGCGGTAACTAAGCCAAATTGATTTACTGTTATATAATCTGTTGCGCTTACCTTATATAGCCCTACTCCTAAATTACTACCAACTGCACCATCTGATGCATAATATACAAAATCTCCATATGCTGGCAAAGTTGCGCTACCTGAATGATAGTATGTAGCATTTAAAGGTTGATTACAAACGTTTGCTTCTACGTTAAATACAGTACTACTTGGATAAGCAGTGTATGTAAATGCACATTCACAGCATGCTGATGCCGCTGAACTTGCGTCGTAACAAAACTCTTGACAGCTAACTAATCTGTAATCATATATTAAATATAAGTATTGATTTGCAGTAGGCAAAGACAAACTGCTAATGGTTGTTTCATACAGACCTGCAGATGGATTGGTTACCGAACTGTTTGGTACTGTCGTTGCAGCTGCTAACAATGACGCTATATCAGCTTGGTTATTAGAATATAAAGTATTGCTTGATAAATATTTAAAATTATCGTTAGGATAGTTCCAGTCATATGTATCAAAATTAATCTTATTAGATCTAATAGTTAAATCAACTCCATTATATGGAAAAACACCTAATGATCTTATTCCAGACTGTGCGTCATAATACGATGCTGTCAAATTAGTATTACCAAGCTCTGCTAAATCTGAATCTACTGGACTAATATTTATACTGTCCTCCCAAAAATATTCAGCATGAATAAATTCTCCATTTTCACTTGGAGAGTTCATAACTACTTTTACAACCGTTATAGACTCTGAATCTACACAGTTTGCTGTTACAACAAATGATGCTGTTGATACTGCTGTAATTGTTACTACCGCGTTAGCAGGACTGTTTAAAGTTTTATTAAATGTAAATGTTCCAGAGCCTGTTAGTGTTGAGCTTGTAGTTGTTATACTATTCCATAACACAGAAATAGTTATTGACCCAGCTGTAATGTTATAATTAAAACCTGCTGATCCAATTAAAGCACCATAATTTATTTCACTAACAATTGCATTAGACGCCCCAACAGCTAAATTATTTCTTTGTAATTTATATCCACATTGAAAAATTTCTGGTGGTAAAGGAACTTCATTACAATTCATTCCTAAAACATATTCATCCATGTAAGGATCATATCCTCCTAATTTTTGAGTTTGTATTGATTTATGAAACTCATCTCTAAACCACGATCTCATTCCCATATCAGAGATTACTTCCAAAGAATCATTGTTTCTGCTTGTTCCTCTTAATTTTATTACAGCACTTCTTTTTACATCAGTAAAAAACATATCAGAACCATGAGAAACAAAACTTTCTGGATTATAACTAATACCATATTCTTCAATACGTGCAATTTGAGTTCCTAATATTTCAGGAACAGAAGCAATAACTCCACCACCAGTACTATCGCTAATTAAATTTTTAGATGATAATACATAGGTAATTCTGTCTTCTTGTAAAACTAAAATATCTGTTTCTCTTGGATGCATTTTTTGTATTGGACCAAAAGATGTTTCACAATCTTTAAAGTTTGCTAAACCTAAATTAAATTCATTTAAGTTGTTAACACCACTATTACTACTAAAGATTCCACTGTATGTTAAACCTTCAAATCTATCAGCTTCTTTAAAGTCTTGATTAGATACAGCTAATGTTCTTTGACCTAATTGAAAAGGTCTACCGCCTAACTGATCTTTTATTTTAAAGCTTTCAACACCATTACCAAAAGAAAAACAATCTCTAAAATCTAAATTAACTATAGCGTCTTGCGAAGCTGTTTGATTTTGATCTCCTAAATCACTATTAACACCAGACATATGAAATCCATCAGGCTGAGATATAGGAAAAGACTGAGATGCGTCATAATATAATTCAGCATTTGCATCATTTGGTTCTGTCTCAAATACCATTAAAGTATTTGCTCTAAAAACTATTAACTCAACATCTAAATCAGATGTTCTGTCACTTTGAGGCCAAGGTCTATTACACCCTTTAATACCTGAAGAAACACCTAAATATAAAGGATCATTTATTCCTTGAGCATTGTCTTGTATCCATTGAAAAGTTATATCCCATGTAGTACACGCCATATTATCTGCAACATTATTACCAGTTCCATTGGGTGTTGCTAAAGTAGTGTTGTTTATTATAGTGGTTTCACTTTGTAAATTCCCTGGTTGTCCAAGACTTGGATTTATATTATCTCCAAGCCACCATCTTCGCATATCAGTGTAATCCCTACTTGCTATATATTCTTGTTCCCATTCCCATTTAATTTCTTGACAAGAGTTTCCATTAAAAGTGTCATTACGAAATGCTGTTACTTTTATTCTTATAACTGAACCTCCTGGAACTTCATAGTTTGTAGTAACATTAGTATCAGGATTTGTTGTAAAACATTTATATCCAATTTTTCTGCCATTTGTACAACCTCTCGCTGAAGAAGTTTTTCTTACATTTCCAAATTCTATAAGAGAATCATCTGGTATAACAATATCAAAATTTTGATTTTTGATTTGCATGTATAAACCTTTTAATTGAAAAGATCCATCTCCAAACTCATTGTCATCATCTAAAAAATTTGTTGGCTCTGCACTTATTTCTAAAATTTCACATGTTTCAACTCTTGACAATGGTCCACTTACATCTGCTTTTACAGCAAGAGTTTGTCCTTTTTGAACCTTGTTTGCATTATCGCCTTCAAGTCTAAAGAAAACCATATTATCACTTGGTCTAACATAATAGAAATTACAAAAAATAGTTTCATAACCTCCTTTGCTTGGCTTTACAACAAACTTGTATCTCTCTGCCCAATAAGGCGCTCTTGATGATATCGCTACCTGTATACTATTTGCTGTTACGCTGTTGCCAGGCTCTACATAAACAGTGTTATATTCAGAAACTAAAACAGTAGAAGACCTTCCATACTCATCACTATAAACAATACCTGTTTCATAATCACGATCACTGTGTAAACTTCCTGTGTCTAAATCTGTTGTAAAAGCAGATTCTACAGATATAAATCTAAAGTATTCATATAAAGTAGTGGTTATAGGAGAAGAAGGATTGGTTAAATCTATGCTTTGAAAAGCCATTGCAATAGTTTGAATATCACAAGTATTTGATCCTGGAGAAAAATTAGAAAGCCTAAAACCTTGTTGATTAGTCGCATCTGTAATACTACTATTGTGTTTTACAAAAGGATACGTTCCTATAGCTGGAGAAGAAAGTTCATTATTAAAAAAATCTGTTAATGAGTTTCCTTGGTCAGCAGTGGCAATAGGTTCGAAATTAGTTCCAAGAATAGTACCAATACGTTCTGCAAACAGAGGACTGTTAAAGAAATCATACGGACTTGCATAGTCTTGATCTAAAGTTATATTTACAGATAGTGTAAATGGTTGATTTTCAAAATTAATATTTGCAGTAGCTGCAGCTGTTCCTGTTGGAAAAAAAACTCTTTTGTCACTGTCAAAATTAAATGTTAAACCTATTAAAGAATTAGCTTTTAATTTGTCAGCAATCGAAGAAAAATCAATAGTAACTTTTGAGTTAGGAATAATTTCACTTTGTCCAGGATTAGGATCTAAAGTGTATGTAAGTCCATTATTTAAAAGACCTAATGGTAATTCAGCAAACCCTACTATAGTATTAACTAAACTTGTGTTATAGTTTATAGCAATGTTATTTCCATCTGCATCTGGTCTTGTTATATTGTATCCGTCTACATAATTACCATACATCAATCTGTTTCCCTGTATGGTTTGAGCTTTTGCTAATCTTGGAACATTGTCATACTGTCTTAGTAATTCGTCATTACCTAATACTGTGTATATTTTATTATTAGTAAACGTAAAACTTTTGGTTGTGTTATTTGCCCAACCATAATCTTCTTTTTTAAATCTTTCAATTACATTTAAAGTAGTAGAGCTTGTGTCTTTAAATAATAAATCTACTTCTTTAACTCTTGAACTACCTGTAGAAAATTTAATCTCAATACCATTATAAAGGTTTAACATTCCGTCATTACAATAGTTTTTTGTGCTAAATTTAAATGGACGAGGAACAAATCCTGGATTGGTAAATAAAGATGTTGCACTATACTGTCCATCTTCATACCTATATCTATATGCAAAACACAAAAATCTGTTTTCTATATAGTTTTGGTTTCCTGCAATATTTAAAAAATTTAATTTTGGTGCTGGTAATGGAATATTTGTTCCTACAATATTTTCAAAACCAGGAGGCTTAACAATTACCGATATATCTTCTTCTATGATTTGATCTACATTTGAAATAGGCTCTGGATAACTCCTATTTATATTTATTGTTCTTGGAGGATTTTTATCGTCAGTCCAAAACAAAAGGTCTTCAATTAAATCAACACCTGTAATTAAAAATTTAGGATCAAAATTTAATAAATCTACTGTTACTACGTGGTAATTAACTATCTCATTTGTAGTGTTATAAGAAACTACTAAATCAACTACCCCTTTAGGATTTTGAGTGTTTGAACCATCATGAATAAACCAATAAATATTTTCTCTAACACCATCTTCATATGCTCCTATACAGACAGCAGAAGAGCTTAGAGGAACTCCATTGTACTGTATTGTAGTTAGTTGCTCATTTCCTTTTGAGTTCTCTACAGCTCCTATTTCAGTAGATTCAGTAGAACCTAAACGAACATTCATAGCGTCAATGTATTCACCTGGCGGAAGAAGTCTTTCATCCACAGATTTATTCATTCTACCTGCAATAAAATTTGTTGTAACTATTGGCATATTATTTTATAATTTTATTTTGACCTCTTAAATTCATTAAAAGTCTTCCAGGATGTATATTACTTAATCGTATTTTTGCATTTCTTAATAAAGAAGATTTGTCTTTTCTCGCTCTATTAACAACATACTCCTGAACTCCTAATCTACCATTTAAAATAGAATATCTAATATAAGCATATATATATTCTTCAAATAACTTATTTAATTGTACTTCGCTATCTACTCCATTCTTCATTCCGTCAGAAACATACTCTAAAACAACCGATGCAGCTCCTGATATATTACTAAAATTAATTACACCAGATTGTTTGTCAATAGTGAATGTAGGATTTGCATTTGCAGTCTCAGTATTTAAACCAAATCGTGACCCTATAGGATAGTCAAAATACCAATCACCTTCATAGTTATACCCTTCAGCTCCATTGTATTGACTGTTTTGATTTAAGTAAATACTTTTGTTTCCTCTTAAAATAGTAGATAAATCAAGTTGTGAATCTTGTGGTCTTAAAACGTTTCCGTTTTGATCAAACAAAACATTAGACTGATTATCTTGTAAATAAGAAGAAGACCAGTTTGTTTGTATATTTTCTGATAAAGGATATAAACCACCATTTTTAAATTGAGATATTCTAACCCAATTAACATAATCTTGTGGTAATACAAATCTTAATTGTTGTGTGATGTCTAATTGAAGAATTTTAATCTCCTTCATTGCATCATAATTTAATTCCTGTATCCCTCTTTTGGCGTGAAATAATATCTGATATCTTTCAATATTATTTATTAATTCATGATTACCTTGATACATTAACATAAAGTTGTTAACTATATCCGCTAATGAAACATACTGATATGATCCCCAGTTTGAATTAGTTGGAGTTGCTCCTGAGTTTGTGTAATACGCGTAGTCGTTTATATATGCCATCTATCCTTGTGTTATTTGTTCTTGTTGTAATTCTTGAGTGCCAAAATTATAAACATCAGCCTCTCTTATTTCTATACCTACATACTGACATATTTTTGCAATCAATGCAGGCTCATCCGATAAAGGTAATTCAAAGTCTTGATAATCTGCTGCGGTTGGGTCAAACAAAGGTTCACCAGCCAATAATGTAGCATAAGTCCAGTTTGGTGTAAATGGATATCTAACATACTGCGATGTAAGCTGCCCTATTTTATTTATTGTAATAGGAAAAGCCTGAGCAACTAAAGCATCCTGAGTATAAGCAGGATACCCTAAAGTTGGTTTTGTTAAAATAGAATTATTTAGCATAGTTATTTTAGCTTGTGAAACACGTTCAGCATCCATAACATTATTAGCTGAATATATGTTGTATGTTTTTCCTACAGCATTCCAGACTTGTACGCCTGTTGTTGCAAAAACTAAAAGATTAGTTGCACTAACTACTTGTGAAATTACAGTATTATAAACCACTCCTCCTGTAATAGTAGATACTATATCTCCTACCGATACTCCTGCTGCAATAAAGTCTGCAGAAGTGTCGTTCACCGCTACAGCACCGCCGTTGGTCGAAGTGGTAACCCCTGAAGCTAATTCTTTTGTGTATACCATCATCTTATTAATTAAATAATAATCAGAAGGCAGTGTGTATAAATTAGTCTGTATATCCCCCAGCTGCGTTGTTGCAGAGTTTAATAAAGGAGTGTCTACGTAAAAAGTATCAATAACTTCCACTAAACCTTTTGTTATATCTGCGTATCCAGTACCTGAAGTTCTTTGGTTTTCTTTTACTAACTGATTGTTGTATTGATAAAAGTAATCTTCAAACATATCCATTTGTGCTTGAGAAGCATAAAGATTAAAATCTTGTGGAGATATGTATCCGTAATTATTTTTATTAGCTATTGCTAATACAGTATTTCTTACTTCATTTATTGGCATAATTAATTCTTTTTACAAAGATAGCAAAAAAAAAGAGGCCCTATTTTTTTAGAGCTTCTCTTTAATTATTCAATCAAAACAGTCAGGCTTAAAGATAGCAAAAAAAAAGCTACCCTTTTGAGGTAGCTAATTTCCAGTTAGTTGTACTTGTATTACTTTATTTTGTTTTTTAAAAGCTTATATACTTCTAAACCATCGTCACTTCTCATAAATGAAGCTACAATAAAATTAGGGTCTTCCCCAAATGGAATAGTAAGCATTTTCTTTTTATTATTAGATAAATTGTAATAAACATCTTTACCATTGTTTCTTATTGTTAATAACGATAAATTAAAAAACTGATAAACATCGTCCATTAACTCTAACATTGGATCATTAATAGTGTCTAAAAAATCATCTGGATAATTTTTAGCATAAACTAATATGTCTCTTTTTAGCTCTGCTGTTGTCATATTTTCTACAGCATTACCCATTAACACTCTACATACTTGTGTTAACTTAGAAAGATCTGTAGTTACTTTTTTAGCTTCTAATTGAGCTTCTAATTCAAACTCTACTTGCTCTAATTCTGAAGCAGCATCACGCTCTTTGTTTATTTCTTCAAATACATACCCATTACTTGGATGTAGTTCTAAAAATTTCTGCAACACTTGATTTTCTTTTGAAACTGACAACATACCATCTTCAAACACAATAGGTTCTAAAATAGCATTACCGTCTTGTTGGTTTTCAAAAGGTGACTTTTGATTACGTGCATAACGTAATGGTTCATTGACTCCTGTTTCTTCGTCAAAATATAATAAGGGTGATCTTTGTGAATGTCGTGAAGATAACATGTATGATAGAGGCGCTTGGTCTCCTTTTAGTCTATACGACTTTGCTTTGTACTGTTCTTTTTTTGCTTTCATTATAATATAATTTAATTTGATTTAAAAAAAATAATTACCCCCGTTTTTATAACGAGGGTAAATATTACTACTGTCTACTATGCATCTTGGAATAAGAAGAAGTTGTTTGCACCTAAAGTACATACAGCTCTCTCACTCAAGAAGTTTACTTCCATAGCATCTAAGTCACTTGTTCTTGCTCCACCAGCTGAACCAGTGATCCAAGACTTGTAACGTCTGTCTTCAGTTTCTGAAGCTCTATATCTAACGTGTAAGAATGGTCTCTTAGCGTTTTTACCTAATACTTGATCATACACAGTTGTAGATCCAGCTGGTACTAAAAGTCCATTGACTTTACCTGCATTGATACCACCTCTCATTGTAGGATCGTTTAAGTATTTCCAGTCAGACTTGTAGAAGTCATATCCTCTTCGGAATCCTGTAAACCCTAAGTTTAACGCCATATCTTTATCATTATCAAATAAACCATATGAAGTACCACCTGCATATCCTGCATTTTGAGCAGCTAACATATCGTCAATATCAAAAGAAAAATCTCTATCTACGAAAATAACATTTTCTTCAATAGCTCCTTGCTTATCAAGTCTTTGAATTATAGTGTCAAATTGAGCTAAAGTCGTTGGGTTTCCACCACCGAATACGTTACCTCTGTTTCCTACTACATAGAAAATTCCTTCAGATCCAGACTCTCCTGCTACAGAAGCTCCTACTGCTGTCCCTTGTAAGTAGTCTCCTGCACCAGATGCTGCTGCTGCTGGTACTGCTTCAATCATTGCTGTTTCTAAGTAATCTTCAAAACGCAATCTTGTATCGTGTTCAGATTTTAAATACCATAAGTATCCATTTGCTCCGCCTTCACTTGTTACTTCTACCCATCCAATTTGAGCCATGTCAGAACCAGAAACAGAATACTTGTCTTTGATAATGATTGGTTTGTTTTGGAAGAAGAAATCATCAGATTCTAAAGAACCTTGCATTCCGCTTACTCCTTTTGCAAATTCAGAACCATATACAAATATATCACATGAAGTTCCAAGAGCCATTGTTTGTCCACCACCTTCGTAGTAAGCAATAGTTACCTTGTTTGGATTAGCAGCTGTTGGAGCTACAGATATAATACCTTTGTTTTGTAAAGTTGAACCTGCTGTGTTATCAGAGATCATTACAGTTTGACCAGCTCTTAAAGCTGCTTGACTTGCTGTTCCACCTAAAGCTGGATTGAAGTTAGTAATGTTATTTGGAATAGTCCAAACACCATCAGCAGCTCCAACAGCCGCAGCTGATGTACAAGCTTGATATTTAGTGTGTAATCTTCCTTGTTCTGCCCATTTAATAAGGTCAGAATTAGAAGGCATTTCAGCACCTACCATTCTTAAGAATGATGCTACTGATCTGTTTCCATAACGCTCAAATTCCTTTTCATGAACATCTGGAAGATATTGGTTCAAGAAATCAAAGTTAGTTATGTAGTTTGTTGATAAAGGAGTTTGCTGCGCACTTGGCTGCAAGTCAAATCCTGGTGTTACATTTACTGCCATAATTTTTAATTTTTAATTTTTTAATTATTTTTTCTACTTTTAATTTTGAGTCCTCTTCCACTATCGCTGCTTACACCCATAGGTCTAATCGTAATTCCATTTTTGGAAAACGATTGAGATTGTTGTCTAACATCCATGTTAATGTTTTTTGATTTCCTTGAAACATTATCAACGGTTGCTGCAACTCCCTGTTCGTAAAAGTGCTTTGCAAATTTATCAGGATTCATAGCTACCGAAAAGGCCTTATGATATCCAACAGGATCAGCAATTAAACCATCTTTGTCCATAAATTTGTTAATGAAATTATTAACATCAGACTGAACATTTTTTAGTTCTTGTGCATCTCCTGGTTTAAAAGAAATATTTTTTTCACCAACTGAAAATTCAAAACCTTTGAACTCGTTGTTAAAAACCGACTCGGTTTTATCTAAGAAATAACTGTACCTCTTTTTGTTTAAATCTTCAATACTTTTAGATTCCTCCATATACTTTTTATAAGCTTCGATGCTTTCTTCCTGATCTTCTGACAACCCACCCCCACTTGACTCAAGAGGAATTTTATATTTGTCTTTCTGTTCATTAAGAAATTTCTTTGCCTTAGAAAGTTCTCTTTTTTTCGCTAATTTTATTTTTCTAATATCTTTCTCATCATCTAAGTCTTCATCATATGAAAACTTGTCATTAATAATGTCTTGAATATCATCAGAATCTAAACCATCTTCAGTAGATTCATAATAATTAGCAAGTACAGCATTGTCATCCATCGCATCAATGTCTTTTTGTAATTTATAAAAGTCATTAATTCCACGACCAGTTTCCTGCTTATACTTCAAATACGTAGATACATCTTCTGGTAATTCCTCGTTTGAATTTTTTTCCTCAAACAAATCATCAATAGAATTTATATCCTTATTGTATCTTTTCTTTATATACGAAAGAACATCATCATCGCCAAACTCTGGCGTGGACGCTTCTTCGATTTTAGTTTCATCAACCGATGTTTCTTCGGTAGTTGAATTTTGATTTTGACTTAAGTCTACTTTTTCTGCTTGCTGAGAATTATCCTGTTGGTTTTCAAATTGTTCTGCATGTTCTTTTAATAATGCTTCTTCAACTTGCGCCCTTGATTTTTCTTCAACGTTTGCGTCTACTGCTTTTACTTTAAATTCCATTTGATTATATTTTTAACAAAGTTAATATTTATTTTAATTAAAATTTTAGCTATTTTAAATGTTCGAAAAACGCCTCCTTGCTTCCCATTGTACTTTTTTGGTTCTACCAAGCATACTTTTTTTACCTACCCTTTTATTAAAATCATCTCTTACTTGATTTAATTGTGGGCCTGCTGACTTTTCTATCATTACTTATATTTATCTTGGGTTAAATTCAGCTAAATCAAAACCATCTAAACTGTCTTCGTTAGACTCAAAGTTTATTGCTGGTAAGTCTCTCTTTTTTTGTTCTATCATTTTAGACGTTTGAGTAGACTGCTGACTTATTCTTTTGTCTTTTGCTTTTTCTCTTTCGTTTTCTCTTGACTTTAAATTTTCGCTTTCCATTCCTTTTAACTGCATTTGCATTTGGAATTCTACTTGCATTAACTGTTGTTTTAATTCTGCTTCTCTTTGCAATTTTTGTATATCAAAACCAACCTCTGCTTCTTTTAAAGCCATTTTAGATTGTGTTTCAGCTTGCTGTGTCTGCATTGCTAATTCAGCTTGAGCCTGTTGCGCTTGCATTTGCATTTGTGCCTGCATTTGCTGTTGTTGCATTTGCTGCTGCTGCTCCCTATCTTGTTTAGCTTTTCTTTTTACTTTAAGTAATTGATTAGCCATTTTTATATTAGAAATTTCTCTAATATCTATAGCGTCTTCTAAACTTATATTTTCTTTAGATAAAGCCATTTGTATATTTTGTTCTAACATAGCCTTCTGTTCTTCATCAGGCATCAGCTCTATAAATATTCCAAAGTCATGTAAATACAAACTTTTAATATCTTCTAATATTGATAAATTATATTTACCAATTTGCATAGCAAACTCATCTTTGAAATCAGCATACTCTAAAACATCTGCTGTTCTTATTGATAAACATTCAGCTAAAGTTTTTGTTATATATAAACTTGCATTTAATATATGTCTTGTTGCTACATTTGAATTCAATGCAGCTAATTTTTGAACGCCAACCAAAGAGTTAGGGTCTGGACTTGAACCATCACGAGCTTCATTTAATCCTGTTACAGACCTAATCATATCTAAGTAATGATTGTAGTTGCCAATAAGCATTTGCATCTTACTTGCGCCACTATTAGCCGTTAATTGAGTGATTGGAACTCGTGCATTATTATATTCTCCATCTTGAGTATAACTTCTACCAATAACACTACCTGTCTGGAAATAAAGTCTTAAAGCATCTTCTGGATTATATGCGTTTCCTGTTCCTAAGTCAACTTCATTCAATCCATCGGCATCAATAAAAACACCGTCTGGAACTACTCTTGAAACTACTTGTTGTATTTTTAAATGACTAATCTGAATTAAATCAGCAAAAGGAATCATTCTTTTAACTAAAGATTCTAACTGACCTTTGTACATTTTTGGAGCGCATGCAACATAATTAGGCATTGCATACTGACTTGATGATTTTGGTCTTACCATATTTTCTCCAAGCTTCCACTGGAGCATTATATTAGTTCCCATAACCATAACACCATCATACCATACGTCAATAGTTTTAGTTACTTTTTCAAAACCTCCTTCATCCATCATTTCTTGTGGAGGATTGAATTGATCATCCTTCTCAACAGTTTTAAATGTACCATCAGACATACTTTTCTTTTTGTAAACAAAAGTGTGTGTGGTCTTATAATTAAAATATAATAGGGTAGCTGTATCTCTATGAAACATACTGTTTTCATAAAACTGCTGTGAATTATAATAATCATACCAAGATTGACTGTACTTGGAAATTTCTTTTAAATCTTCGTTAGTTAAAGAAGGATCTATTTTTATTAATTCAGTTATTGGAACTGTTTTTATTTCGCCCCAATAAAATGTGTCTTTAAAATAAGGATCTTCAGTATAGCTATAAACCACATTTGCAGGATCAACATACTCAACTTTAACACCTTCACCTGGCATAAAAAGATGCTTTGCCATACCAATACCTAAAGTAGTAATATCCATATCAACTCTCTTTCGAGTGTCACTATAATGACTCTCTTGAAATAAAGTATCTATAGCTTCTTCTGTTGCAATCTCAATAGCTGGCTTGTAATTCATTTGCATGAAAAGCTCTAACTCTGCATCATTTTCTGGTAAATCTTCTTCTTTTGTTTGAAAAGCATCAATACCAAAATCAGATTCAATTTGTTGCAGTAATGGTTTAGCAAGCATATCACCTTCAACCATTTCTTGATATTCATTTCTTTTTTCTGCTGACAATGCATCTTGAGCAACAGCTTTTACTTTAAAAAGCCTATCGTTCATTCCGTTAACTACAATGTCTACAAATTTTGGTATTATAGGTACTGGAGTCCAATCTAAATTTAAATAAGATAAATCACCATCTATTGCTAATTCATTTTTATATTTAGAAACTGATTGTTCTCCACGAGCATAAAGTCTTAGTCTGTTAAAATCACCCCATTGTGAGTAAAACCTACAAGAACCACTATCTCTCCTAAACCATTCGTATTGTATTGCTTGCCCAACCTGTAGTCCAAACTCCATTGTGTCTTTAACAGAATCTGAAACAAATTGGTCTGGAAATGCAGAGGCATTTACTTGTATCTTTACGTCTTTCATTTATTAAGTAATTGACTAACTGAATTCTTATTATTATATCTTGCAAAGTTAATGCTTATTTTCGATTTTTCTTTAGCTGGGGTATACAAGTGTTTTTGATTAGCCATGATTGCTAACCCTGAACTTATAGAAGCATCAAACTTAGTTCTATTGTTAATATCAAACTTTGCCCAATCCTCTAATGTTCTTTGAAAATACATTACACCCATCTCATCACTATCTCTATAATTTTGAACTAAATCTAAACCTACATGCTTTTCTATGTAAGATTCTATTGCAGAAGCGTGAGATTGTTTTACATCCTCACTTGAATTTGGTATACCACCTAATTCTTTTTCTGTTTTGGATAATTTATTAAATGTTTTGTCAGGCCTATTTGTACTAAACCCTCTATAACCTCTATTTTTAAAATGATAGAGTAATCGAGGTTTATTGTTTTCACACAATATTGGCATCCCATAAAACACACAAGCCATTAATACTTCTTCAAAAAATATTTCTGCAGTCTGAGGACGTGCTATATATTCTAAAAAAAACTCATTACTTGGAGCGTTATCCATATTAAACTTTGTCATACCATGCAAAGAACCATTAGATCCCTTCCCTACAACAACTCCAGAAATATCATAAGAGTCACAACCAAACGATCCAATGTGTTCGTTCCCTGGATATTTCCTCCCATTTTTTATTGTTACTTTATTTTGTAACGACATTTCTGGTAACCAAGATACAAAAAATCTTCCTCTTTTATCTGGAGTCCAAATTACCCTGGTATCTTTAACTCCGTTATGCCAAGAAAACGATCCTTGAGTTATATTTTGACCCATAATTAATGAGTCATTATAATCAATCTGTTGATATATTTTAGTTAAATTAAATAAAGACTGTTTACTTTCATCTCTAAATGCGTGAGACTCAGTTCTCGGAAACTGTCTATAAAATTCATTTAAAGCATCAGGGTCATTAGATAATGAATCAACCTCGTTCTGCCAGTAATCTATAGCTCCTTGATGTATCATTTCACCGTCAATTCCTAATACTGGACTTGATGGATTATTAAATACAGGCATTCCATACCTATCTATAAACCCTTCCATATTCCATTCCATTGGGATAAAAAGTGAATATAACCCACTTTTAGTTTGACCATTAGAGTTTCGTGATCCCACATTAGAATCGTTATATAATTTTTTAAAATTACCACCACCTTTTTCTAATGCATTAGATGTAGAACCCATCATACACTTACCGACTATTTTACTACCTAAACGTAAACAAGTTTTTGTAACCCTCCAGTTATTTAAAATATTATCAGGACGCTCCCATTTACCACTTTCATCGTGTAGTAATAGTCGAAGCTTCTCACCATCATAACTGTTGTCTCCAGTATTTTTCCAATCAATAGTAGTATCTAAACCTTCAAGCTCTTGCTCTTCGTTTAAATACATATTTTTTTTAGTAATTTTTGCAGCAGGAACTCTATAAGCTAATTCAGTTTTTGGCTTATCCATACCATCTTGTATAGGTTTAAAAAAGAATGGATAATTATTAGATATAGGAACAATTTTATCTGTAAACATTTTTTTTGCATCAGATCCAGTTTTAGAAAGTATACCTATACGAGCATCTTTAGTTATTGTACCCATATTAACTCCCTCGCATGAGGCCATAAATGAAAAGCCAGAACGTCTTATTTTTAAGTAATCCATTCCAAAACTTCTTTTGTCTGCCTTACAGGCTTCCCAAAAAATATAAAATATTCTGTTAGCTTCTCTAAAGTCTGGAAATCCAACATCAATCTTAGTCCACTGTAAATACATGTAATGCGTTCCAGTGATGTAAGTAGGAACTCCTTTATTTATAAACCAAAATCCTTCTTCTCTAAAATTAAATTCATTTTCAATATAATCTACCCACTCGTTTTTAAAACTCGAAGGAGTATCATGCCATTGAAATATAGATTTAATTCTTGTTAATTGTTTTGGTAATATTTTAGCCTCCCAGTATTGGTCTTCTTTTTTTTTAGATCTTTTAAAAATGTCTTTAGGAGCTTTGGGAAGCGCAACATTTAAACCACTAATATTTATTATCTGATCAATTTGACCTGTTTTAGACACTACAACAAAATTGTATTTTTCATTATAACCGTAGGTCCAGGTTCTTGCTTTGTTTTTTGTAGTCAAAACATTTTTAGGAACTATATTTTTTAGTTCTATATATATTTTATTTTGATCTTGATTCTGCAAATCCTTTTGGTGTGTTATTTACTTTAGTATCAACTCCTTCTAATAAATCTTTTTCCTCTTGTATTTTTTTTAAAATTTCAAAAGCATCCATAATACAAAGTTTTTTTGTGGCAGCTGCATTTTTTAATCTATCTGCAGCTAACTCATCATCTGTACCATATTTAATAATGTCTTCCTTCGCCACTTTGATCAGTTGTCTGACCGCCTCGTGTCCTGCTTCTATTATTTTTAATTTTGTTTCGTTTGTATTCATTTTTAATACGCTTTACTTTTTTTATTGGATAAACTTCTTCACCTAAATCATCCATCCAATCCCATTCTCTACTCATAACACCACTGTAATATTTCTTGTAAACATCCTATATAGTTTTTCATCATCTACCACAAACTCGTATTCAGAGTTAGGCTCATATAAAACCTCATCACCTACTTTAACTCCTTTTTCAATTAACTCATTATTAATGTATTTTACAATACCTCTCAATGGTTCATTTTTAGAATTTTTATCAAGATAAGATTTTTTTGCTTTTAATGGTTTTACAAAACAATACTTGCTATAACCCATCCAATTAGATTCTTCTTTACTTTTATAAAGATAAAATTGATCTGGATCTACAAAAAACAAATTGTCTTTAAAAAAACTTTTACCACTTTTTCTACGACCATACATATCGTTGTAAAACTTAAACACGTTATGATGCACTAAAAGTATGTCACCCTCTTTTATAGGGCCTTTATAATGTATAGGAGTAGAGACTACAATCGCAAAACGATTAGAAGCTTTATGGTCTTCTTCCGAAGTGCTTGTGATAAATTCTACATCACCGTAGTTTTTGATGTTGTCATACCTTCTATTGTTATAAGGTTTAACAATAAATGAGTAAGGAGATTTCATTAAAAGTTTATATTATATTCTAAAGATATAGGTAGAGTGCATTTAAATTCCTTCCAAAGTAAAATTTCATCTTTTTTCATAATCCATATCTTATATGAATCTGCTGAAACATCATGCTGTATAAGATGTATTCCATAACTGCCGCCTAAAACATCCTGGCCTACTATGTAATGCATAGCACCAGACTTATAGTCTGCTCCAATTGAAATTTTTCTTATGTCCATTTTTAATTTGGCTAAACAGCCTCAGTTGAAAGAACTCCTGTATTACTAACAAGAAGTCTCCAAACGCTATTATCTGGCGCAATTAATTTAACAACACCACCATCTATTATAAAATTAGAAAGCGTTGAAATTTTACAAGACTTAGTCATTAGATCATTTTCTGCATCAGTAAGAATTAAATAATCATTTGAGTCAATAACTGTAATATTTGGGTACGCTGATGTGTTGCTAATTTTTGCCATGTTTTTTTATTCTATAACCTCTGCTGTTTCAGCTGGTTGATTTTCTTTTACTTCTCCAGTTGCTAAATCAATAATAGAATTAGCTCCATACTTTTCTGACAACTCTTTTTCAACAGACGAAAACTTTCCTCTTATTGTGTCCAGGTCTTTAGTAAATAAAACTTGTTGATAAACTGAATCAGCTAACTTTAGTTTTACTTGAGTAAATTCCTGATTAAGAGCTTGTAAATTCTGTAACTCTTCTGGTGTTAAATTTTTTGACATTTTAGATTATTTTAGATTAAATTTATATACAAATATAATAAATATTATTTACTCTCCATCAACTTCTTCCTCTTGTTCAACTGGTGGAACAGGTGCAGGTGGATTTTGCCAGGTAAAATACAAGTCTTCGTTTACTGGTGTAATCTGAGATTGTATATTTGCAGCTATACTTGCTTGCATTGAAGGAACGTCTAAAGACCCTTCTAACCAACCAATAACTACGTTCTCAAAAGCCTCAGTGTTTTCATAAGGAACAAAAGGCTCACCTGCTACATATGTGTAACTTTGAGTTCCAATATTAGTTGACGAGTAAGTTTTACCTCCAGACTCTTCAGAACCTGTGTATCTGTAATGAACTGTGTAAATTACATTGTCTTGTCCATCTGACTGAATGTGAGCATTCATTGCTGGTATATCCCACTTATAAATAATTGCCATTGATTTTTTTTTTAAATTAATTTATTTGTACAAATATACAAATTTTAAGTTTATGTTATGGAAAGCATAATCCCATCGAGGCAACAACTCCACTTCCACCTGTTATTCTATAATAACCAATTGTTGTCGGAGGTGTTGCTGCATTTTGCATTGTATAAAAACCATTTGCAGTAAATGATGTTCCAGCAGAATTCTCATAAACAGTATCTCCTGTGGCTGGGTTGTTCCCACTACCATCGTGATATTTTGTTGTATTCACAGATTGAGTACATATAAATTTAGTGTCGCTTTGTCCTGAGCCAGAACTAAATGATGTTGTTGTTATACAAGTATTTATACTTGAAACTAAACCATTTGATCCAACTGTAATATATTGAGTTGACGATATTTTATAATTTCCAGCTGACAAATAAGGATATGCGCCACTGTTTGAAGAATAAGTAGTGTCGCCAGATACAGGTATTGTTCCACTACCATTATGGTAGTAAGTTTGATTCATAGTTGCACTACAAACACTGCCTGGGTTGTTGTCAACAGAACTACTAAATGAGTTTAAACTACAAGTGTACAATTGTTCTACTTGTCCACTTCCGCTATCAAACCTATATAAACCTGTACCTCCTGAAGTATGACCAGTTGCATTACCCTTCCATAAATTATTGGTAGGATTATATTCGTTATTACCTGCTGCATCTGTATAAACAATGTCTCCCACTACAGGCGTAGCTCCTGTGCCATCGTGGTAATAAATTGAAGCATAAAAACTACCATCAAATATATAGTTACATGCATACGCTGGTGTTGCATTTGTAACCACGCCAGTGTTAGTCATGTAGAAAGCAGGTCCAACTGGCGTACAGTCTTTATCGTAACCGTACCAGTCTGAAAATTTATATGGAAAACTTATAGGCATAATTTATATTTTTTTTTATGGACAACCACAAATTAGATCTTTAATAGCGCTAAAAGAGTTAGTGCTAAAAAAATTACAGCCAGTACCTAATCCGCATATTTTTTGATCCGTTGTTAAATTAGTTTCACTTTGATATAAATATTTCAAGTCACCATCACCAATTGTATCCCACTGTCCAAACAATGTTTGCAAACTTGAATCCGTAAACAAAACATCACCAGCAGTTAAATCTGAAGCTGTAGCCGCTTCGTTTGAATTCACATAAAGCGTTATAGGACCTATAGTAGTTTGACCTTGCTGATACTTATACATTTGAAGCAAAGGAGTACTACCTCTTGTTATTGGATTAGGAGTACAACCACTGTTTACTGTTGGGTAAGTGTTTCCTGATCCCCCAGTATTACCGCCATTAACAAGGTCGTATAATGAAATAGGAGAGGTAATAGTACCTGATCCCCAAGTTCCATATAGCGCTTCCTGTGCCATATCCTTCATTGATAATGCTCCTGACGTTGGTACTGCCATTATTTAATTTGTTTTTTAAGCTCTTCTATTTCCGCTTTTAATTCTTTTATAGCTTCTAAAAGTATAGGTGTAATACCTTGATACCTTAAAGATAGTTTGCCATCCTCATTTTCTCGAACAAGTTCTGGTACTACCTTTTGTACATCTTGAGCTATAAATCCTATATCTTCTTTTATATCTAATATGCTATCGCTTTCTTTCCAATTAAAAGTAACCCCCTGAAGTTTTGTAACTTTATCTAAAGCACTTTCAATTGGTTTTATATTCTCTTTATATCTTTCATCAGAAGGTGAACCATAAGCTATTATATCTCCTTTAACAGACAATGAACTATTGCTTTGGGAAAGCTGCATAAATACCACTGGAGTTGTAGCGTCATCTTGCCATCTCCAATTGTAATTTGTACCCGCTGTCATTTTAAATATAGCAGCGTTATTACCTGTAGAATTTGGTCTCATATAAAGATGAGCATCACCCGCTGTTGAAGTCTGTATTTCAATTTGAGCCTGTATCCCTGTAGCTTTAATTACTGTGCCTGAAACATTTCCTTGATTAACGTGCAACTTAACTAAAGGAGTTGTTACCCCAATCCCGACGTTGCCATCATTACTTACTGTTAATTTAGCGTCTGATGCTGTTGCACTATTTTGATTTAATTCATTATTAACACATAAGTGCAATTTACCTCTTGAATAATTTACCCCTATATCTTCAAATAAAACTGCTGATTTAGTATTATTAGCTTCTCCTCCAATACCTAAACCAGTCCAAACCCCTGCTACGTTATTTGTACTACCCTCTATCCTTATTGCATAAGCGTTGTCAGTGTTTGCGTGTACGTGTAACTGATTAGTAGGGTTAGTTTGATCAATTCCTACGAAACCTTGAAAATAAGCTTCACCATTATCTTCCATATGAAATCTTTCGGTGCCTAAAGCATCTTTCCATTGTGTGATATAACGGGTGCCTGTTGTTCCCCCTGCTTGAATAAGTAAACCGTGTCCGTTAACAGCTGGGTTTATGAAATCAGCTATGAACGCTGCGCTCATTGACTTATTAACAGACAATGCCGAGGTTGGGTTTGTTACCCCGATCCCGACGTTTCCGCTTGAATTAATAACCATTTTCTGAGATCCAGCCGTACTAATTTGAAATTGGTCAGAACCGTTCACGTATCTAATTCTACCTGCATAATCAGTACCATTAGCTTTGCTAAAGTCAATCCATCCGCCTCCAGTGTCAGAACTTGCTAAATCTATATAAGCATAGTTATTAATATAAGTACCAAGATTAACAGACGTTTCAGTAGGCATGTTATACGTTGGAGGGCTAATTGAATTACCAAAAACTCTTATATTATCTTTTGCTCTAATATCCCCATCAACATCCAGTTTATAATCAGGACTATCCGTCCCGATACCTACATCACCATCAAAGTAAGATGTTCCATCAGAGTTAACGTTCATTATAGGTACACCAGATATGTCAGCAACTGAGAATATATCACCAGATAGATCATCTGTAACTGAGAATAACTGACCTTGTGTTCCTTGGACATCTAATTTAGCATTAGGAGTTGTTGTTCCAATTCCAACGCTACCTGCTTCAGTAATAACCATTTTAGTTTTAGCAAAATCAAATGGAGAATTACTATTCCCTGGTCCAACAGCAAAAGCTAAAAATTCTTTATCGCTTCCAGATATGCCATGATATGCGTGAAAAATACTACTACCTCTATAATCAGTTCCTTGAATGTATCTTGTAAGTGTAATACCAGCTGTGGTAGTATTCCTATTAGCGTCTCCTGTTGTATTTGTAGAAATTTGTAAGCCAGAAACTGGACTGGTTGCTCCTATACCTAATGTACCTGCCACATAAGTATTACCATTAACAGATAATTTCGTAGTTGACAAAGGGGTTAAATCAGGATTTGTAAATCCAATACCAACATTACCATTTGATGCAATTCTCATTTTTTCTGTAGCAGCAATACTTGTATCTGTTCCGTCTGTATTGTTTGTTTTAAAAACTATATCTCCTTTATACCAAGTTGTTGCATTTGTTACAAAATCAATAGACTGCATAGCTGCCCCATCATTAGAGTAGCCTCTTGCCTGCCCTATAATTCTTGATATGGTTAAATTTGCAACTCCATCAGCAGCGGTATTTGTTAAAACAATATCTTGCTGACCTCCTTGTAAATGTAAATCCCCATAAACATCAGCACCTGTTCCTATACCTACATTCCCTCTTGAAGTCCAAACACTATCACCTGGTAATTTTATTTCGTCATCTATTTTACTGATCCATGTGGAAGTAGAGGATGTGCTTGCCATTTCCCAATTCCACAAATACACTATACCTGCTGTTTGCTGTGGCACTCCTGTTTCAGCATGCGCTCCAATGTGAAGATTAACTTGATTAGTTGATGTAGCTGTAAAAGTAAAAGAAATATGTGTCCATTTTGATGAACTTAATCCATCGTTAGCATCAAAAGATTTTCCGCCTATAGTATTCCAAGCTAAAGTATTATTCATTACAATACAAAAGTTTGTTGCTGTTCCGAGCTTAACCCACACACCTACAGTATATTCAACTCCAGAAGTCGCACTTATTGTTTGGTATAAATCGTGTGATGTAGTTGATAAAGTGTATGTACCTGCTGTCGTAGAACCATCAGGAGCGGTCGTATTATTGTTAGTGTATGATCCATTACTTGCATTCCAAGTAGGACTGTTAGTTACACCGTAATTATATGCCCCTGTTGAAGATGTTCCTGGAGAAGAAACTCCGTGCCGAGATGTTATTGAGCTATTACTCACATCCAAACCATACGTAGGATTGGTAGTCCCAATCCCGACGTTGCCTGTACCTGACCCATAATAAACATCCTGTCCGTTTCTTTCCCAGTTATTTACTTGAGTATTTGCAAAACTACCTGTCACAGATCCAAAAGCAGTAGTTTCCATACTTATAACCCATCCATCTTGCCAATTTGAAGCTATAGTATTATTAAAACCAGCTTCAAAATTTGTAACAAATACTTTAGGATATTGCCAAGAAGAAGTTAATTCACCTATATATATACAGCATTTACTGCCATCGTGACCAAATCTAATTGTAAAGTTTCTGTCAACATTTGCTTGAGATTCTATATATGCAAATTCAGCTAACCAACTTCCACCATTACTACTATAATTATAACCCCCACAATGCAACGTAAATGATTCGTTTGTTGTATACTCATACACCTTAATAGTCATCCTCATCATTGTAGATGTCCAACTTACTGGTAAGGTAATTTTTATAGCTCCAATTGTTCCAGAGTTTCCTAAAGCGTTATTAGAGCCTCCATTTGGATATAACAATCTAATACCTGAAATATTATTAAAAAATCCATCGCTTGATTTAACCCCATCTCCAAAGTTTGCGCTTGTACCTACTAAACCACCAGTTAATGTTCCTCCAGCT